>JGI24133J20442_1000097_pt1 | contig 24279 bp, 20 predicted proteins | sample BarGraNGADG00311_2_FD_20442 | JGI IMG/M metagenome (IMG submission 20442)
ATCAAGGCCGCCACCCCCGGCCCGTACACGTTCATCCTGCCCGCGACGCAAGAGGTGCCGCGACGGTTGGCGCACCCGCGCAAGCGCACCGTGGGAGTGCGGATTGTGAACCACCCGGTGGCGGCGGCACTGGTGCGCGAGCTGGGCGAGCCGCTGCTGTCCAGCTCGCTGCTGCTGCCCGATCAGGAGGATCCGATGACCGAGGGCTGGCAGATCAAGGAAGAGCTGGACAGCGTCCTGGATGCGGTGGTCGACTCCGGGGACTGCGGCAAGGAGCCCTCCACCGTCGTNGACTGGTCCGAGGGATACCCGAGGGTGCTCCGGGTGGGTGCGGGCGACCCCGNGCGCTTCGAGTAGCCGGACCGCCGCTCCGGCACGCAGTCAGGGACGACAGCCCGACCGGCGGCGAGCCGTCACCCACAGAGCACGAGTTCCCTGCGGGGTGCCCTATCGGGCTTCGTACCCGTTCAGGGTCGAGACGACTCGATCCAGCAGCGGGTCGACGTCGCGCGGGTCGTAGCCCTCGCGGTACTTCACCGGTTTCATGATGGCCGCACGGACGTCGCGTGCCTTCAAGAGCGGCGCGCCCTTTGCTGTCACGGTCTCACCATGCTCATGGGCGCGGAGTGTCGCAGCGACCGCGTCGAGGAAGTCGTCGACCTGATCCTGGTCATATCCCTCGCGGAACTTCGTCGCCTGGAACTTCTGGTCGAGGACCTCGTTCGCGGTCAGTGCGCCGGGAAGTGCGCCGGGGTTGGGCCTGGCAACATCGGCGACGGCAGGGGGAACCGGGGGGAGGGACGTCGTCGTCAGGTTCGCGGACCCGGGGAGGTCGCTGCACGGCACACCGTCCGCCGGAAGTGGGTCCGACCCGAGTCCTCCCGTCTCGGCTCCGCGCCTCACGCGAGCGAGCAAGAGGGTGCTTGAGTCGCCCAGCATCCGCACCGGCACGAGCGAACCACGAGCGGGCCCGCAGACCTCAACTTGCCGTGGCCCCTCCGGCCACGCGGAATGTCGCGCGAACCGCCTCACCCACCCGCTCTCGACCAAGGAGCCGTCGGCCACCTGGATGGCCACCGGGCCAGTCCCGGCGCCCCCGTGCGTGACCTGAACCCGGAGTGGCTGCCACAAGCAACGCCCGAGCCGACGTCGGAGTCCCCACGCGAGGACGTAGACCATGATGCCTACCGCCCCGAGTACGGTGCACACTCCCATCAGCGCGACGCCGGCAGTTGTGCCCGGCGCGATCGCCTTCGGGAAGACGCCAGGCATGAACAGCCGGAACACCCAGTAGAAGAAGCCTAGGTCGCCCACGTACAGCGCGGTGATCATCAGCTTCGTGGCGGCGGCAGTACCTGCGCTGTCCTCCGCGGCTGCTGAGCCGGGACGGGCTGCGGTGCGAGACGCGCGCGATCGGTCATTGGACATGGTGCGAGTATTCACGGTCCGCGCCGACGCCGCGCTCAGTTCCCGGTGCTCGCGTAGTTCTTCAGCTGGTTCCGCCAGACCTGGTAGCCGAGGGCGAACCAGACCGCGCCCACCACCGGGGCCAGCCAGGCGACGGCGGCCGAGACCCCGAGGCCACCGGTGCGGTCGAGGATCACCGCGGCCGGGACCCAGGCGATGAAGGCCACCGGCAAGACCCAGGTCATCGCCCACTGGGCGACGAACCCGAACACCGAGAGCGGGTACGAGCCGAAGTTCAGCAAGATGTTGTCGACCAGGTACCGGGCCGGCCACACCTCGACGAAGCGGAAGCTCAGGGCCGAGATGCCGAGCGCCAGGGCTCCCTCGATCAGCGCGCCGCCCAGCACCGCCGCGGCGGCGTACAGCACATGCATCGGCGTCCAGCTGAGGTGCGCGATCGTGCTCGCGAAGATCAGGACGCCGATGGCCGTGATGACGTCGCCGAGCGTGTTGACGCTGAACCGACGGGTGAGGACCTGGATGAGCGGGTTGAGCGGGCGAACCAGGAAGCGGTCGAACGTGCCGTTCCGCACCAGGTCGTCCAGCTCGTTGAGCATGTACAGCGGGACCAGGTACACCGCGTGCGCGAGCAGCCGGAGCGCGTACAGCACCGCGATCTCGGAGAAGGTCCACCCTCCGATGGTCGGGAAGCGGCTGAGGACCACGGCGATGAAGGCGAACCCGCTGCCCTGGTACGCGATCCCCATCAGCGCCAGGACGACGAAGTTGAGGCGGTATTGCGCCGCTCCGCGCACCGCGGCCTTGATCAGCGCCCAGGTCACCCGGGCACTCTCCGCGAGGGTCGGGTGCGGCGGCGCCGCTGCGGGCCGCGCCGGGGTGGTGGTCACGACATCGGCCACGTCACTCACCCGCCCTGGACGACGACGCGAAGCATCGCCCGCCGCCAGACCAAGGCCGCCGCGACTGCGAGGACCACGACCCACAAGAGCTGCAGGCCGATCGCCCGCCACGCGGTAGCGCCGTCGAGCGAACCGATGTAGATGCTCGCCGGGACGAAGGTGGTCGCCTGGAACGGCAGCCACTCCACGACGGTCCGCATCACTCCCGGGAACACGCTGACCGGCACGAGCGCGCCGGACAGGAAGCTCGCGACGAGGACGTAGAGCATCGTCAGGCCGTCGATCTCGAGCGTCCAGAACGCGACCATCGAAAGCAGCATGGTGAGCAGCCCGGCGATCCCGTACGCGCACAGCAGCGAGACGAGGAACATTCCGGCGGCTCGCGGGCTCGCCGGCAGCGACAGGCTCCCCGCCAGGGCCACGGCGGGGAGCGCGATCACGATGATCACGAGCGCGCCGCCGAGCGCCCCGGCGAGCTGCGCGACCATCTGCGGCACGAACCCGACCGGGCGCACGAGGTCGAACACGACGGAACCCTCACGGATCCGCTCGCGCAGGTACCGGCTGACGGTGTGTGTCGGGAACGACCAGACGATGAGGTTGGCGAGCGTCAGGTACACGATGAGGTCGGCAAGCGGGATCGCGAGCACCCCGGGCCGTGACGCGTACAGCGCGCCCCACACCTTCTTGAGAATGAAGATCTGCACGATCGAGACGCCGAGGAACAGCAGCATCGAGTTGCGGTAGGCGAACATCGCCGCGGCCCGGGTCCTCGCGACGTGCCGCAGCGCCGGCCACTGCCGCCACCAGGCTAGAGGCGGTGGTGGGGCGAGGTCCGAGATCACGTTCACAGCGGTCACGTCGGCAGACCTTGCCGGCTGTAGATCTGCCGCACCACTCCCTCGAGGTCCGGCTCGACGATCGAGACGTCCGCGATCGAGTAGCGCGCGGCGAGCGCCGCGATGAGGTCCGACGCCGCCGTCCGTCCGCCCTCGAAGCGGAGCCGCACGGTGTCCGGCGTCGTGTCGTCGTCGTCGATCACCTCGGCGCCGAGCGCCGCCATGTCGTCCGGCTCGATCCGGTCGCCTGCCTCGCTGTCGGCGCCGACCCGGACGACGAGGGTGCGGTGCGGCGCGTACCGCGACTTCAGCTCGGCGACGGTCCCGTCGTACAGCACCCGACCGTGGTCGATCAGGATGACGCGGGAGCAGAGCCGCTCGACATCGGCGAGGTCGTGGGTGGTCAGCACCACGGTCGTGCCGTGCTCGCGGTTCACCTCCTCGATGAAGTCGCGCATGGTGGCCTTCGCGACGACGTCGAGCCCGATCGTCGGCTCGTCCAGGTAGAGGATCCGCGGCTGGTAGAGCATCGCCGCGGCCAGGTCGCCGCGCATCCGTTGACCGAGGCTCAGCTGGCGCACCGGCCGGTCCAGGAACTCCGACATTTCGAGCAGGTCGACGAAGCGGTCGTACTGGCGCCGGTACACCGCCGGTGGCATCCGGTAGAGCGTCGCGATCAGGTCGAGCGAGTCCTTCAAGGGCAGGTCCCACCACAGCTGGGTGCGCTGGCCGAACACCACCCCGATCTGCAGCGCGTTGCGCTGCCGGTCCTTCCACGGCACGACGCCGCCCACCTCCACCGTGCCCGAGGTCGGCACGAGGATGCCCGTCATCATCTTGATCGTGGTGCTCTTGCCGGCGCCGTTCGGGCCGAGGTAGCCGACCATCTCGCCGGCCTGGACGTCGAACGAGACGTCGTCGACGGCGGTCGTCGTCTCGACCTCGCGCGTCACCATCGTGCGTAGTCCGGCGAATCGGCCGGTCTGTCGCCTGGGACGGGTGAACTCCTTGGTCAGGCCTTCGACCCGGATCACTCGAGTGCTCTCCTCACGGCTGCGTCGCCGCGGCGCCGACATCGACGCCGTCCGGACGGACTGCGTCAGGCTAGCCGTTGCCGCCGACATTCCCGCACCCGATATCGGGGTCGGCCGGGCCCCCAACCTTTCGCCGGGCTCGCGTGTCCTAACTAGTGTCAGCGGTTCGCGACGGGGACAGGATGGGGTCATGGCCACCTGGCAGGGCGTGCTCGACGACCTGGTCCGCGAACGTCGCGCGGCGCTCGTCGGGTACGCGTATCTCCTGACGGGTGACGCGGGGCAGGCGGAGGACCTCGTCCATGAGGCGCTGGTCCGAACCTTCAGCCACTCGCGCGGCCTGAACGATCCGCGGGCGGCCGAGTGGTACGTCCGCAGGGCGATGGTGAACACCTTCATCAACGGGCTGCGCAAGCGCCGCGGGTTCCTCGACCGGCAGCACCTGGTCGTGACCCCCGAAGCGGTTCCGGGGCATGACGTCTCGGTCGCGGAAACGATCGCGGTTCAGCAGGCCCTCGGGGTCCTGTCCCCGCGTGAGCGCGCCTGCGTGGTGCTGCGGTTCTTCGAGGACGAGCCCCTGGCGGAGATCGGCGCGCACCTCGGGATCAGCACCGGCGCGGTCAAGCGGTACCTCTCCGACGCGATCACGCGNCTGCGCGGCGAGCTCGGTCCGATGCCGGACCTCAAGTGTCAGGCGGACGANGCGGGCCGGCCCGGTGCCCCCACAGTGGAAAGGAGCTCGCGATGACTCGGGAGCTCGGTGAGATTCTTGCCGCGATCGCCGCACGCCACCAGGCGGGCTACGCCCGCGTCGAAGACCCGGTGTCCGACGCCGCGTCGCTCGCAGCGGTGGTCCGGCGACGCCGGATCGTCCGCCACGGCACGACGACGATCGTCGGTGCCGCGGCGACGGCCGCGCTGGCCTTCGGCGTCGTCCAGGGCTGGGACGCCGTGCGGGTACCGCCCGCCTTCAGCCCGACCCAGCCGACGACGAGCGAGCCCACCGAGGGGACCCCGACCCAAGGGACCTCGTCCGGGAGCCCGACGTCGTCCTCGCCCGCAACTTCTGGAGTGGCCTTCCCGGCGCTCGACAAGTGGCGCGAGACCGGCGCCGACCCGAACGTCTTCGGCACGGCGACGATCAGCGACGTCGTGACGGTCGGCGGACGGATCGTCGCCGTCGGCTGCATGCCCGACCTGGCGCCCACGGTTGGCTTCCCGGTCTGGGTCAGCGACGACGGGGTGACCTGGCTGCGGGCGACCGGACCGAAGGTGCCGAAGGAGGCCAGCGAGATCTGCCTCAACGGGGTCGTTGCGAGCCCGCACGGGCTGTACGCGTACGGCTCGAATCTCCTCAGGTCCCAGGACGGCCTGACCTGGGAGGTGGTGCCATCGACGAGCACGATCGCGTTCGCCGGCGGCTATGTCGACGCGATGTTCGTGTTCGGTGACCGGGTCACCGCCGTGTTGCAGCACTGGTCCAGTGGCGAGGTTCCCACCTCGGGACGGATGGTCTCGACGACCGACGGTGAGACCTGGGCGGACGGGCCGGGCGACTCGTCCGACTACTTCACCAACTCCAACGCCGACCTCAACGACGTGATCGCGACCGATGGCGGGCTGCTCGCAGTCGGCGCGTCCCCGGGCGGTCCGTCGGCGCCGACCGCGGCGGCATGGGCCTCGCCGGACGGCCAGAACTGGCGGAAGGTGACGCCGGACGGCGAGGGATTCACCGGCGCGACGATGACGGCAGTGGCGCGGACAGGTGATGGCTTCATCGCGGTCGGCGGGAACCCGGTCGGCCCCGGCTTGATGGCCGTGTGGTCATCGACCGACGGCGTGACCTGGAAGCGCGCGCCCGCTCCGGCCGAGCAGATCGACCCGAAGATCGACCCGAAGGTCTCGTCTCTCCGGGCGGACGCCGTGACCTGGCTCGGCGGCACCTCGTACGCCATCGGCCTGGACGACAACATGTCGCGCACGAACGTCGAGGGCCCGATTCCCGCGATCTGGAAGGGTCCTGACGCCGCACCGTGGGAGCGGCTCGCCGAGAACGCGCAACCGGGACCGATCCCGTTCAGCGTCACCGAGTTCGACGGCGCGCTGTTCGGCTTCTGGCCACCCCTGGGATGGATCGGCGACGGCACGGTCCACGTGCTCACAACGGCACCCTGACGGCGGCCCCAACGATCGTGCCGCGGCAGGTGTTCTTACTGGTGTAGGCGATTCCACCAACGACAGGATGAGCCATGGCCACCTGGCAGGGCGTCTTCGAGGAGCTGATCCGCCAACGGCGGCCCGCCCTCGTCGGCTACGCATTCCTCCTGACCGGCGATCGAGCCCAGGCCGAGGACGTCGTCCACGACGCGCTCCTCCGGACCTTCTCTCGCACCCGCAACCTGGTGGACGTTCGTTCCGCCGAGGGATACGTGCGCAAGGCGATCGCCACGACTTACCTCAACGGGATCCGCAGCAGACGCGCCTTCACGTCGCGTCAGCACCTCTTTGCCACTCCCGAAGCCGCGCCCGCTCACGACGAGGCGGTGACGAACGCGGTCGCGGTGCGTGCGGCGTTGCTGGCGTTGAGCGGCCGCGAGCGCACCTGCACCGTGCTGCGGTTCTTCGAGGACCTCACGGTCCCGGAGATCGCCCGCACCCTCGGCATCAGCGACGGCGCCGTCAAGCGATACCTAAGCGATGCGGTCACCCGCCTCGAGCACATCCTCGGCCCCACGCCGGGTCTGACGCTCGACGACGCCGGCGACGCGCGCATCGACATCCACACCTCAGTAAGGGGCGCACGATGATCCAGGACTTCAGCGAATCCCTGCGCGGGATCGCCGACCAGGAAGAGTCCGTCTACGCACGTGCGCTGCATGGCCGCGCGGACGACACGGGCCAGTTCGTCTCGACGCTCCGGCGACGCCGGATGGTTCGCCAGAGCACGACGACAGTTCTCGGAGCCGCGGCCACGGCCGCGTTGGCGTTCGGTGCGGTCGAGGGCTGGGGCGCACTGCACCTGCAGCCCGCCGCCGGCCCGACGGGGTCGACGCCGACTGCGAGCACCTCTCCGGCACCGACGGCGAGCACCTCTCCGGCACCGACCGAGAGCGCGATCAACAACGCGTCCCTGCCGGCCCTCGGCCAGTGGCAGGACGCGGGCGTGGACCCGAGCGTCTTCGGTCTGGTGACGATCAGGGACGCCGTCACGTTCGGCGGTCGCGCCGTCGTCGTCGGTTGCACACCTGGCACCGCAACCGTCGCCGGCTTCCCGGCGTGGGTCGGAGCCGGCCCGACGAGCTGGACGCGGGCGCAAGGACCAGCAGCCGTGGACGGCCAGCCGGTGGGCTGCCTCGAGGACCTCGTGGTGACCCCCTTCGGGCTGTTCGCGCAAGGGTCGTCGCTGTTCCGTTCGGTCGACGGGGTCACCTGGGATCAGGTCGTGCTCGGCAGCTCGAGTGACGCACCGGGAAGCGTGGACGCGGCCTTCGCCGTCGGCAACCGACTGACCGTGCTGGTCTCGCGGATGTCCCTCGCGGAGAGCACCAAGGCGTCGATGTACACCACGACCGACGGAGTGACCTGGACCTCGGCGCCAGCCGCGGCGGCAGCGATCTTCGACAACGCCGAGGTGGACAGCGTGATCGCGACGTCCGACGGCCTGCTCGCGGTGGGCGCGTCACCCGGTGGCTCGTTCGTACCGACGGCGGCCGTATGGGTCTCCGCGGACGGGCTGACCTGGCAGCGTGTCACCCCGGTGGGCGGCGGGTTCGCCGACGCGTACATGTACGCGGTGTCGACCGCCCCGAACGGATTCGTCGCGGTCGGGCCGAACTCCGGGAACGCCGGACGGATTGCCGCTTGGTCCTCGCCGGACGGAGTGACCTGGACCCGTGCGACGACGCCGGCGGAGCAGGTGAACGCGAGCACGGCCTACCTCGCACCACGATCGCTGACCCGGCTCGGTGGCACGGTGTATGCGGCCGGCCTCGATTCGGACAGCTCACGTCCTCAGCAGGACGGGGACCGCCCGGCACTGTGGAGCACCACTAACGGCGCGACCTGGCAGCGGGTCGACCTGGCTGGGCTCCCGACTCCGGTGCCGTTCGCGGTCACCGAGCTCAACGGGACGCTGATCGGCTTCTCGCCGGCGGCCGACTGGCCGGGCCCGGCAGAGCCGGTCCACGTGCTCACCGCAACGGGCTGACCGCAACGCGCTGACCGCGGCGTGCTGACGGGGCCACTCGCCCCGTCAGCACCCCGATCGCGCGCGTCCTACCGTCACATCGGCAAGGACTCGTGGACGTCGATCGCGCAGCCGGGGTCGGCGAAGTACGGATGTCCGTCGAGGAGAGCGACCGCGGCGTCCATGCTGTCGGCCTCGAGGAGGGAGTAACCGGTGATGTTCCCAGTGCCCGGGCTGACGCCCGCGCTCGAGACGGTCTGGGCGCCCCCGAGCTGTGCGCCGAAGTCGACCAGGTGCGCGCCGCACCGCTTGCCCCACGCGGTCCACGCATCCATTTCTGCTTGTGCGCTCGCTGGATCGCTGTTCTGCATCTGTTCTGCGGCGGATGTCGACGCCGTGTAGGTGAGCAGGAACTTGGTCATTCTGACTCCTTGGCTGTTACGGATGTCTCCGCCACTATCCGTCGCGTTAGATGAAGCGTCAACCGGAACGAGAGGGTGCGCGCCGTGCGCTCGTGCGGCGCCGAGGGGTTGCGCGGGACGTTCACCCGCCGGTCACGCTCCGTGCGACTGACGCGCGGCCGGCGGCGCTGCGGACGCGACGAGCCCGGAGCGCGCCGGCGGAGCCGATGGCGGCGACCGCCGCACAGGCCGCGGAGCCCATCACGACCAGGAATCCGCCGTGCGATCCGATCCGGTCGATCGCGCCGCCGGCCAGCGCGGCTCCGGCCGCGACGCCGAGGCCCAGCCCGGTGCCGACCCACGCGAAGCCCTCGGTGAGCCGATGCTTCGGGACGAGTCGTTGGACCAGCTGGTTCCCGGTGATCAGGGTCGGCGCGATCGTGAAGCCGACGACGAACATGACGGCGCCGAGCACCGGGATGGTCGTGACGAAGAGGAATGCCGAGACGCCGGCCGCGAGGGCGAGGATCCCGATGACGAACCGGCGCCAGAGCGGCGCCGCCCAATGGCGCGAACCGTAGAGCAGACCCGCGAGGAACGAACCGAGCGCGAAGACGCCGAGCACGATGCCGGTCGCCCCCTTGTTCCCGTGCTCCTCGGTGAAGGCAACGGTCGAGACGTCGGTCGCACCGAACAGCGCGCCCGTCGCGACGAAGATCACGGCGAGCGCCTTCATACCTCCGGAACGGAGGACCGAGGTGCGCCGGCCAGAAGCATCAGGTGCCGGCGCCGAGTGTGCCGCCGGGCCCCGCGTGGCGTGTGTCGACGGCGGTTCGGTCGCGCGTTGCGACAGGAACCAGTACCCGCCGATCGCCGCGGCGAAGAGGGGCAGGACGAGGCCGGCGGTGGGCGCGACGCTCGTCGCGAGCACGGTGGTGAGAGCCGGGCCGATGATGAAGAGCAGCTCGTCGAGAACAGACTCGAGCGAGTACGCGGTGTGCAGGTCGCGGGGGTCGGCGAGGGCGTGGTTCCAGCGGGACCGCACCATCGCGCCCGTCGGGCCGGTCGACAGTCCGGCGAGCATCGCGGTGACGTACAGCGCCCACTCCGGAGCACGTACAAGACCGGCGACGATGAGGCCGACCAGGCCTGAGGCGCCGATGGCTAGCATCGGTCGCATCGTGCGGGCCTGGCCGTAGCGGTCGATCAGTCGCGCCAGGATCGGGTTCGAGCTCGCGGCGACGAGCACGTGCGCGGCCGAGACCTGTCCGGCCAGCCCGTACGAGCCGTACAGCGCGGAGATCATCAGCACCGTGCCGATGCCGACCATCGACATCGGCGCGCGCGCGACGAACCCGGCTGCGGAGAATCGCAGCGCGCCGGGGGTCGAGAGCACAGTGCGATACGGCCGTAGCACCCGCCAATCCTGCCACCCGGTGCAAGCGGATCACGCGGTCGGGTGCGGGCGGGCCGCCCGGTGCCGGTTCTCCGNGCCGCCCCGGTGCCGGTTCTCCGCNCCGCGGAGTTGCGGCGCCCNGGCGCTAGCCGGCGAGGGCGTCGCTGACGAGCTCGCGCGCCGCAGCCTGGACCTGAGCCAGGTGCTCCGGTCCGACGAATGACTCGGCGTAGATCTTGTAGACGTCCTCGGTGCCGGACGGTCGCGCGGCGAACCACGCGTTCTCGGTGGTGACCTTGAGGCCGCCGATCGCCGCGCCGTTGCCCGGGGCGGTGGTCAGCGTCGCGGTGATCGGCTCGCCCGCGAGGGTGGTCGAGGTGACCCGGTGCGGCGTCAACGCCGCCAGCGTCGCCTTCTCCTCGCGAGTGGCGGGCGCGTCGACCCGGGCGTACCAGGACTCGCCGAACCGGGAGACCAGCTCGGCGTGGAGCTGGGACGGTGACTGCCCGGTCACCGCCTGGATCTCGGACGCCAGCAGCGCGAGCAGGATCCCGTCCTTGTCCGTTGTCCACACGGACCCGTCGCGGCGCAGGAACGAGGCGCCGGCCGACTCCTCGCCGCCGAACGCGACCGAGCTGTCGAGCAGGCCCGGCACGAACCACTTGAAGCCGACCGGGACCTCGAGCAGGCGACGATCGAGCGACGCCGCGACCCGGTCGATGAGGGCAGAGGACACCAGGGTCTTGCCGACGGCCGCCGACGCCGGCCACCGCGGCCGGGCTCCGCCGTACAAGTAGGAGACGGCCACCGCGAGGTAGTGGTTCGGGTTCATCAGGCCCGCGTCCGGGGTGACGATGCCGTGCCGGTCGGAGTCGGCGTCGTTTCCGGTTGCGATGTCATACGGCGTCGGCCGACCCGTGCCACCGCCCGCCATCGTCGTCACGAGCGAGGCCATCGCGTACGGCGAGGAGCAGTCCATCCGGATCTTGCCGTCCCAGTCGAGGGTCATGAAGGCCCAGCGTGGGTCGACCTTGGGGTTCACCACCGTGAGGTCGAACGCGTAGCGCTCAGCGATCGCGCCCCAGTACTCCACCGAGGCGCCGCCGAGCGGGTCGGCGCCGATCCTGACTCCGGACCGCCGGATGGCCTCGACATCCAGGACGGTCGGCAGGTCGTCGATGTACGCGCTGAGGTAGTCGTGCCGCCGGGTGGTCTCGGTGGCGAGCGCCACGTCGAGGCTCAGCCGAGGGAGCAGCGCGACGCCCGAGCGGAGCAGGTCGTTCGCGCGGCGTGCGATCCAACCGGTCGCGTCCGAGTCTGCGGGCCCGCCGTGCGGAGGGTTGTACTTGAAGCCGCCGTCCCGCGGCGGGTTGTGCGAGGGCGTCACCACGATGCCGTCGGCGAGGCCGGCTCCGGTGGTCCTGACACCGTCCGCGGTGCCGGCACCGTTGTGCCGCAGAATCGCGTGCGACACAGCTGGGGTCGGCGTGTACGAATCACGCGCATCGATGTGTACCTGAACGCCGGCGGCGGCGAGAACCTCGAGCGCCGTCTGCCACGCCGGGAGTGACAGGGCGTGCGTGTCGCGCCCGATGAACAGCGGCCCGTCGAACCCCTGACCCCGTCGGTACTCCACGATCGCGGTGGTGATCGCGATGATGTGCGCCTCGTTGAACGCTCCGTCGAGGCTCGAGCCGCGATGCCCGGAGGTCCCGAACACGACCTGCTGGGCCGGGTCGTCGACGTCGGGCTTCCGGTCGTAGTACGCCGCGATCACCGCATCGACGTCGATCAGATCCTCGGGAAGAGCCACGGTTCCTGCGCGCGCGTCCATGGCTCGATCCTGCCACCGGCGCACGCGGCCCAGCCAGCCGGGGTCTGGCGGGTGAGACGCCGCAGGGGTTCCGGCCGGGCGAGGGCCTGGCGCCCTGGCTCGGGTCGCGCCCTTGTCGCCGCGCGCGTCCGGGAGGTGGGCCGCAGGTACGCTCCCTTGCATGGCAACCAAGACCTCTGTCGAGTTCGTGCTGCGCCCGTTCGAAGGGCTGCCCGGTGAAGCCGACTGGGTGGCGCTGCGCGAAGTCGTCCCGTCGGCCACCGCGACCGTTCGCACCCGCAAGGAGTACGGCGGGCGTGATGTCGTCATCGCGACTGTGCTGCCGGCCGGCTGCCCCGCGCTTCACCGCGCTGACGGAATGCTCTTGGTGGCCTTGCAGGGCATTCCGAGCTCCGGCGACGCGAGCCGCGACGTCGCCGCGAACCTGCTCGCCGGGCTCGAGCTCGAGCTCGACACCCCGCTGATCCACGCCTCGATCGCAACTCCGGGACCGCGCCTTCAGGACGTCCTCGAACCGACCGACGCCTTCGAGGTGACAGTTCACGGGGGCTTCGACTTCTGGCTCGCGCCCGACGCCGACCTCAATGCCGCGGCCAAGGCGTCGCTCGACGAGGCGAATGCCTCGGTCGTACCGACCGTGAAGCTCAGTGGGGTCCCAAGTGCCTACTGGTGCCGGATGGGCGCCAAGGAGTTCCTCCGCTGGGCCATGCCGCACGACGAGCAGAAGCTCCTCGACGCCTTGGCCCGGCTGCACGCGCGGCGCGAGGCGACGCTCGGCGCCGGCACGAAGCTCGTCGGTGCCTTCCGTTCCTGCGGCATCCTTGTCCCGGTCTGGGATCTCGTGCCGGGCAGCGAGGCCGCTGACATCGAGGCGCCGGCTGGCGCCTTCCAGACGCGGCTCGAGGCTGCGCTCGCCGACGACGCGCCGCTGGACGCGAACGAGCGCCGGGCGCGGGCCGGGCTCGTGTCGCGACAGCTCACCCTGCGCTGAGCGTCGTTGCCCACGATCCGGCCGACTGCATCGCTAGGCTGAAGAGGTGAGTGCGCAGCGCGGCGAGCGGAGCAAGCAGCGGGTCGCCGCCATCATCCCCGCGAAGGACGAGGCGGGGACGATCGCCATCACGGTCCGCGCCGCCCGGGCCATCCCCAATGTGGACCTCGTGCTGGTTGTCGACGACGGCAGCGAGGACAACACCCAGGGCGTCGCCCGGGAGGCCGGCGCCGTCGTCGTCCGCCACTCGCACAGCCGCGGCAAGGCCGCCGCGATGGAGACCGGTGCGGCGGTCACCGCGATGCGTGACACCCCGGATCGTCCGCCCCGACTGTTGCTCTTCCTCGACGGCGACCTCGGCGAGTCCGCCGTCAACACGGCACCGCTGGTGACGCTGGTCCTGGACAAGAAGGCCGACATGTCGATCGCGCTCATCCCGCGCCCCGCAGGCGCCGGTGGGCGCGGGCTGGTCATCGGTCTGGCGAGGAAGGCGATCCGGCAGTCGACGGGCTGGACACCCGTGCAGCCGCTCTCCGGGATGCGGTGCCTGACCCGCGAGGCCTTCGAAGCCGCGACCCCGCTCGCGCACGGCTGGGGCGTCGAGACCGGCATCACGATGGACCTGTTGAGCAAGGGCTTCGTTGCTGTCGAGGTGCCCTGCGACCTGAAGCACCGGGGCTCCGGGAACGACCTCCGCGGGCAGCTGCACCGGGCCGCCCAGTACCGCGACGTCCTGATCGCGGTGAACGCGCGGCGGGTGCGCGACGTCGTCGACGGCGTTCGCGAGCGGATCGCACCGAGGCGCCAGCGCTAGCGCGTGAGAGAACGGCGCGCGAGCAGCCAGGACGCGCACGTCGCGATCAGCAGCGGTAGTGCCACCGAGACGCCGATCGCGGGGATCGCGATGCCGGAGTCGTTGACCAGGAAGCCGATCCCGAGGGCAACCGCGAGCGCGAGGACCACCGGACGCAGCAGCGGCACATCGGTGCCGATCGACCCGAGCGAGTCTCCGCCCGACAGCCACCCGAACGGCCCGCCGCCCGCCGCGCTCGCCGCCCGCCGCAGCAACCGCCAGAGGCCGAACGCGACCAGGAACGCGCTGCCGAGCGCGAGCACCGCCAGCCAGTTCCCAAACAGGGTGCCGAGGTTCTGCCCGAGCTTGCGTTGCACAACCGGCCAGAGCCCACCGTCGAGAGCCGTCTGGACGAACCGGCCGAGGTGCGTTCGGTCGGCGACGGGCCGCAGCCAGTCCGCCACGGCGAAGGCGGCCACGATGGCCACCCCGGCCAGGAGCACGCCGAGCACGCGCCGCCAGGTGAGCCGGACCCCGGCGGCGAGCAGTGCGAGCAGGGCGAAGCCCGAGAACAGCGCCGTCGGCCCGCCGAAGTCGCTGCCGATCCCCGGCGCCCCGTCGAGCACGGTCGCGACCAGCCCGATGCCACCGACGATCGCGGCGGCCTGCCCGCGACGGCCGCGCCGGACCAGCGGATCGNCGATCGCGGCNGCGAGCAGCAGCGAGCAGGCTGCGAACAGCGCGAANGCGGTGTTGTTGAAGCCGTAGAACCGCCCGGCGACGAGCGGTTGCACGCCCATCACCGCCGAGAGCTGCAGGCGCGCTCCGGTGGCGACGTCCGCCGCGATCACTGCCGTCGTGATCGCCGCGACGACGCCGAGCGGGCCGAGCGGCCACCGGCGCCACCGAGGGACGAGCGCAACGGCGCTGACGACCGCCACGCCGACCAGGATCAGGGCCATCAGGGCGAGGCCCGGTCGCGTCGCGCGCCACCACGGAACCGCGTTCGCGAGCAGCGAGGCGACCGGGATAGCTGCGAGTGCCACCCCCGCGGTCCGTAGACCGCCGAGCGCGCCGGTCAGCCGCGCATCGGACGCCGCCGGTCCGGTCGCACGGCTCCCTTGGGCGAGTCGGGTCGGCGCGGCGCGCACCCGCTCCTCGGAGCGACGGCTCAGCCCGATCAGCACCAGCGCGGACAGCACCAGGTTGATGGCGAACAGCCACCCGAAGAACGGTTCGACCAGGGATCGCACCGCCGCCGAGTGCCGGTCGATATCGACGACGAGTCGGACCCGCGTCGTCGCCGAACCGCCATCGCCGACGACGCGGATCGGCGAGCCGACGAACGCGCCCTCGTCTGCAGTCTGAGGAAGGCCGAGCGCGGCGACGATCGTCGGCGCGACGTCGGTGACCTGGAGCATGCCCGGCTGCCGCGTCGAGTTCGTGCCGAGCAGCGCGTTCTCGAACCGCGGTTCGCCGGTCCCGACGCCCGGGCCGAGGGCGACGGCGAGCTGCATCCGCGGCGTCGTCCCGGAGTCCGCGAGTGAGACGAGGAGGAAGGTCGGATCGGCCCCGGAGCGGGCTCGCTCCTCGTCGATCGCCGCGAGCACCGCTGCGACCCGACTCTCGATCACGGCCACCTGCCCGGCGCGTGGCTGCTCGCCCACTGTCGCCGCCGCAGCCGCTGTCGGGCTTGCGCCCGCTGTCGGGCTCGGCTCCGCCGCACCGCTGCCGGTGGTTCGGGGGACGAGCGAGCGGCCTGGGTCTCGAACCACACCGCCGTCGATCACGACAAGCCGGGACGAGGACATCGCCACGGCTAGTTGATCGTGGAGCACGGTCGGGTCGGTCGGGACGGGCTGGTGGCTGCTCACGACGGTGCCGGCCGGGTCGGCCAGCGCGATGGCGGCGCCGGGGCCGAAGCTGGACGCGGAGATGCCCGTGGTTCGAAGGGCGTTCCCGAGCGTTCCGAGCCGTGCGTCGTACTTATCCTGGCGCACTGCGGCGAGGTAGTCGGGCCACCCCGGTACCGGTCCGCCGGTTGCCGGGTCGGTAAGCGCGCGGCACTCGCCCGAGGCCGGAGCCGACAGGTCCGCGGCGCGAGCCCCGGCCGAGAGCGCGAGCCAGCCGTCGGCCGGGCAGGCGGACGAACGGACACTCCGGGCCGTCAGGGTCCCGATCGCGCCGTGCTGCTGGAGCTCCCAGAGTGCAGGCGTGGCAGCCTCGTTCACATCGGTCCAGCGCAATCCAGCCACCCCGACGACGACGACGCGCCCCTGGCCTGGCTCCGTCGCGTGCGCCGCGCTGCCGGCGAACAGTCCGGCCAGGGCGAGCGACAGCCCGAGGGCGGCCGTCGCCGGGCGCCGGCGCGTTGCCCGAGGGCGTAAAGGGCCCGCTACGGCGAAATGGAGCACCTCACTAGCCTACGGGCGGACTAGCCTGAACCCGCTCGGTCGCGTCGCTAGGCTCGAGGCGGCCGCGGCCCGCACCTCTCCCGAACCTGCCCGCCCGAGACCCGAAGGAGCACGGCGATGACCAGCGCGAACCCGCCCCGCTACGCCTACCTCGGCCCGGCCGGCACCTTCACCGAGGCGGCGCTCCGACAGGTCGCCGGTCCGGACGAGGCGCGGTACCTCCCGCAGGTCGACGTCGTCGCGGCGATCGAAGCGGTCCGCTCGGGCGACGCGGACTTTGCGGTCGTCGCGATCGAGAACTCGGTCGAGGGTGGCGTGACGGCGACCCTGGACACCCTGGCGATCGGCGCACCCTTGGTGCTGTTGCGCGAGATGCTCGTCCCGGTGGCCTTCGTGCTCGCTGCACGGGAGGGCACGGCCTTGGCGGACGTGCGCCGCATCTCGGCCCACCCGCACGCGTGGGCGCAGTGCCGCAGGTGGCTGAACGCGAACCTGCCGGACGTCGTGCACGTCCCGGCGACCTCGAACACGGCACCGGCGGCGTTGCTGGCTTCTCGCGAGGAGAAGCTGGGCTTCGAGGCGGCGCTCGTGCCGCCCCCGGCCCTCGAGCACTACGGGCTCACGACCCTCGCCGAGCACGTCTCGGACAACGAGTCCGCGGTGACGCGCTTCGTCGTCGTCGGACACCCGGGGAACGTGCCCGCGCCGACCGGCGCGGACAAGACGACTCTCGTGGTGCACCTGCCGAGCGACAAGGCCGGTGCGCTGCTCGAGATGCTCGAGCAGTTCGCGGCGCGCGGCGTGAACCTGTCCCGGATCGAGTCCCGACCGATCGGCGACTCGCTGGGCCGGTACTCCTTCTCGATCGACGCGATCGGTCACGTCGCGGAGGAGCGGATGGCCGAGGCGCTGATGGGGCTGCACCGGATGTGCCCGCACGTGCGGTTCCTCGGCTCCTACCCGAGTGTCGACGGAACCCCGGCGGATGTCATGGTCGGGACCGCGGACGCGGAGTTCGCCGAGGCCCGCGGGTGGGTCGCCGCGCTGCGGAACGGCAGCGGGCACTAGCCGCGAGGGCCTCGAGGGGGTCAGGCCCCGGCGCTGCCCCCGGTGGGCACCCGAACGACGAGCGCACCCGGGTCGACCCGGGCCCGCGCCACGCTGGCCTTGCCGAGCACGTCACCGTCCACCTGCACGTGCACCGGGTGGTCCAACCGCACGACGACGTCGCGGCCACGCACGTGCTCCATCCGCCCCGCCCGGGCCGGGAGCTGGGACCGCACGCCGAGACCCTGCAGCACGACCTCACCGAAGAGCTGACCCCAGCCGAGAATGCCACCGCGGGTGTCGATCGCGGCGACGTCGAGCCAACCGTCGTCGACCTCTGCGTCGGGCAGGAGGGTCAGCCCGCCCGGGAGCTTCCCACAGTTGCCGATCAGCAGCGAACGCAGCTTCAACGGCCGACTCGCGCGATCGTCGACATCCAGCTGGACCGGCATCCGTTGGCCGTGCAGGTGCCGCACGGCGCTGAAGAAGTAGGCCAGCCAGCCGACCCACTGCTTGAGGTTCTCGTCGGTGCTCTCGACCATTCTCGCGTCGAAGCCCAGGCCGGCGATGACGAGGAAGAGGTGTTCGGACTCGTCGACGTCTCCGTTGGCACGCTCGATCTGGAGCCAGCCGACGTCCACCGTGCGGTCCCGTCCGGCGAGCGCCACCTGGAGCGCGCTCTCCGCATTGCCCAACGGGATGTCCACGTTGCGGGCGAACAGGTTGCCGGTCCCGATCGGCACGACACCCATCGGGATGCCAGAACCGGCCAGGGCCTCCGCCACGGCTCGGACCGTGCCGTCCCCGCCGACCGCGACGACCACATCGGCGCCCTCTCGGACGGCCTCGCGGGACTGGCCGCGACCTGGGTCCTGGGCCGTCGTCTCGAGCCAGAGCGGCGCTGGCAAGTTCCGGCTCGTGCAGGCCCGCAGCGCCGCCTCGCGAAGAGCAGCGGATCCAGGCTTCGTCGGGTTGACGACGAACGCGACCAGAGGCCCGCGTCGCGGGCCGACCTCGTCCGGTGTGGAGACCACCGCGGCAGCCGTTGCGCGCGCCCGACGCCACCCGCGCGCCAGCAGCGGCGCACCCCGCCAGGCGAGGAAGGCGATGGTGAGACCGGCACCGACCAGCAGCGCCAGGACCACCTCCGACCAAGCCCCCGCAGTCATGCCGCAACCGTACGTGCAGGCGAGTGTTCCCGCAGGCGAGATTCGCCACGTCGCCGGTGCGGCACCCGCCGTTCGCCCGGGGTCGATACCCTCAGGACGTGATCGACCTCCGCGCTCTCCGCGATGACCCGGATGCTGTCCGCGCCAGCCAGCGGGCCCGCCGCGACGACCCGGCACTCGTGGACGCCGTGCTCGATGCCGACGCGCGGCGTCGATCCGCGATCGCCGCCTTCGAGAACCTGCGCGCCGAGCAGAAGAACGTCGGCAAGCAGGTGGCCGGTGCGTCCGCCGAGGAGCGCCCCGTGCTGCTCAGCCGGGCGAAGCACCTCGCCGACGAGGTGAAGGCCGCCCAGACCACTTCCGACGTCGCCGAGGCCGAGCTGCACGAGCTCGCCTTCCGGCTGGCCAACCCGATCGAGCCCGGCGTGCCCGCGGGCGGCGAGGACGACTACGTCGTGCTGCGCGAGGTCGGGACGCCTCGGGACTTCGCGGCTGAGGGTTTTGAGCCGCGCGACCACCAACAGCTCGGCGAGCTGCTCGGCGCGATCGACACGGCACGAGGCGCGAAGGTCTCGGGAGCGCGCTTCTACTACCTGACCGGCGTCGGCGCGCGGCTCGAGCTGGCCCTGCTGAATGCCGCGATCGACCAGGCCGTCGCGAACGGCTTCACCCCGATGATCACGCCGACCCTCGTGAAGCGCGAGGTGATGGCGGGTACCGGGTTCCTCGGCGCGCACTCCGACGAGGTGTACCGGCTCGAGACCGACGACCTGTACCTGACCGGCACCTCTGAGGTGGCGCTCGCGGGCTACCACTCCGACGAGATCCTCGACCTGAGCGCGGGCCCGCTGCGGTACGCCGGCTGGTCGGCCTGCTACCGGCGCGAGGCCGGCTCCTACGGCAAGGACACCAGCGGCATCATCCGCGTCCACCAGTTCCACAAGGTCGAGATGTTCAGCTACGTCCCGGTCGAGCAGGCCGCCGAGGAGCACTTGCGGCTGCTCGCCTGGGAGGAGGAGATGCTCGCCCGGGCGGAGCTCCCATACCGGGTCATCGACACCGCGGCCGGCGACCTCGGTCTGAGCGCGGCACGCAAGTACGACTGCGAGGCCTGGCTTCCGACCCAGGGCAGGTACCTCGAGCTCACCTCGACCTCCAACTGCACCACCTTCCAAGCGCGGCGTCTCGGCATCCGGGAACGGACCGAGGGCGGGCAGACACGTGCCGTGGCCACGCTCAACGGCACCCTCGCCACCACCCGCTGGATCGTGGCGATCCTCGAGAACCACCAGCAGCCGGACGGCTCCGTCCGGGTTCCGGTGGGCTTGCGCCGGTACCTCGGCGGCCTCGAGATCCTGGCGCCGGTGACCCGATGATCCCTCGCCCGAACCTGCCTGAGCCCGATTTCGGCGCGACCCACGAGGACGCGGTGATGGACGTCCTCGACCTCCTCTGGGTCGACCCGAACGAGCACGACGACACCTGGCGACTGGTCGCACTCGACGTCGACGGGACACTGCTCACCTACGGCGGGCTGATCACGCCGATGGTCTGCGAAGCGGTCGAGAACGTGCGGCTGGCGCGTCACCACGTGGTGCTGGCGACCGGGCGGTCCGTGATCGCGACGATGCCGATCGCCGAGCAGCTCGGCATCCGGCGCGGCTGGGCGGTGTGCTCGAACGGTGCCGTCACCGTCCGGCTGGACCCGAAGCTGCCCGGCGGCTACGAGCTGGCCGAGGTCGTCACCTTCGACCCCGGGCCCGCGCTGCGAATGCTTCGCGAGGAGCTCCCCGAGGCGTTGTACGGCGTCGAGGACCTCGGGCGCGGTTTCCGGGTGAGCGGGTACTTCCCGGAGGGCGAGCTGCACGGGCTGGAGACCGTGGTGAGCTTCGACGAGCTGTGCGCGACCCCGGCCACCCGCGTCGTCATCCGGAGCCCCGAGCATGCGCCCGCCGACTTCCACGAACTCGTGACGCGACTCGGACTGCACGAGGTGACGTACGCCGTCGGTTGGACCGCGTGGCTCGACCTCACCCCGCCGGGCGTCTCGAAGGCGAGCGCGCTAGAGGTGCTACGCGAGCGGCTCAGTGTGAGCCCGGACAAGACCGTGGCGATCGGCGACGGCCGCAATGACATCGAGATGCTCGTCTGGGCCGCCCGCGGCGTCGCCATGGGGCACGCCGAGGACGACGTGAAGGCCGCCGCGAACGAGGTGACCGGCTCGATCGACGACGACGGCGCGGTGCCCGTCCTGCAGAGTCTCATCGACTGAACCACGGACCACCCGAAGTGGACCCGGGTGACCGCTGAGAGCACGATGCGCTGGCATGGCCGCCTGCATCGAAGATGTCGCGCGTGCCGCCGGGGTCTCGAGGACCTGTCGGTGATCGGGGTCGACGCGCCGGCCACACCACCTTGTTCTTAGGGGTGATGCTGCCCCCGCTCGTGCCGGCACTCGCGTCGTTCGCGATCTTCCGGTTCCGGTGGGTGTGGAACGGCCTGCGGGCAGGGTCCGTAACGGGCTGAGCGCTGATGCGCCCTGGGAGTGCGAGGTGCGCCCCCGGGGCGCGGCGGTCGGGCTGATCTACCGTCGCACTGGGCCGCAGGCCCCGGGCTCTAGGCTGTGCCGGTGATGGGCAGCGCCGAACGCCTCGCGGGCAGACCCGTGCACGCCGTCGACCGCCTCCCCGCACCCGCCCTGTTCTTCGCATCCGGACTCACCCAGTACCTCGGTGCGGCGCTCGCGATCGGGCTCTTCGCGGTGATGCCGCCGGCGACCGTGGCGTGGCTCCGGATCGTGATCGCCGCCGTCGTCCTGTTGCTGTGGCGCCGGCCCTGGCAGCAGGCCTGGACGCGTGGCGACCTGCTCGTCCTGGCCGCCTTCGGCGCGGTGCTCGCGGCGATGAACATCACCTTCTACACGGCGATCCACTACCTGCCGCTGGGCACGGCCGTGGCGATCGAGTTCATCGGGCCGGTGGCGGTCGGTGCGGTCACCGGTCGGGGTTGGCGGGAACGCGCCGGCATCGCGCTGGCCGCTGCCGGCGTCGTCCTGCTCGCGGGCGTCACCCTTGAGCTCGGCGCGGCCGACGCCGGTGGTCGCGGCGCCAGCGCGCCGCACCACGCACCTGGTGCCCTTGCCGGGCACGAAGCGGCCCTCGGCCTGGTCGCCATCGGGCTCGCGGCGGCGTGCTGGGCGGGGTACATCCTGCTCGGCCGCCGGGTCTCGCGGCGCGGATCTGGCGTGACCAACCTGTCGATGGCGATGGCAGCCGGCGCGATCGTGTTCGCGCCGGCCCTCGCGTGGTGGGCCAAGCCCGCGGTCACGTCGTGGTCGGTGGCGCTCGCCGTCGTCGGCGTGGCCGTGCTGTCCTCGGTGATCCCCTATGCGATCGACCAGATCGTGATGCGCCGTACCAGCGCTGCCACGTTCGCCGTCCTGCTCGCCATGCTGCCGGCCACGGCGATGCTCATCGGCGCGGTCGTGCTCGGCCAGATCCCGCACGCGCTCGAGGTGGTCGGCCTGGTGCTCGTCTCAGGTGCGATCGCGCTCACGATGGCGCGGCGACGCGCGGTAGCGTAGGAGCATCCCCAAGTCGGACCGTGGCGCGCCGCCCCAGCGCAGAGCCAATCGGCCCGACGTCGCCCTCGAATGCACCGCCGGAGCTTCTGATGAACTGGTTGTCCACCCCTGCCCACGCGCGCTGGCTCGAAGCCGAGACCGATCGGCTCGTCGCGTTCGGCCGGGCGTCCGCGCTTCCGGCCGGCGGCTTCGGCTGGCTCGACGAGCAGGGCGCCGTCGTCGTCGACCGGCCGACCGAGTTGTGGATCACCTGCCGGATGACCCACGTCTTCGCGCTCGCGGCGATGATGGGTCGCCCGGGTTCGGCGGCCCTGGCGGACCACGGCGTCGAGGCGTTGCGGACCGTGTTCCGCGACGCCGAGCACGGCGGCTGGTTCGCCTCGGTGGACGCGAACGGGCCGGTCGAGACGGACAAGGCCGCGTACCCGCACGCCTTCGTGATCCTCGCCGCGGCGAGCGCCACCGCGGCGGGGAGGTCCGGAGCGCGCGAGCTCCTGGACGAGGCGCTGACCGTCTCGACGGAGCACTTCTGGGACGAGCAGGCGGGCATGTCCGTCGAGTCCTGGGACCGCACGTTCACGACCTGCGAGGACTACCGCGGGGTTAATGCCAACATGCACACCGTCGAGGCCTACCTGGCCGCCGCCGACGTCACGGGTGACCGGCTCTGGCTGGACCGCGCGCACCGGATCGCTGAGCGGGTCGTTCACGGCTTCGCGCGGGCGAACCAGTGGCGGATCCCCGAGCACTTCGACGCCGAGTGGAACCCGCTGCTCGACTACAACATCGACGCACCCGCGCACCCGTTCCGGCCGTACGGCGCGACCATCGGGCACTGGCTCGAGTGGGCGCGACTCACGCTGCACCTACGGGCGAGCCTGGAGGCGCGGGGCGAGACGGCGCCGGCCTGGATGCCGGCGGACGCAGCCTCGCTGTTCGCGGCGGCGATCAAGCAAGGCTGGGACGTCGACGGCGCACCGGGCTTCGTCTACACGGTCGACTGGGCCGGCGTGCCGGTCGTGCGCGAGCGGATGCACTGGGTCGTGTGCGAGGGCATCGCCGCCGCGGCAGCCTTGCACGCGGCGACCGGCGACGACGACTACGACCACTGGTACCGGCTCTGGTGGGACTACGCCGCGCAGTACCACCTCGACCTCGAGGGCGGCTCGTGGTGGCACGAGCTCGGCACCGACAACCAGGTGTCCCGGACCGTGTGGGCCGGCAAGGCGGACGTGTATCACGCGGTCCAGGCGACGCTCATCCCGCGACTCCCGCTTGCGCCTGCGATCGCGACCGCGCTGGCGGCGGGTCTGCTCGGCTAGCAGCCGGCGTCGGGGCTTGGCGCTCGGCGTCCGGCCCGCCCACCGTCGTCAGCACCCGGGCGCCGAGTGCTCTGGCCAGCTGGATCGCACGCGTCCCGATGCCGTCGGAGCCACCGTGCACAAGGACTGCCTGCCGTCCGCGCAGGCCGCCGGCCGCGACGAGGCTCGTCCACGCAGCGGCCGCGGTCCCCGACGGCGGCGACGACGGCCGCGACGGCGGCGGCGACGACCCCCGAGACCTCAAGCCCGAGGATGAGTGACGCGCCGGGCGGCGGAGGGTAGCTCGATCACCCTGAGAGGGGTTCCCGAGACCCCTCGGGTCGTGATGGGATGGCACGCACATGCGAAACACTACGGGTGCTGGGTGGTCTCGTCCGGGGGTCGGGCCTGGTTTGTCGGTGGTTCACCGGAGGGCCTCACGGTTGTGACCTTGTTCTCCGGATCGCTAATGGTCGGAGACGCGAAGGCCGATGATGCTTCTGGAATCGATCGTTGCGTGACCGTCGGCGACTCGCTGCTCGGGCGACGTCGGCAGGGTCGGGAGAAGGGGTAGCCATGCTCCGCAGGCTCGGCATTCGAGGGAAGATCCTTGCGGTTCTTGCCGTGCCACTGCTGGTGCTCTTCACTGCCGCCGGAATGCTGTCTGCCCAGGCTTGGGACCAGTCTCGGCGGGCGGCCGCAGTCCAAACCCTCCTCACCGCCCTCGGCGACTCGCGCGAGCTCGTCGGAGCGCTCCAGGTCGAGCGGGACACATCTGCGGTGAGCGTCGATCCGTACCCCAGCCACCGTGTCGTCAACGTCGCGGACACGTCCAAGAGCAAGCGTGATGCCGTGCTGGCCGCGAGGAGCCTGACTGACCTGTCCCTGTCGCGCTTCCAGCGGGATGTCACCGGGGTCGATTACGCCCTCCTCGACCCGAGCGTGCCGCTTGCGGTCACCGACG
>JGI24133J20442_1000102_pt1 | contig 24055 bp, 18 predicted proteins | sample BarGraNGADG00311_2_FD_20442 | JGI IMG/M metagenome (IMG submission 20442)
TCCTCGTTGCGGCGGGCCCGGCCCGCCGCCCGCCACTCTGTCATGAGGTCGCGGTATTCGCCCGCGGTTCGTCCCCATTCGGTGGACGAGGCCATCGCCTCGGCACGCACCACGATGTCCTCCTTGACCTTCTTGGCGGTGTCCTGGGCGGCGTCGAGGTCCGCGAAGTACTGGCGGCGGTGGCGGTCGAAGGTGGTGCGCGCCTTGGAGAACCGCTTCCACAGTTCGTCCTCGCGCGGCTTGTCGATGCGGGGGCCGTTCTGCTGGGCGGACTTCCAGACGTCAAGCAGCCGGCGGAGTTCCTCGCTCGACGACTTCCACTGGGTCGCCGCCGGATCCTGAGCCGCTATCGCCTCGGCGGCGGCCACGACCTCCTCACGCGCGGCGAAGGCCTCGGTCTTGGCCGCCTCCCGCTCCGCCTGGAGCTCGCTGCGGCGGTCGAGCGCGCGCTCCTCCGCGAGCGCGAGTCGCTGGCGGAGGCCCTCCAGGTCGCCAACAGCCTGCGGTTGGACCAGCTGCTCCCGCAGCGACTTCAGGGTCTGGTCGATCTCCTTGGGTGCGATGTGCGGGATGCGCGACTCGAAGAGCTTCACTTGCGCCACGAGGTCGAGGAAGCGGCGGACGTAGAACGCAAGCGCCTCGTCTGCCTGGACATCGGGGAACTGCCCGACGACGCGCTCACCTGACGCCTCACGCACCGAAACGGTGCCGTCGTCGTCCACGCGGCCCCAGCGGGCGGCCTCCGCAGCGTCGTGCGGGTCCATCGGGACCTCCCGCGGGGGTGCGACCCTGCGGACGGGCGGGCGGGGGGCGATCGCAGGTTTCGGCGTCGCAGGAACGACGGGGGCGGGCGCCGCAGCGGCGGGCTCGGGTTCGGGTTCGGGTTCGGGCGTGGGTTCCGGTTCGGGCGTGGGCTCGGGCTCGGGCTCAGGCTGCGGCTCGGGTTCGGGTTCCGGCTCGGGCTCCGCCTCGGTCTCGGGCTCCATCTCGGGAAGCGTCTCCTCAACAAACTCGGCAACGTCCGGTGACACTTCGGTTGTCTCTGGTGCCTCCGGCTCGGTGCTTCCGAGGGGGCTGGTGGGAGTCTCGCTCACGGTGGTCACTCCTTCGATGACGGACGGGGCAGCGCCCCTCCGAAATGGTGTCGCGTTGCACGGTGCGGCCCGGCTGCGGCGCACGATGTGAATCCGAGTCTATTGCACGCCGCCGTGACGACCCACGGGAAGGGGTACCCACCACGACGGATAAACTCAACGGGTGATCCTGGAACGAATTGTCGCCGAAGTGTTCGGTGAGAACTGCTATTTCCTCGCCGCCGATCCGTCGACAACGGCGGTGGTGGTGGACCCCGGCAGCGGAACGGCGCCAGCGGTGGGCAACGCGCTCGAGCGCCACGGCCTCACCCTGGGCTGCGTGCTCCTCACCCACGGGCACCCGGACCACGTGTGGGACGCCGCGGCCGTCGCCGGTGTGGCACCCGTGTACATTGCGGAACCCGACCTGTACCGCCTCGAGAACCCACTTGCTGGATCACCCCTGGCACTCGGCATGGTCGGCCTCTTCCCGCAGCCGTGGACGCGCCCCGCCAACGTCCAGACGCTTGGCCCCGAGTTCTTCGCCGGCGGTGGGTCGGAGCTGGTACCCGGTGTGGCGCTGCGCGCGCTGCCTGCCCCGGGGCACACCGAGGGCTCCACGGTGTACTTCCTCGAGGCCGAGTGGCCGGGCGCCGTCGCGCAGTGGGTGGGGGAGCCTGCCGCCCACGGCACCCAGCCGCTCGCACTCACGGGGGACGTGATCTTCCGCGGCTCCATCGGTCGCGTGGACCTGCCGGGAGGCGACGCGGACGTGATGATGTGGACGCTGCGGACCCTCAAGCAGGTGGTGGACCCGCGCACCTGGTTGCTCCCGGGCCACGGCCAGGGGACAACGATGGTGCACGAGCTCGCGACTAACCCGTTCCTGGCCTCGCGCCGCTGATCACCGCCACCATCTGGAAGGATGGACGTCATGTCCCGCCAGTCCCTCTCCGGCTTTCCCGAGTGGACGCCGTCCGGCCGTGTGGTCGAACAGCACGTGCTCGACCACGTCCGCCGCACCTTCGAACTGCACGGCTTCGCGGGGATCGAGACGCGCGCCGTGGAGCCGCTCGAGGACCTGCTGCGCAAGGGGGAGACGTCGAAGGAGGTCTACGTCCTGCGGCGCCTGCACGACGAGGGGGACACCGCGCGCGAACGGCAACTCGCCCTGCACTTCGACCTGACCGTGCCGCTGGCCCGCTACGTGCTCGAGAACGCGAACTCGCTCGTCTTCCCGTTCAAGCGGTACCAGATCCAGAAGGCGTGGCGGGGTGAGCGCCCCCAGGACGGCCGGTTCCGCGAGTTCACCCAGGCGGACATCGACGTCGTCTGCCAGGACACCCTCCCGTTCCAGTTCGAGGTCGAGATGCCGATCGTGGTGGCGGAGGCCCTGAGCGGGCTCCCGATCCCCCCCTTCAGGATCGGCGTGAACAACCGCAAGGTGTCGCAGGGCTTCTACGAGGCCGNCGGCATCGAGGACGTCGAGGGCNCGCTGCGGACCATCGACAAGCTCTCGAAGNTCGGTCCGNCGGGCGTCGCCGAGGAACTGGTGGAGGCGGTCGGCGCCACGGCGGGCCAGGCCGAGGCGGCGCTCGCGCTGGCCGCGATCCGTGCGGAGGACGAGTCCTTCGCTGATCAGGTGCTCGCGCTCGGCCACCGCAGCGATCTGCTGGACGAGGGGCTCGAGGAACTGACCCGCGTGGTCGCGGCCGGGGCACGCCACATGCCCGGCGTCCTGGTCGCGGACCTCAGCATCGCCCGCGGCCTCGACTATTACACCGGCACGGTCTACGAGACCACCTTCATCGGCCACGAGGGGCTCGGGTCGGTCAGCAGCGGCGGGCGGTACGACTCGCTGGTGTCGGACGGGAAGCGAACGTTCCCCGGTGTCGGCATGTCGCTCGGCATCTCGCGCATCATGTCGCGGATTCTCGGGGAGAACCTCGTGACCGCCACCCGCTCCGTGCCCACCGCCGTCCTGGTGGCCGTCACCGACGAGGCTTCACGCACGGATTCCGAGGCGGTGGCCCACGCCCTGCGCTCCCGCGGGATTCCCACCGAGACGTCACCCACCGCCGAGAAATTCGGCAAGCAGATCCGCTATGCCGACCGGCGGTCCATCCCGTACGTCTGGTTCCCCCAGACCGGCGAGGTCAAGGACATCCGATCCGGCGATCAGATGGCGGCGGACGCAGCGGTGTGGGAACCTCCAACAGGGGACTGGTGGCCGCGCGTGGTGGCCATGGACGCCCGATGACGGAGAAGACGATGTCGGTTTCGACCCACGGCGCAGTCACGAAGCTGCGCGCGCTGCGGGACCTGCTGGCCGCGGTGGCATTCCCGTTGCAGGTGGACCGCGTTGCTCAGGCGCGCGCCGCGGCCGACCACGTGGTCAATCAGCTGGACGATTACGTCCTGCCCCGCTACGAGCGCCTCGACGCCCCGCTCCTGGCGGTGGTGGGCGGCTCGACCGGTGCCGGGAAGTCGACGCTCGTCAACTCGCTGCTCCGGACGACGGTTGCGGCGTCGTCGGCCATCCGCCCGACGACGCGGCGCCCGCTGCTCCTCCACCACCCCTCCGAGGCGTCCTGGTTCAACGACGACCGCATCCTGCCGTCCCTCGCCCGCGTTCGCGTCTCTCCCGATGCGCCGCCCACGCCCGCCTCGCTGGATCCCAGCGCCCACACCGAACTCGAGATCCGGGCCACAACCGGCCTCCCGCAGGGCCTCGCGATGGTGGATGCCCCCGATGTCGACTCGGTGGTGGACGAGAACCGGCAGGTTGCCGCCCAGCTCCTGGCGGCCGCGGACCTCTGGCTGTTCTTGACCACCGCGTCCCGCTACGCCGACGCCGTGCCATGGGACCTGCTGCATGACGCCGCCTCCCGCAACACTGTGGTGGCCATCATCCTCGACCGCGTGCCGCCGGAGGTCCTGGACGAGGTGCGCACCGACCTGGCCCGGCGGCTCTCCGAGGCGGGCCTCGTGAACGCACCGCTGTTCGCGATCCTCGAGTCCCCCCTCGTGGACAATCGGCTCCCCGAGGCGCAGATCGCGCCGATCCGCGACTGGCTCGGCGGGCTCGCGGCGGATGCGAGCTCCCGCTCCAGGGTGGCGCGGCAGACCCTCGACGGTGCCGTGGAGTCCGTGCTGGACCAGGCCGCGAGGGTGGGCGCGGCCGCCCAGGAACAGGCGGTCGCCGCTGACCGCCTCCGCGCCCAGGTGGCGGATGCGCGTGATGCCGCGCTGAAGCGTGTGCAGGACGCGACCCTGGACGGTTCGCTGCTGCGGGGTGAGGTCCTCGCCCGCTGGCAGGAGTTCGTTGGTACCGGGGACTTCCTCCGCAGTGTCGAGGCGCAGGTGGGGCGTTTCCGCGACCGGGTGTCGGCCTTCCTGCGCGGTCAGCCGCAGCCCACCGAACCGGTTGAGGCGGCGATAGAGGAGGGCCTGCTCACCCTGCTGGAGTCCGAGGCCCAGCGCGCCGCGGCGGACCTCGACCACGCGTGGCGCTTCGAGGGCGGTGGTCGCGACCTGCTGGGCGCGGCGCTCAAGGGCATGCCCTCCGACGCGCGCCTGCGGGGCGAGGCGTCGCGACACGTGGTGCGGTGGCAGTCGGACCTGCTGAACCTTGTCCGCGACGAGGGCGCGGACAGGCGCTTCACCGCGCGCATGCTCTCCTTGGGCGTCAACGGGCTCGGCGTCGCCCTCATGATCCTCATCCTCGCCAGCACGGGAGGCGTCATCACCGGCGCCGAGGTGGCTGCGGCCGGGGGCACCGCCGTCGTGGGGCAGAAGCTGCTGGAGGCCGTCTTCGGGGAGGACGCCGTGCGTCGGATGGCGAAGCAGGCCCGCCTGCAGCTCCATGAGCACGCCCTGAGCCTGCTGGCGTGGTACCTCGCGCCGTTCGACGACCTGCTGGATTCCCTGCCCGTCAAGGCGAACGTGAAGTGGGAGATCGACGTGGCGATCGCCGAGGTCCGCACCGCCCAGGAGGAACTGGCATGAAGGCGCCCACCTTCACGGAGGAGATCTCCGCACTGACGCGGGCCGTGGACCTCGCGGACGGCCGCCTCTCCGACGCCCCGATCACGGCCGCGCGCCAGACCCTCGAGAAGATCGGGGCGCGCTCCCAGCTCGCGCCCGACCGCACGGTCGTGGCGCTCATGGGCGCGACGGGCTCCGGGAAGTCCTCGGTGTTCAACGCGCTCGTCGGCGAGTCGCTGGCCCGCACGGCCGCGACCCGTCCCACCACCCGCCGCCCCTTCGCTGCCACGTGGGGGGAGGGCGCCGCCGAACTGCTGGACTGGCTCGACGTCCCGGACCGCGCAACCCGGCCCGACGACGCCAGCGGGCTGATCCTGCTCGACCTCCCGGACATCGATTCGACCGAGGAGGACCACCGCGAGATCGCGCGGCGGATGTCCGAGGTGGTGGACGTGCTCGTCTGGGTGCTCGACCCGCAGAAGTACGCCGACGCCGTCGTCCACCACGAGTACCTCCGCCCCATGGCGGCGCACGCGGACGTGACGATGGTGGTCCTCAACCAGGCCGACCGTGTGACGCAGCCAGAGGTGGGCAACATCCTGCGGGACCTGCGCCACCTGCTCGCCGCCGATGGGATGCACGGCGTTGAGATCACGGCGGTGTCGGCGCGCACCGGCGCGGGGATCGCCGAGTTGCGCACGCGCATCCACGACATCGCCGCCACCAAGCAGGCACGACTCGCCCGCGCCCGTGGGGACATCCTCCGGGCGGCCCAGCAGTTGGTCTCCGCCGCCGACGGCGCCGCCGCCCCCAGTGGGGCCATCACGGACAAGAACCGGGCGCGTCTGCTGGACGCGTCGTTCCGGGCCGCGGGCATCCCGGCGGTGGCNGCNGCCGTCCGCGGCTCNCAGATCCGCCGCGCCCGCGCCCAGGTGGGGTGGCCGCCGGTGCGTTGGGTCGCGAAGCTGCGGCCGGACCCGCTGCGACGCCTGCACCTCGACCGCAAGGTCTCGGACCCGGCGCTCGCGCGCACGTCGTTGCCCGGGCCCACCCCGGTGCAGGAGGCCGCCGTGCGTTCGAGCGCGCACGCCCTGGTGTCCGGTGCCACCCGGGAGCTGCCGGACATCTGGCGCTCGGGGATCCTCCAGGACGTGGAGGGCCGCATCCCGGCGGTGGTGTCCAACCTGGACTCCGCGATCGCCGCCGTCGACTACGAGCGCGACTCCCGGCCGAAGTGGTGGGTACTGATGGGGACACTGCAGGTGGCCCTCATCACCGCCGCGATCGCTGGGTCGCTCTGGCTGGGCGGGCTGTACCTGATGGACTACCTGCGGATGCCGCCGCCGATCACGCCGATGCTCTGGGAGATCCCCTGGCCGAGCGCCCTGATCATCGGGGGCCTCGCGATCGGGGCGCTGCTGGCACTGCTCTCCATGGTGTTCGCCCGGGTTGGCGGCAACCGGAAGGCCCATCGCGTCACCCGGAGGCTGCGCGAGGCCGTGGCCCGCACGGTGGACCGGCAACTCGTGGCACCGTTGCGCACGGAACTCGACGACTACGAGTACTTCCGGGCCTCGCTGGACACCATCCTGCGGCGGTAACCGACGCGCCGCAGGTCAGTCGAACCGCGCCGCAGGTCAGTCGAACCGCGCCGCAGGTCNGTNGNNTCGCTCGTGTGGAAGTTGCGGTGCGGCCGCTCGGTGCGGGGACCGCCGTCCGGCGCGATGCGCAGGGCGCGTCCCGCCACCCGGCTCTTCTGCAGCCGCCGGATCGCGTCGTCGGACGGCTCGGATTCGAACTCCACCAGCGAGAACGTCGGGAAGATGTCGATGCGGCCGATCTCACGGCCGTCGATCCGCCCGTCGCCTGTGAGGGCCCCGACGATACCGCCGGGCTTGACGCCGTCCTTGTGGCCCACCTCCACTCGGTAGCGGATCCCGCCGCCGTCGTGGCGGTCGCGGGTCCGGGCGCCGGCGCCCGCGCGCGGCCCCTTGCCCTCGACACGGGTGCGGCCCTCGCCGCGGTCGCCGCGACCCCCGCCCTGGCCCTCGAACGAGGCGGACAGGAAGTTGCCGTTCTGGTCCACGCTCTCCTCGCGGCGCAGGCGGCCGCCGGGGCTGGTCTGGTCGGGCTCCACGTCCACGGCACGCGCCAGGAGCGCGACCGCCAGGTCGAGCGGGTCGGCGCCGCTGGCCACCACTGCCGCGCGGAAGACCTCGAGGTCTCCCTCCGGGAGGCTGCGCAGCACCAGTCCGATGCGGTGCTTGACGACGTCGGAGGGCGACGGGACCGGCACCTCGGTGAGCTTGGTGTGTGTGAGGCGTTCGATGTTCCGCAGGCGGTCGAACTCCTTGGGGGTGAAGAAGGTCAGGGCCTTGCCCTTGCGGCCCGCGCGGCCGGTGCGTCCGATGCGGTGCACGTAGGACTCCGCCTCGCGCGGAACGTCGAAGTTGACGACCAGGCCGATGCGCTCGACGTCAAGACCGCGGGCGGCCACATCGGTGGCGACCAGTACGTCCAGCGTGCCCTGGCGAAGACGCTCGATGAGCCGCTCCCGTTCCGCCTGGGCGACGTCGCCGGAGATGGACGACGCACGGACGCCCCGTGTGGCGAGCGCGAGCGAGACCTCGTCGGCGGTGGACCGCGTGCGCACGAAGACGAGCGCTGCTTCCTCGCGCCAGACCGACAGGACGCGGGCGAGGGCTTCGACCTTGAAGCGGAAGGGGACGACGGCGTACAGCTGCTCGGTGTTCTCGACGGTCGAGGCCGCGGGGGTCACCTCGATGCGCAGGGGGTCGTGCAGGTGGGTGGCCGCGACGTGCGCGATGGAGGCCGGCATCGTGGCCGAGAAGAGGGCGGTGATTCGCTCCGTGGGGATCGAGGAGGCGATGGTCTCCACGTCCTCGGCGAAACCCATGCGGAGCATCTCGTCGGCCTCGTCCAGGACGAACACGCGCAGTTGGGAGACGTCGAGCGAGCCGCGCTCCATCAGGTCCATGACACGGCCGGGGGTGCCAACCACCACCTGGGCGCCCTGCTTGAGCGCGCGCAACTGTGGGAGGTAGCTGGAGCCGCCGTAGACGGGAATCACCTCGGTGCGCTGATGCGCCGCGAACGAGGCGATGGCGTCGGCCACCTGCATGGCGAGTTCACGGGTGGGGGTGAGGACAAGCGCCTGCACGTGGCGCACGGTGGGGTCCACGTGGGAGAGCAGCGGCAGCCCGAAGGCCGCGGTCTTGCCGGTGCCGGTCTGGGCGATGCCGACGACGTCCCGCCCCTCCAGCAGCGCCGGGATCGCCGAGCGCTGGATGTCGGTGGCCTCGGTGAATCCGAGGTCATCGATGGCGCGCTGCAGGCTTTCCGGCAGCGCAAAGATGTCAAAATGAGTCACAGGAAGCCCTTGGATGTGCCCGGATGTGGGCGGGAGCGGCGAGATGAGCCGCACGTTCCCCCTCAGGCTATCGGCTCCACCTGCACGGCGGGACGTGGGGGTCCCGTGAGGTTCGGCACACGGGCCGCCGACAGCACCGCGACCAGCGCAAACGCGGTCATCGCGGCGAATCCCGGGAGGTACGGGTTCAGGCCGCCACCGAGGAGCGCGGTGAACGTGGCACCGAACAGGGCGAGTGCGAGGGCGGCGCCGGCGCCGTCGGCGATCTGCAGCGCCGCGGAGACCTCGCCGTGCTTCTCGGCCGGGGTGATCTCGAGCGCCAGGACCGCCATCGCGGGGAACACCACACCCATCCCGAGCCCGGCGAACACCCACCCGGCCACCGCCACCTGGGCGGGTACGCCGTCGATGACCACCAGGGCGGAGACGGCGGTCCCCACAGCCACGAGGGCGGCGCCGATCCACGAGGCGCGGTGGCGCGCGTGTGGGTTCGTGAGCCGCCCCTGGATCCACGCGCCGAGCGCCCACGTCACGGAGCCGACGGTGAGGACCAGCCCGGCCGGCCCGGGGTCCCAGCCGCGCTCCCGCTGGAGGAGGAGCGGGAGGAAGGACTCCATCGCGATCACCACGCCGTTGACCAAGAGCCGGGTGGCCACCACCGAGGCGATGCCGTGACGCAGCGCGAACGTCCCCGGTGGGAGGAGGCGCGGCAGGAAGACCACGACGAGAACCAGCGCGACCCCGGCCGGCGCCAGTCCCGCCGGCGACGACGACGTCGCGCCCTGCAGCACCGCCACCGCGGCCGCCACGACGACGGCCGGCAGGATCGTGGAGCGCACGCGCCGGCGGATCGACTGGTCGGGGGAGCGCTGCGCGGCGACGTCGTCGGCGGCACGCAGGAGGGGCCGCAGCATGACGAGCGCGACCACGGCGAGCGGGGCCACCCCGAGGAAGACCAGCCGCCACGTCAGCACCTGCGCGATGTACCCCGCCAGGGGCGGACCCACCAGGGAGGGGACCACCCAGGCGGCGGAGAACGCGGCGAAGAACCGGGGCCGGACCAGCGGTGGGACGATCGCCCCCACGGCGGCGTAGAGCGAGACGGTGAGGACGCCCGTCCCGAGGCCGGTGACCCCGCGGCCGAGGGCCACGAGCGGCATCGTCGGGGCACCGCCCGCCACCAGCAGACCCGCCGTGAAGAGACCCACACCGGTGACCAGCGGGGCTCGGAGGGAGCGCGCGTCGATCCACACGCCCGCGCCCGCGGTTGCCGCGATGTGGCAGGCGAGCGGCAGCCCCATGGCGAGCGCGAAGAAGCGCAGGCCGTCGAGCTCCTCGGCCACCACCGGCATCATCGTGGTGACCGCGAGGTTCTCGAAGGCGCCGAGCGAGATCAGTGCCACCGACCCCACCAGCAGCAACCGCAACACGTCCTCGGACACGTCGCGCTGCGTGTGAGGGAGGGCATCGGGCACGATGCGATTGTCCGCGCGCGATCCGGCTAATATCAAATTGCCCACGCCTGTCTAGCGTTCGGCAACCACAAGGGAAAGGTCACCCCGTGCATCGCACCCACACGGCAGGTTCGCTGTCGAAGTCAGACGTTGGCTCCGTCGTCACCCTGGCCGGCTGGGTGGATCGCCGCCGGGACCACGGCGGTGTCGCGTTCATCGACCTGCGCGACGCCGCGGGGATCGCCCAGGTGGTCATCCGCGAGGAGGTGGCCCACGAGCTGCGCGCGGAGTATGTGCTGCAGGTCAGCGGGCGGGTCGAGATGCGGCCCGAGGGGAACGCGAACCCGAACCTTGCCACCGGCGAGATCGAGGTGATCGCCGACGACGTCGTCGTGCTGAATGCCGCCGCCCCGTTGCCGTTCCAGGTGTCCGAGCACGCCGAGGAGCAGGTGGGCGAGGAGGCGCGCCTCAAGTACCGCTACCTCGACCTGCGCCGGAAGGCGCCGGCGGCCGCCCTGCGGTTGCGTGCGAAGGTCAGCCGGGCGGCGCGCCGGGTGCTGGATGCGCAGGACTTCGTGGAGATCGAGACCCCGACGCTCACGCGGTCCACCCCCGAGGGTGCCCGCGACTTCATCGTGCCGGCGCGCCTTTCCCCGGGCAGCTGGTACGCCCTGCCGCAGTCGCCCCAGCTCTTCAAGCAGTTGCTCATGGTGGCCGGCATGGAGCGGTACTACCAGATCGCCCGCTGCTACCGGGATGAGGACTTCCGTGCGGACCGTCAGCCCGAGTTCACCCAGCTCGACGTCGAGATGAGCTTCGTGGACCAGGACGACGTGATCGCGGTGTCCGAGGAGGTGCTCGTGGCGCTCTGGGACCTCATCGGGTACACGGTCCCCACCCCGATCCCGCGCATGACGTTCAAGGACGCCATGGAGAAGTACGGCACCGACAAGCCGGACCTGCGGTTCGGTCTGGAGCTCACCGACCTCACCGGGTACTTCGCGAACACACCGTTCCGCGTGTTCCAGGCGCCGTACGTGGGCGCCGTCGTGATGCCCGGCGGTGGCTCGCAGCCGCGGCGCACCTTTGACGCCTGGCAGGAGTGGGCGAAGCAACGCGGCGCCCGTGGCCTCGCCTACGTCACGGTCGGGGAGGACGGCACGCTCGGCGGGCCGGTGGCCAAGAACATCACCGAGGCGGAACGTGACGGGCTGGCCGCGGCCGTTGGCGCGCAGCCCGGCGACTGCATCTTCTTCGCCGCGGGCAAGACCGGTGAGGCGCGGGGGTTGCTCGGCGCCGCCCGCCTTGAGATCGGCCGCCGCGTCGGTCTGATCGACGAGAGCGAGTGGTCCTTCGTCTGGGTGGTGGACGCGCCGCTGTTCAAGCCCACCGGCGAGGACGACGACGTCGCCGTGGGTACCGGCGCCTGGACCGCGGTCCACCACGCGTTCACCTCGCCGACGCCGGAGTGGATCGACCGCTTCGAGGAGGCCCCGGGCGAGGCGCTGGCGTACGCCTACGACATCGTCTGCAACGGAAACGAGATCGGCGGCGGGTCCATCCGTATCCACCGTCGCGACGTCCAGCAGCGCGTGTTCGAGGTCATGGGCATCGGGGCCGAGGAGGCGCAGGAGAAGTTCGGCTTCCTCCTCGATGCCTTCAAGTTCGGCGCCCCGCCGCACGGCGGCATCGCATTCGGGTGGGACCGCATCACCGCGCTGCTGACCGGAGCGGAATCGATCCGCGACGTCATCGCGTTCCCGAAGTCCGGGGGCGGCTTCGACCCGCTCACCGGCTCCCCCGCACCGATCACGGTGCAGCAGCGCCGCGAGGCCGGGGTGGACGCCAAGCCGAAGGGCGCGCGGGTCCCCACGGTGGGCTGATCTGGCGTCCAGACGGCGCTCAGGGCCGGGGATCCCGCGAGTCGTAGCGCAGGAAGCCGCTCTGGGCGCGCGCCAGCGCGAGGACCGCGATGACGCCTGCCACCCCGCCCGCCAGTGCGGCCCACGGGAGGGCGAGCTCCCCGAGTGTGCCGGCGACGACGTCGCCGAGCCGNGGGCCCCCCGCCACGTACCCGCTCCAGTCCACCAGGTAGCCGGCGGCCACGGGCCCCACCAGCATGGACACGCTCATCGCGAGGGAGCTGAGGGCGTTCGCGGCTGGCAGCAGTTCCAGCTCGAGGATTCGGGGGTAGATCGCCTGTCGCGCGGGGGAGACGACGCCGAACGCCGCGGAATTGAGGGCCACCAGGGCGTAAAGCACCCACTCGTTGGTGTTGCCGAGCCGGCGCCGGCCCCGGAGAGCGTGTTGCCGACGTACAGCCGACGGAAGTTCGGATGCAGGCGCAGGGGAGTGACGTCAACCAGGAGACCCATGTGGTCGGGCCGTCAGTGGGTGATGCCGAAGCGGTAGTAGATGGGCTTGAGCCACTTCGGCGCCCACCAGTTCATCGTGCCCAGGATCGTCATCGTGGAGGGCACGAGCAGCATGCGCACGAGCGTGGCGTCCACCAGCACGGTCATGGCGAGCGCGAACCCGATCTCCTTGACCACGATGAGCTTGCCGCTCACGAACCCCGCGAAGACGAGCAGCATCACGAGGGCCGCCGACGTGATGATCCGGCCGGACTTCTGCAGTCCGTGCTCCACCGCGTAGTCGTTGTCCCCTGTCTTGTCCCAGAACTCCTTGATCCGCGACAGCAGGAACACCTCGTAGTCCATCGCCAGGCCGAAGCCGAACGCGAACCCGAGGGCCACCACGATCACCTCCATCCCGCCGGGCGGGGTGAAGTCCAGCACCCCGGTGAGGTGCCCCTCCTGGAACACGTACACGGTGATTCCCAGCGAAGCGGCGAGGGAGAGCAGGTTGATGATGAGCGCCTTCAGGGGAACGATCACGGAGCCGGTCATCAGGAAGAGCAGTGAGAACACCGAGATGACCACCAGGCCGGCCGCCAGTGGCAGACCGTCGGCGAGCGCCCCGGTGAAGTCGATGAGGTCGGCGCCGGCGCCTCCCACCCAGTTCTCGAAGCCCGGTTCCAGGTCGCGGAGTTCGCGCACGACGTCGATCGCCGCGGGGGCGGAGGAGTCGATGTCCAGCCGCATTGAGATCAGCTGGTACTCGCCCAGCTCCGTGACCGGGTTGACCCGCTCCACGTGGTCCATCGTCGCGATCTCCGCGGCCCACGCGGTGGCGTCCGCGGCGGAGGCATCGGCCACGATGTAGATGTCCGGGTACTGCAGCGCCGGGAACTTCTCGTCGACGACGTTCATGTAGGCCTGCTGTTCCGTGCCGTCAGGGACGTACTCGAGCGTGTTGGAGCGCAGGTTGATCGACAGCAGCGGGGAGGCGAGGAAGAGGAGGAGCGCCAGCACGGGAAGCAGCACGAGCCACGGGTGGCGGTGCACGCCGCGGGCCAGGCGGGAGAAGACGCCGTCGTCCGGGGAGACGTCACCCAGCGCGGACGCGTGCGCGCCGATCAACGGGAGCTTCCGGAACACGGTCGGCCGCAGCAGGCGCCGCCCGATCAGCGCGAGGCTGGCGGGCACGAGGGTGATGGCGCTCAGGACCGCGAGGAGGACGATGGCGACGCCGGCGGAGGCGATCGCCTTCAGCAGGGAGGAATTGATGAAGAGGAGGCCGGAGATGGAGAGTGCGATGGTGATGGCGGAGAAGAGGACCGTCCGGCCCGCGGTGTGGAGGGTCTCCACACTCGCGCGCAGCACCGCCGGGTCGGTCCGTCCCTTCCCAGCCCGCGGCCGCGTGTTCGCCACCTCCCTCTTGAGCTCCTCCCGGAAGCGGGAGACCACCAGGAGGCCGTAGTCGATCGAGAGGGCCAACCCGATGACGGTGAGGACGTTCACGACGTAGCTGTCCAGGTTCATGAGGTACGACGCGCCGTACATCATGGCCATGCCGCTGCCGATGGAGGCGATCGCGCCGATGATCGGCATGGACGCGGAGAGGAAGCCGCCGAACACCAGCACCATCACGAGGAGGGAGAGCGGCAGCGTGATCGCCTCACCCTTGGTGAGGTCGGTCTCCACCTGGTCGATGATCGACGCCGCGAGGAGCGCGTCGCTCGACACGTGGCCACGAACNCCNGTGACGTCGAGGTCCGTGGCCACNTCTCCCAGCCGTTGCTCGACGGCGACGCGGGCGGTGGTCTCGTCACCCTCCGTCAGGCCGTCCTCCAGTTCCACCAGNACCAGGAAACCATCCGCGTCGGTGGACAGGAGCGGTGCCGCGGCCGGGTCCGCCGGGCCGGCCGGGAAGGCGAACGGGTCCCGGACGGTGGCGACGCCGTCGATGGCGGTGAGGTCGTCACGCACGGCCACCATCGCCGTGCCCACGTCCACCATCTGCGCCTGGTCGGTCAGGTCCAGCCCCGTGAGCGCGAGGCGCACCGACGTGGGGGAGTCATCCGCGGCGTTGATCCGGGCGTTGGCCGCCGCACTCTCGCTGCCCGGCACCTCGGGCTGTTCCGTGGCGAGCCGATCGAAGAGCCCTTCACCGAACGCCCCGAACGCGAGGGCGAAGGAGCCGGCCGTGACCACCAGCCAGACGAGGATCACCCGGACGGGGTGGTGGGCGCAGACACGTCCGAGGGCCTTCAGCATGGGATCAATCCTCGCACCTTCGGCGGCACGTGTTGTGGTTCCGGAGGTGCGCGGGATTCGTCCGGAGGGTGCCGTTGCGGGTTCCCGGCGTGGGCGTCCACTAGTCTGGGACCGTGGCAACTGATCAGGGCGAGCTGTTCGTGGCGGGCGAGGAGAAGGACTTCCCCGTCCCGCCGCCGCTGGCGAGCCACGGTCCGGCACGCGTGATCGCGATGTGCAACCAGAAGGGCGGGGTCGGCAAGACCACCAGCACGATCAACCTCGCGGCCGCGCTGGCCGAGTACGGCCGCCGCGTCCTCATCGTGGACTTCGATCCCCAGGGCGCCGCGTCCGCCGGCCTCGGCATCAATGCGAACGAACTCGAGGAGACGGTCTACACGCTGCTGATGCACCCGCGCAGCGACATCCGCACCGTCATCAAGCCCACCGCGCTGGAGAACCTCGACGTCGTCCCCGCCAACATCGACCTCTCCGCCGCCGAGGTGCAACTCGTGAACGAGGTGGCCCGGGAGCAGGCGCTCGCCCGCGTGCTGCGGCCGGTGCTGGACGAGTACGACGTCGTCCTCATCGACTGCCAGCCCTCGCTCGGCCTGCTCACCGTCAACGCGCTGACGGCCGCGCACGGCGTGATCATCCCGCTCGAGGCGGAGTACTTCGCCCTGCGCGGCGTCGCGCTGCTGGTGGAGACCATCGACAAGGTGACGGACCGCCTGAACCCGAAACTCCGCGTGGACGGCATCCTCGCCACGATGGTGGACATGCGGACCCTGCACTCCCGCGAGGTCATCGAGCGTGTCCGCGAGGCCTTCGGCGACAAGCTCTTCGCCACCAAGATCGCGCGCACGGTGAAGTTCCCGGATGCGTCGGTGGCGAGCGAGCCGATCACCACCTATGCCCCCACCCACTCCGGTGCGGAGGCGTACCGTCGCCTCGCCCGTGAGCTGGTGGCGCGCGGCGATGCCGCCTGAGGACGCGCGCGTCCTCGCCCCCGCCAAACCCGCCGGCCCGGACGCGTTCGAGGTCACCCTCACCAACTTCACGGGGCCTTTCGAACTGCTGCTCACGCTGATCACCAAGCACCGGCTGGACATCACCGAGGTGGCCCTCGCCGAGGTCACGGACGAGTTCCTCTCCTACATGTCCGGACTGGAGGAGTGGGACCTGTCCCGGGCGAGCGAGTTCCTGGTGGTGGCGGCCACGCTCCTTGACCTCAAGGCCGCGCGGCTCCTGCCGCGAGGGGACGTGGAGTCCGAGGAGGACATCGAACTGCTCGAGGCGCGGGACCTCCTCTTCGCCCGACTGCTGGCGTACAAGGCATTCAAGGAGGTCGCGGACCACTTCGCCGGCCTGCTCGAGGCCTCGGCCCGCAGGCTACCCCGGTCCGTGCCGCTCGAACCCGAGTTCGCCGCGCTGCTTCCTGAACTGGTGATGTCGATCGGGTCGGAAGGGCTGGCGGCCCTCGCCGCTCGCGCCCTCGAGCCGAAGCCGGGCCTGCCCGCCGTCGAGCTCGCCCACGTGTACAACCCGACCGTGTCCGTGCACGACGAGGGCGAGACCGTCATGACCCGCCTGCGCCGCCACCACGTGCTGGCGTTCCGCGCGCTCGTCGCCGACGCCGCCAGCACCGCCGTCGTCGTCGCACGGTTCCTCTCGCTGCTCGAGTTGTTCCACGAGGGTGCCGTGACGTTCGAGCAGGCCGAGCCGCTCGGCGAGCTGCAGGTGCGCTGGTCCGGGGGCGAGGGTGAGTACACCGTGGGCGATGACTACGACGACGCCCCGGCGGACGAGGACGACGCGTGGGCGGGCGGCGCCCACACCGTCGCCGACGAAGGCGAGGAGGCCCATGAGTGACTCGTACGAGCCGGTGCCCGACGACGCCGTCCCCGAGCGGCAACTCGCGGCCCTCGAGGCCATCCTGATGGTGGTCGACGAGCCCATCCCGGCGGCGTCGCTCGCGGAGGCGCTCGGGATGCCGACCGGGCAGGTGGTGGAGCTCCTCGGGGCCCTCGCGGCGGACTACCGCGGGCAGACCGGGCGCCCGCGCGGGTTCGACCTGCGCGAGGTGGCCGGGGGCTGGCGGATCTACTCCGCACCCGAGTTCGCGGACCTGGTGGGCCGGTTCGTCGTCTCCGGCCAGACCGCCCGCCTCACCCACGCGGCCCTGGAGACGATGGCGGTGATCGCCTACAAGCAGCCGATCTCCCGCGGCCAGATCTCGGCGATCCGCGGCGTCAGCGTGGACTCGGTGGTGCGCACGCTGCTCGCTCGCGGGCTGGTGGAGGAGGCCGGGCAGGACGAACCCACCGGCGCGCTCCTCTACGGCACCACGTCATACTTCCTCGAGCGACTCGGATTGGGGTCGCTCGATGACCTGCCACCATTGGCACCGTACCTGCCGCGGCTGGAAGCGCTCGGCGAGGTTGATGAGGAGTACAGATGAAGGACGACGGCGAACGCCTGCAGAAGGTCCTCGCCCACGCCGGGATCGCATCCCGGCGGGTGTGCGAGGAGATGATCGCCGACGGGCGCGTGGAGGTGAACGGCGAGATCGTCACGGAGATGGGCCGGCGGGTGGACCCCGCCGTGGACGTCATCCACGTGGACGGCTCCCGGGTGGTGCTGGACGCCGACCACCTGACGATCGCGTTCAACAAGCCCACCGGCGTGGTCTCCACGATGAGTGACCCCGAGGGCCGCCCGAGCCTGGGGGACTTCACCAGCCGCTACAACACGCGGCTCTACCACGTGGGCCGGCTGGACACGCCCACCCAGGGCCTGATCCTGCTGACCAACGACGGCGAACTGGCCCAGCGCCTCGCCCACCCGAAGTACGAGGTCCCCAAGACGTACCTGGCCACGGTCAACGGGCGGGTCCCGCGCGGCCTCGTCAAGAAGCTGAAGCAGGGCGTGGAGTTGGAGGACGGCGTGGCGCGGGCCGACGCCGTGACCGTGATGGAGACCGCCGCCATGGCCTCCATCATCGAGATCGTGCTCCACGACGGCCGCAACCGGATCGTGCGCCGCATGATGGACGCGGTGGGCCACCCGGTCATCGAGCTGGTGCGCACCCAGGTGGGGCCGATCAGGCTCGGGGACCTGCGCTCGGGACGCTCACGCATCATCACCGGCAACGAGCTCGGCACCCTCATGCGGACCGTGGGCATGTGAGGCCCCGGACTAGGGTGTGACCATGGGGAAATCGGCGGACGTCCGCGGGCCCGTGCTGGTGGTGGGCACGGGGCTGCTCGGCGCATCCATCGGGCTCGCCCTGCGCGAACTGGGCGTCGAGGTGGGGTTGCAGGACATCTCGCCCGCCGCCCTGCACCTCGCGCGTGACCTCGGCGCCGGGACCCCCGCCGGCCCGGACTTTCACCCCGCCCTCGTGGTTGTTGCCACGCCCCCGGACGTCATCGTGCCGGCGGTCGTGGCGGCGCTGCGGGACCATCCCGACGCCGTCGTCACCGACGTCGCCTCGGTCAAGGGTTCACTGGCAGGGCGGGTCGGCGAGCAGGTGGGGGCGGCGGTTGCCCAGTACGTGGGTTCGCATCCGATGGCCGGCCGCGAACGCAGCGGCCCCGCGGCCGCGGACTCGGACCTGTTCCAGGGGCGCACCTGGGTGATCTGCCCACACGAGACCTCGTCCGACGCCGCCGTGGGCGCCGTGCGGGCGCTGGCGATCGCCGTCGGGGCGCTCCCGCGCGTGATGGAGGCCGCCGAGCACGACGCCGCCGTGGCCGCCGTGTCCCACCTGCCGCAACTCGTGGCCTCCCTGACCGCGGCGCGGCTGCGTGAGCTTCCCGCCGAGGCCCTTGCGCTCGCCGGCCAGGGGCTGCGCGACGTCACCCGTATCGCGGCGTCGGATCCCATGATGTGGTCCCCGATCCTGGCGGTGAACTCCGCCGCCGTCCTGCCCCACGCCGAGGCGCTGCTCGCGTCCCTGTCCGACGTCGTCAACGCGCTGCGCACCGCAGCGGCCGAGGGCATGGGGGCACCGGGCGTGATGCGCGTGTTCGCCGGTGCGATCGAGGAGGGCCGCCAGGGCGCCGCCCGCATCCCCGGCAAGCACGGCGGCGCCGCCCGGCGCTACGCCGAGGTGATGGTGTTCGTCCCCGACAAGCCGGGGGAGCTGGGACGGCTGTTCGCCGAGATCGGCCAGGCGGGCATCAACATCGAGGACCTGCGCATGGAGCACGCCGCCGGGGCGAAACTCGGCGTGGCGACGCTCTCGGTCCTGCCGGCTCGCGCCGCGCCCCTGATGGAACATCTGGAGGAACTCGGCTGGAGGGTGATGGTCTCGTGAGCATCGTGATCGCAATCGACGGGCCGTCCGGCTCGGGCAAGTCCACGCTCTCGCGGCGGCTCGCCGCGCACTACGGGCTGCAGTACCTGGACACGGGGTCCATGTACCGCGTCGTCACGGTGTGGTGCATGGACCAGGGCATCGACCTCGACGACCAGGAGGCCGTGGCCCGCGCCGCCCGCGAGATGCCGCTGGACATGGTGACGGACCCAGCGGGCCCGCGCGTCCTCCTCGGCGGTGTGGACGTCACCGAGCGGTTGCACACCGGCGAGGTCTCCACGGTGGTCTCCATTGTCGCGGTCAACCTCGCGGTGCGCGCGGAACTGCGGGACCGCCAGCGTGCCATCATCGATGTCGAGACCACAGCGGGTCGCTCCGGGGGCCGGGGGATCGTGGCCGAGGGCCGGGACATCACCACCGTGGTCGCACCAGACGCGGACGTCCGCATCCTCCTCATCGCTGAGCCCGGGGACCGGCTGGCGCGCCGTGCACGGGAGCGCCACGGCAACGCGGACACGAGGTCGATCGAGGCAACTCGCGACGAGGTGATCCGCCGGGACGCCCAGGACTCGACCGTCTCGGAATTCATGCGCGCGGACGACGGCGTGGTCACCCTCGACAACAGCGGCATGGAGCCGGATGAGACCTTCGCGGCGGCGATCGCGATCGTGGAGTCTCAGCGATGACCAGCCTCGGCCAGTCGGTTCGAGCGGCGGACATCAAACGCTGGGGCCCGGGGTGGTCCCGGCGTGTGGGCTGGTTCCTGGACCACATCTGGTGGAACACCACCGTGCTCGGAGCCGAGAACGTCCCAAGCACCGGACCGGTGATCGTGGCCTCCAACCACATCGGCGTGGTTGACGGGCCGGTGCTCCACGGGGCCATTCCCCGCGGTTCGCACATCATCGTGAAGCAGGAGTTCTTCGACTCGAAACTCGGGTTCCTCATGGACTGGGCAGGGCAGATCCCCGTGGACCGGTCCTCCGGCCGGGCCGCCCTCGTGGTGGCGCTCGAGATGCTGAAGGAGGGCCGCGTGGTGGGGATCTTCCCAGAGGGCACCCGCGGCACGGGCGACGTGCAGTCCGTCAGGGCCGGAGTCGCCTGGCTGGCGCTCAACTCCGGGGCGCCCGTGGTGCCCGCTGCGTGCCTGGGCACCCGGCCCGCCGGGGCCACGGTGGGGCACGTCCCGAAGCCTCGGGCGCACCTCCACGTGGTGTTCGGCGAGCCGCTGACCCTGCCGGCGGACCTGCCGCGCGGAAAGGCCGGCACGCAGGAGGCCATGCGGCTCGTGTCCGAGCACATGACGGCTCACGTGGCGGACGCGGTGGCCCGCACCGGCATCGCACTGCCCGGCGACGCCGGCACGCGGGACTGACCACGCTCTTCCCGCCCCGATTGGGCGGCGCTCCCCGCGTGGGACAATTGCGCAGTGAACCACAACGACATCCCCGACGTCACCCCTGACGAGGAATTGGTCCCCTTCGAGGTGGACGACGCCGAGGCCGACCAGCGGGCCGCGGCGCTGCGGGCCGGTCTGGCCGAATTCGAGCTCTCCGAGGAGGACCGCGCGCTCCTGGAGGAGGGCGGCGACGGCGGCGCGACAGTGCGGGCCCGGCCCGGCCTGCCGGTCCTGGCGGTGGTCGGGCGGCCGAACGTGGGCAAGTCGACGCTGGTCAACCGCATTCTCGGGCGCCGTGAGGCGGTGGTCCAGGACACCCCCGGGGTGACCCGCGACCGCGTGAAGTACCCGGCGGAATGGGCCGGGCGCGAATTCACGGTGGTGGACACGGGTGGCTGGGAGGTGGACGTCGCGGGCATCGACGCTCGCGTCGCCGAGCAGGCGGAGGTGGCCGTGGAACTGGCTGACGCCGTGCTGCTGGTGGTGGACGGCACCGTGGGAGCGACGGAAACCGACACGCAGGTGATCCGGATGCTGCGCCGTGAGGGCAAGCCGGTGGTGCTCGCCGCCAACAAGGTGGACGGGGCCACCGGGGAGTCGGACGCCGCGACGCTGTGGTCGCTGGGTCTCGGACAGCCGTACGCGATCTCGGCGCTGCACGGCCGCGGCATCGGTGACCTGCTCGACGCCGCACTCGCGGTGCTGCCGGCGGTGTCCGCCGTCGCCGGGCCGCAGCCGGAGGGCGGGCCGCGGCGCGTGGCCCTGGTGGGCCGCCCCAACGTGGGGAAGTCATCGCTGCTGAATGCGGTGGCCGGCGCCGAGCGTGTGGTGGTGCACGACGTTCCCGGTACGACGCGCGATCCCGTGGACGAGATCATCACGCTCGGCGGGCGCCAGTGGATGTTCGTGGACACGGCCGGAATCCGGCGCCGGGTGCACCAGACGTCGGGTGCGGATTTCTACGCCTCGCTGCGCACCCAGTCCGCCATCGAGAAGGCCGAGGTGTGCGTGGTGCTCGTGGACGCCTCCGAGGCGCTCACCGAGCAGGACGTCCGCGTGATCCAGCAGGTGATCGATGCCGGGCGCGCGCTCGTGATTGCCTACAACAAGTGGGACCTGATGGAGGACGAGCGGCGCTACTACCTCGACAAGGAGATCGACAAGGAGCTCGTGCAGATGCAGTGGGCTCCGCGCGTGAACTTCTCGGCCAAGACGCGCTGGCATGTGGACCGCCTGGTCCGCGCCCTCGACACCTCCCTCGAATCGTGGGACCAGCGCATCTCCACGGGGCGCCTGAACGCGTTCCTCGGCGAGTTGGCCGCGGCGAACCCGCATCCGGTTCGGGGCGGCAAGCAGCCGCGCATCCTTTTCGCCACCCAGGCGTCCAACAGGCCCCCACGGTTCGTGATTTTCTCCACCGGCTTCATCGAGGCCGGGTACCGGCGCTTCATCGAGCGGCGCCTGCGCGAGACGTTCGGATTCGAGGGCACGCCCATCGAGATCTCGGTGCGAGTGCGGGAGAAGCGCAAGCGCTGATCCGGCACGCTATTCGTCACGGGAGCCCCCGTCACGGGAGCCCCGTACGCGCCGCGTCGCACCCAACGGCGAGCCACACACAGTCCCACCCCCGCCGCAGCCCGCTCTCGACTTGCGATCTGGGACTTTGTACCCAATACTGCTCCCACCTGATGGGGGTGCGCGATGGACGATCCGGCGGTGGCCAAAGGGGCCGACCCGTACGAGGCGATCCGGCGTGTCGCGGAGGAGGCGCTCGAGTCCGAGGACTGGCCGGACGCCGACCGGAACTACGCCGAGCTGAACCGCGCCGGCGCCCTCACACCCGGCGACGCGCGTCGGTGGGTGACAGCGCTCGAGCACGCGAGTGCGGGCCACCGCGATGCCTCGACCCTGCGCCAGCTGGCGGAGTGCTTCCCGGACGAGGACGACGTCGTGGAGTTCGTGGCAGGAGAGTTGTGGCGGCGAGCGGAGGAACTCTCCGAGGCCGCCGGCCCCGCCGCTGACCTGACCATGGCCCAGCTCGCGTGGGGGTCGGCGCTCATGTTGGCGCCGCCACTCGCCAGGTCCGACGATGACGCGATCCGCATGATCGGGCTGCTCGACCGTCTCTACCAGGCTGGACGGCGGAGTCCGAACCCGATCGGGACCTTCTCCGAGTTCGAACAGGCCCTTCTCCTGTTCGCCGCCGCCGGGCCGCAGGCGACCCTGCGTGCGGCCGACCTGCTGTCCGCGGAGGATCCCCAGCTCGCCCTCGACCTCGTGGCGGGGAGGGACGAGAGCGCCGAGACGGTCCTCGTCTCGGCCGTGGCTTCCAGCGAGCTCGATGACTTCTCCAGAGCCGCCACCCTCTTCGACCACTTGGCGATCCGCTGGGGGATCATGCCGCGGGACATGGACGTGGAGGACCGCAGCCGCTGGGTCCAGGCGATGACCGACGTCGGGCGCTTCGAGGAGGCGGAGTTGGCGTGCGGGCGCACCACCGAGCCGTGGACCGTCAAGGTGCTCGCAGCGATGCTGGCGTTGCGTCGGGGGGACGACGCCACCGCCCACCAGATGTTGGGTGAGTCGCTGCCGCAACGGCGCCACGACGTCGAACTGCGGGTGCTGGCCGCCCAGGCCGCGCTGATCAGCGGGGACTACAAGGACGCCCTGCGGCAGGCCATGTCGCTGACCGACGGCGTCCCCGAGCACATCCTCGGGCGCACCATCCGCGCCGAGTGCGAGTTCGAGTCCGCGCTCGCGATGGCAAACGACGTCGAGGGCGCCAAGGACTCGGTGGAGAACGTCCAGCGGCTGATGTCCGCCGTCAAACACTACCGGCGGACGGCCGACCTCCACCGGGACACCACCGAGTACCTGTCGACGGGGCGTGCGCGGCCGGGTGCGGTGATCGGGTCCGAGCCGCTGGCGCCACGACTGTACGCGGAGATCTGCCGGCGCGGGATGCATGCCGCGATCCTCGCCCAGGAGGGGCTGGCCCGACTCGGGCTCAGGGGCGACCGGCAGCTCGTGATGGATGCGCGGGACCTCACGCACCACCTGCGGTCCGTCGACCGGGAGTGCTGCCGCCGGGCCTCGACCACACGGGGACGGCGGCTGCTTCACCAGATCCGGCACCTCCCGGACCGGGACGAGGCGGCCAGGCTGGCGATGCTCATGATCTCCTACCAGAAGGCGAGGTGGCAGAGGCGCGCGCAGAACGCCCTCTTCCTCGCGCTGGGTGCGACGGTGGCGTGGCTTGCCGTCTCCGACCAGTTGCCGGGTGAAAGCTCCGATTCCATCCGTGTCATGGTGCTCGCCGTTGGCGTCCTGCTGCTCCTGATGCCCTTCGCCCGGAGCCTGAAGGTGGGGGTGGTGGAGCTCAGCAGGGATGCGCCGAGTGCGCGCTCTCGGGTCGCTCGAAGTCGATGCGGACCAGCAGGCTCCTGCTCCGCAGTCATCATCTCGGGACGTTCGCGCTCCCGTCGCCGCCCGACAAGGGGCGGCGCGCGCACGAGAGCGCACGCGAGACCGGGCCTGCGGAGCCGAGGGCAACGAGCCCACTCGGGGTGAATGCGTAGGTGCTTGAGCGCTACTGGGTGGACTGCGCGCGCAGGAACTTGCTGTCGTCGTTGACGTACGCGTAGTAGAGCCCGATGAGGAGGCCCCCTCCCACGTAGTTGCCGAGGAGGGCGATTCCGACGTTCCCGGCCGCGAGGCCGACGTCGATGCCTTGCTCGAGGCCGATGATCATGAAGAGGACGGTGTTGGCCACGGAGTGCTCGAAGCCGGCGAACGCGAAGACGAACACGGACATCACCATGGCGAGGCTCTT
>JGI24133J20442_1000105_pt1 | contig 23906 bp, 14 predicted proteins | sample BarGraNGADG00311_2_FD_20442 | JGI IMG/M metagenome (IMG submission 20442)
ACGATTGCAATCTGTCCGAAATGCGGAACTAAATATGGACTTACCGTAGGAGGTACTCCTACTTCCGGAATAGGGAGATATCCTCTTAAAAACTACAAAACCAGTCAACAGGGAAATTATGTTACGGTCTGGAATTGATAAGGGCCTCTCCCCATACCCCTCCCCCAAGAGGGCTAATCTTTATACACATCTCTAGGAGTTGGTAGCAGATTGTGAGCTCTTTATAAAGGAATTATCTTTTACATAAGTATAGTCTTATCCTGTGGAGATTCCTCGCTCCGCTCGGATTGACATGAAATTTAGATGGTTAAGGGGGAAGAAGTGGCGCTTCGCATAATTAACTGTTATTTTAATCTGTCATTTACCTGCGAAGCGCCACTTCTTCCCTTTTGACACCACACCAGATGTGTCATTCCGAGCGGAGCGAGGAATCTCCAATCTTAGTTATAATTTTTATAGTCAGCTCCTCCAGAGCCCAGATTGGATGTTGTCAGACTCCCCTGTTTCACTGGGATAATTCATATTTGGCTCTTTCGGAGTGGTCTTTAAAAAAGATGTGTATAAAGATTAGCCAAGAGCGAGGGGTTAATTCATTGAATAATACCTGATTACACCCTTCTCTCTTGGGAGAAGGGGGCAGGGGGATGAGGTAAATAATATTAATATCTGTAATGATCAGCTTTATATGGTCCCATTTCTGGTACTCCGATATACTCCGATTGTTCCTTAGATAGTATCGTAAGTTTTACACCAAGCTGATCGAGATGTAAACGGGCAACCTCCTCATCAAGATTCTTGGGAAGCCTGTAAACACCTATCTCATATTTGTTTTTCCAGAGGTCAATCTGTGCCAGCGTCTGATTACTGAAAGAGTTACTCATTACAAATGAAGGATGGCCCGTTGCACAGCCAAGGTTAACCAATCTTCCCTCTGCAAGAATAAAAATTGCATGCCCGTCGGGGAAAAGATACTTATCAACCTGGGGTTTTATATTGATTTTTACAATTCCTTTCAATTCGTTAAGATTATCAACCTGAATCTCGTTATCAAAATGACCTATATTACAAACAATGGCCTGATCTTTCATCTTCAACATATGGTCCAGGGTAATAATATCTCTGTTGCCGGTTGCAGTCACATAAATATTCCCCTCATTGAGAGTATCCTCAACTGTTTTTACCTCAAAACCTTCCATGGATGCCTGTAAGGCACATATCGGATCGATTTCAGTTACAATAACCCTGGCTCCATAAGATTTCATCGATTTTGCACATCCTTTTCCAACATCACCATAACCACAAACCACAACTACCTTTCCGGCCAGCATAACATCAGTTGCTCTTTTTATGCCATCGGCAAGCGACTCACGACATCCATACAGGTTGTCGAATTTTGATTTTGTAACAGAATCGTTAACATTAATCGCAGGCACAAGCAATTCACCGTTTTCCATCATCTGATACAGTCTGTGGACTCCTGTTGTGGTCTCTTCTGAGATTCCCTTAAGTTCACTTACAGTACGATGCCATTTCCCGGGTTCTTTGGCCAGAATATCTTTAAGAGTTGCAAGAATAATTGCCTCTTCCCTGTTTGCCGGTTTTTTATTAAGGATCTCCGGTGTATTTTCTGCTTTATAGCCAAGATGAACCATCAGTGAAGCATCGCCTCCGTCGTCGACAAGAAGATTGGGCCCTTTTCCTTCAGGGAATGTAAGTGCCTGTGCAGTACACCACCAATATTCCTCAAGCGTTTCACCTTTCCAGGCAAACACCGGTATCCCGCTGGCAGCAATAGCAGCAGCTGCATGATCCTGGGTTGAAAAAATATTGCAGCTCGCCCATCTTACCTCTGCGCCAAGTTCAGCGAGAGTCTCAATAAGTACAGCAGTCTGTATTGTCATGTGCAATGATCCTGTGATCCTTGCTCCTTTCAGCGGTTTCTCAGAAGAATATTTCTTCCTTATTGCCAGTAAGCCCGGCATCTCTTTTTCTGCAATTTCGATCTCTTTTCTGCCAAAATCTGCAAGTGAAATATCTTTTACCTGGTATTGCATTGTATCAAATATTACATTTATAATTCATATGAATTTTGAGAGGTCAAAGTTAACAAAACATTTGTTATTTTTCAGGATAACACCCGAAGAGTATCATGTTTATCAAGCTCCATCTGCTGTGTCAGCTGTTCTATATTGTCAAATTTTTTCTCATCCCGCAACCGTTTCCTGAAAGTAACTGAGATTTTTCTTCCATATATGTCCATATTATAGTTCAGAATATGAACTTCAATACTCCTTATCCGGATATCAGCGTTTACAGTTGGATTGGAACCGATGCTGAGCATTCCCATATAATTTTTATCATCAAGATGAACTTCAACTGCATATACTCCGTTACCGGGTATTAATTTATATTTATTGTCAGGATCAATATTTGCAGTTGGAAATCCGATAGACCTGCCAATCTTCCGTCCCTCAATAATCGTCCCGCTTACAGAATAAGAATAGCCCAGCCATCTGTTGGCCTCATCGAGTTTCCCATTTAATAAGGCTTCACGAATTGAGGATGAACTGATTGCACCCTCCTCTGTATGAAAACCCTGTACCTGTTCAACCTTGAAAGCATTCGATTCTGAACATTGTTTTATAGTATTAAAATCTCCTTCACCACTTCTCCCGAAGTGATGATTAAATCCTATAATAAGATGCTTTGTTCCAATCTTTTCCACAAGTATATCTTTAATAAAATCACATGCCTTGATCTTACTGAATTGTTTATTGAATTCTATGATAATGAGGTGATCCACTTTTGCTTTTTCCAGAAGGACAATTTTCTCTTCTATAGTTGTCAGAAATGCGAGATTAATATTTTTCTGTTCAAGTACCAATCTTGGATGAGGTGAGAACGTAATAACGACAGACTCCGCTTTTAACTCTTCAGCACGGATAACAAGGCGATCGAGAAGAACCCTGTGTCCCCGATGTACTCCGTCAAAAATTCCAAGAGTTACAACCGGCTCAATCAGATTAAGATTTTGATATCCTTCATGAATTATCATACCATAAAATTATGTCTGCAAAATTAATAAAGCCTGTGGAAATGAAACAAATAAATGATTTAGTTTTCGTACTTTTATAGAAAGATATTCAATTCTGCCAATCATCATGAATACAACCAGTTTCTATTTATCCGACCCATGGTTGAAACCCTTCACAGAAGTTATTGACAGACGTATTGCCAAATGTCTTACTAAAGAAAAGAATTTAGTAGGTAACGGGACGCTTTGTGATTTTGCAATGGGGCATTATTACTATGGCCTTCACCGGAATAACGATTCATGGGTTTTCAGGGAATGGGCTCCCAATGCAAATAAAATTTTTGTAATTGGTGTCTTTACAGGGTGGAAAGAGAAGCAGGAATTCATGATGAAAAGGATTAATTCCGCAGGTGATTGGGAAATTATTCTGTCGCCTGAAGCACTTAAACACGGCGACCTTTATAAACTTTCAGTTCATTGGGAAGGAGGAAATGGAGAACGTATTCCTTCATATGCTAACCGTGTGATTCAGGATGAAGAGACCAAAATATTCAATGCACAGGTATGGCAGCCCGATGAAATGTATATCTGGAACTCTCAAATTTCTAATGCTCCTCTTCACGCTCCTGTGATCTATGAAGCTCATATAGGAATGGCCACTTCAGAAGAAAAAATAGGAACCTATCGTGAATTTACTGAAAAAGTTATCCCTGTCATAATTAAATCGGGATACAATACAATCCAGTTGATGGCTATCCAGGAACATCCCTTTTATGGGTCCTTCGGATACCATGTATCCAGTTTTTTTGCAGCTTCATCGAGATTCGGAACACCTGAAGATCTTAAGGAACTGATTGATAAGGCGCATCTGGCAGGTTTGAAGGTAATAATGGATCTTGTTCACTCACATTCGGTTAAAAATGTCAATGAAGGACTTGGTTTGTTTGACGGATCACTCGGGCAATATTTTCATGCAAATGAGAGAAGAAATCACAGAGCCTGGGATTCTTTGTGTTTCGACTATGGGAAGGACAATGTTATTCATTTTCTGCTATCCAACTGCCGTTACTGGCTTGAGGAGTATAAATTTGACGGATTCAGATTCGATGGTATTACAAGTATGATATATTATGATCATGGGCTCGAAAAGAATTTTACATCTTACAATGAATACTTCGATGGCAATCAGGATGAAGACGCACTTGTCTATCTCTTTCTTGCCAATAAAATGATCCATAAATTTAATCCTGCTGCACTGACAATAGCCGAAGAGATGAGTGGTATGCCCGGATTGGCATCCGATACAGAAAAAATGGGCTATGGTTTCGATTACAGGTTATCGATGGGAGTACCTGATTTCTGGATAAAACTGGTCAAAGAGACTTTTGATGAAAACTGGGATATGGGAAAGTTGTTCCATGAACTGACCCAACATCGTCCGGAGGAAAAGATAATCTCATACTGCGAATCGCATGATCAGGCTCTTGTTGGAGATAAAACACTCATATTCAGAATGATAGATGCCGAAATGTATTCAGGCATGAACAAATCCTATCACAGCGTTGTGGTTGACCGAGGTATTGCACTTCACAAAATGATCAGACTCATCACCTTCAGCACATCAGGGGGCGGGTATCTGAACTTTATGGGAAATGAATTTGGACATCCGGAATGGATTGACTTTCCGCGTGAAGGAAACAACTGGAGTTTTAAATATGCCAGACGCCAATGGCAACTTGCTGAGAATAAAGATCTTAAATACTACAACCTGGCAAAATTCGACAGGAAAATGGTTAACCTGAACAATGATTACAAAATACTTGATGATCTCTTTGTTAACAGGATATATGAAAATAATGCAGATAAGGTTGTCGTTTACATAAGAGGAGAATTATTGTTTGTTTTTAATTTTCATCCTACTGTCTCATATACTGATTACGGGATACCGGTTATGGGGAGATTCAGGATAGTACTTGATACGGATGATCCGGCATTTGGCGGTTTCAACAGAATTGACAATAAAAGAATCTACCTTTCGATTAAAAAAGCAGAAAGGAACATTATTAATGCTCCTTTATACCTTTATTTATACCTGCCTTCAAGAACAGCCCTTGTATTTAAAAAGGAACCTGTACGACGGGCCACTGATCTTTAATCAATCCAGCGAAGCAGGTAAAAATCCTGCTTATGCGGAAGATCTTTGTGTTTAGGGTAGATGCGAATCCCATAGAAGAAAGATCCGGCCTTTTCAGGTACAAGACTGGCCCTGTAAAAACATTTACCGTTTTTACAGTTGATGAGTCTAAACTCTTCACTGGCAACAAATTCATGTTCTCCCTTTTTGCTCATATGCGTAACAATAAATTCCACACCAACGTTTTCTTTCGGGATATTCTTTACATCAAGTGCAATTTCTGCCCTGTAATCATGACCTGAACGGTAAATATTATCTCCTGCCTTTTCAAAACTATAATTTAAGACTTCAATATTATCCCATTCATCTCTCATTGTCTTTTTCCAGGAAGCAATTTCTTTTGCCTTCTCAAAGTTATTCTCGATGAGGTATTTGTTTCTCGTAAAAAGTTTGTTGTAATATTTCTCAAAATAGTCGTCAATCATTCTTTTCATGGTAAATTCAGGAGCAATCTTAACCATGGTATTTTTAATAAGACTTACCCACTCAACAGGAATGCCTCGTTCATTAAATGAATAATAAGCCGGAACTATTTCATATTCAAGCATGTTATAAATTGTTTCAGCATCAATATCATCCTGTAGATCCTGATTTTCATAAGTTCTTTTCTTTGGTAAGGCCCACCCTGCAAATGCCCTGTATCCTTCCACCCACCAACCATCAAGAACACTAAAGTGAATTGTCCCGTTCATAACAGCTTTTTCACCACTTGTCCCTGAAGCTTCAAGCGGCCGTGTTGGTGTATTAAGCCAGATATCAACGCCACTTACAAGGTTTTTTGCCAGTTCAATATCATAATTCTCGAGAAATAAAACTTTCCCGGCGAACTGGGGCAGCTGTGATATTTCAAAGATCTTTTTTATCAGATCCTTACCCCCTCCATCGTTAGGATGTGCTTTCCCTGCAAAAATAAATTGTATAGGTTTCTCCGGATTATTAACCAGGCGATCAAGCCGGTCAATGTCCCTGAAAAGAAGGGAAGCCCTTTTATAGGTAGCAAAACGTCTGGCAAATCCGATTGTCAGGGTTTTTTCATCAAGATGAGTGCTGATATTCAATAATGTACGCGGGCTAACATGCTTCTCAATCATATCCGATTGAATCCTTTTCCTGATATTTGAAAACAGGCTTTTTTTAAGGCCTGTTTTTACCTCATAAATCTTTTTATCCTCCAGACTATATAGTTTTTCCCAGAGGCTTCTGTCTGTCTGGTCAAAATTTACTGTGCCGGTTAATTGTTTATAAACCTCTCTCCATTCAGGAGCTGTCCATGTAGGATGATGGACCCCGTTAGTAACATAGCCGATGAAAAGTTCTTCCTTAAGATACCCCGGCCATAGTTTATTGAACATTCCCTGGCTGACTTCACCGTGAAGTTTACTGACCCCATTTACCTCCTGCGACATTCTTGTAGCGAGATAACTCATATTGAATTTCTTATCAAAATCTCCCTCGCATTGACCCAGAGCCATAAGTTCAACCCAGGTAATTGTGAGCCGGCTATGATAATGAGAAATATACTTACGAAGAAGGTCTTCCTCAAAAGCATCGTGCCCGGCAGGAACAGGAGTATGTGTAGTAAAAAGAGTCGATGATCTTACAACTTCAAGAGCCTGATTAAATGTAAGATGCTGGTCATTTATCAGACCTCTGAGTCTTTCAAGGCTTATAAAGGCAGAATGTCCTTCATTGCTGTGATAGATATCAGGCTTTAAACCCATATCTACAAGAGCTCTGATCCCCCCAATACCAAGGATGAGTTCCTGTCTGAGCCTGTTTTCAGTATCGCCTCCATATAGATAATGAGTAACAGTACGGTCCTCGGGCAAATTATCATCAAAATCGGTATCAAGAAGTATAAGCCGGACTTTCCCCACCATAGCTTCCCAAACACGGATTTTCACTGTTCGTCCGGGCCATACCATGCTTACATACAAATGGTTACCTTTTGAGTCTTTGACCGGGTTTATAGGAAGGCGGGAAAACTCTTCAGCTTCATATATTGGAAGCTGTTCTCCCCTTGGTCCAAGTTTTTGTTTGAAATAACCATACCTGTAAAGCAACCCAACACCTATAATATTCAGATTTGAATCGCTTGCTTCCTTAAGATAATCTCCCGCCAGGATCCCGAGTCCACCGGAATAAATCTTCAGGCAGGGGTGTATGCCGAACTCCATACTGAAATAAGCGACTGATGGTAAGTTGGGATCATCCGGCCGATCTTTATAGGTTTTAAATAATTCATTAACCTTTTTCAGCTCCGTTACGAAATCATCATCATCTTCAAGTACGAGAAGTCTTTTATAATCAATCTTTTCCAGAAGCAGTTTAGGATTATGGCGAACATCTTCCCACAGGGACGGATCCATTCTTTTAAACAGGAACTCCGCTTCCGAGTTCCACGACCACCAGAGATTATTTGCCATATCTTTAAGTGAGGCCAACTTTTCAGGGACATCACTCTGAACATAAATATCTTTCCAAACCGGTACCTGATGAGGTTTGCGAACAGGCAATCCTGGCGTTTCAATAAACCTTAAAAATTCCCTGGGTTCATCTCTTCTCTCACTGCTGTGTACAAGCGCATGTTCGTATGCATCGAAATAATGTTTAACAAGGTTGTCCCACAATGCTATTCTTGATACCGCATGAGCTTTCTCTCTTGCAGCGCTGATCTCCTCATCATTTAATCCAATAAACATTGCCATGAACTCCCTGATCTCGGAGATAACTTTTATCTCGTTATCATCAGTTCTTTCAATTATTCTTATACCATTACCGGGATCCTTAAAGTATGTCTTGACCCAAAGCCCGAATCCTGAAAGTGAAGTAGTTACAGTAGGAATATAAAACATCAGACTTTCGAGCGGAGTATATCCCCATGGTTCATAGTATGAAGGAAAAACCGATAGGTCAAATCCAATCAGTAAATCAAAGTATGGCATATTGAATATTCCATCATTCCCGTTCAGATAACATGGAACAAAAATGATCTTAACCTTTGTTTTTTGATCATTGGAGAGGCCATTAGCAACAACTTTCTGCAAAACAGGATCTGTTGAAGGATAATGCAGACTATGTGTAAGGTATCTGTCGCCACCATTTACAGGACCATTATTATAAAGGATATTGATTATATCCTGGCGTGGTCCTTTATGATAGGCTGGTATGAGGAAAAAGGCAATGCATTCTTTTTTGATGGTGTCTTTATTTTGCATCTCACCAAGAGAGTCAATAAGAATATCAACTCCCTTATTCCGGAATTCATATCTTCCGCTATTTACTACTAAAACGCAATCTTCAGAAAGTGAATAACCCAGTACTGCCTCAGCAACACTAATCAATTTTCCTCTGGCTATCTTTCTTCTTTCTTCAAACAATTCAGTTGCAGGAACAAATGAATCTTCGAACCCATTCGGAGTGACAAAATCAACCTCCTTACCAAGAAAATATTGGCATTCTCTTGATGTAATTTCGCTTACTGTGGTAAAAACATCAGCTTCAGCAGCAGAAGTTTTTTCGAGTGATTGCTTAGCCGCAACATTGAACTCCCGTGCTATTTGAGCAGGGTTATATTCTTTCATCTTACCATAAAGCGGCCGATTATTACCGGCAATGCATCTGCCAAGCACGGTGGCATGGGTTGTAAATGAGGTGGCGATCCAGGGGGCATATTTTTTTAGATATAAAATCCCCGTACCAGTCATCCATTCATGGAACTGGGCAATAATATTATGATGCTCACTGTAGAATGTTGAAAAACTTTCAATCAGTTTACCGGCTGCGTATCCGAAGAGTGCTGGCTCTACATAATCCCACTGCCCGGTGATACTGTCAAGTTTATATGATTCCCAGAATCCGGCAAATATCTCATTCTGTTGTCCGAAATATGGAGTAAAATCGAGAAGAAATACTATCGGTTCCCCTGCAATATTCCATCTTCCTGTCTTAACTCTTAACCCTTCGGATGCAGCCCTGGCTTTCCATTCAACAAAGAGCAAATCGTCAGGAATGAACTCCGGATTTTTAATTTCCTCTCTCCATACATCTGGTCCGATTAGTATATAATTATCACTAAGTTCATTAACTATTTTAAGTGCTTTTGTTGAGATTACCGTATGTATGCCTCCAACCTTGTTGCAAACTTCCCAACTGGTTTCAAAAATCAATTCAACCTTCATCTTTAGAAATTATTTGTTTTAGCCTGGTATTCTTATTTTTTGTTTCGTTTAACCGGATTAACTGATTTAGGAGGTTTAGTCTCTTTTATAGTTTTTGTTTTTGCCTTTGATTTTCCGGCTGCAATTTTAGCAACAATTTCTTTAGCTGAAGTTATATTCTGATTTATATCAGGAGTTTTTGCGTTCATTATGAGTCCTTCCTTTTCCGTTGTCTTAGTTGTTTTTTTTAATGTTCTCTTTACAGTTGGTTTTACAACAGGCTTTGTTCTGGCAGCTTTCCTGGTCAGTTTTTCAATTTCAAATAACTGTTTTTCGATGATCATATCTTTTTCTATGACCTGAGTACCAAGTTTAAATATCTGATCTTGCTCGGCAGTATCAGGGAACAATTTTCGAAGTCTTATTTCGAAGTCGCTAAGCACATTCATATAATTCATAAATGCATCATATGGTGTTTCATAAGGATTGAAATAAGCATGAACGGCACCGTCGGAGAAGAATTTTGTTGCCATATAATAAAAATGGTCGCTTGACTGTAGATATTCCCAGTCTTTCTTTATCAGTTCGTCTTCACATTTGTATACCTTTCCGGCAAGGCTGTATAGTTTATCCAGAGCTGCAACCTGCATTTCATTTCCGAGCCATGCAGTGATGTCGCGCTCTTCATCGGCCCATGAGATTGGTGAAGGAATACTTATTGCAGATACTGGTTGCAGCGTATCGGCAATTTCTGTGGGGGTCATAAATCTGAAAGGAGTTTTCTTGAGAACTGCACCCGGCATATGGTACAGAAAATCAAATATACCTGTCTCTTTCCAGTTGTGCTCTCCAAAAGTCTCATAGTCGAGAAAAATATTTATCAGCTCGCTTTTAGAAGCAAGTTTGTTTATCCATGAAGCATACTTATCAGCCGTTAATGGCCATGAGTTCCAGTCCCTGTTTGAGAACCTGAATGCAATATCATCGCTAAGAACAAAGTTCCTTAACAATACTTTCAACCGTGGATTAACTGAGTTACAATACAGAAAGTTGGGGCTTTTCCAACCTAAAACATGTTTGGCACCTTCAGTCAGTATGGACTTAAATCCCATATCAGCCACCCAGGTTCCTATAGTATCAGAATATATTAATTCAGTATTACGGAATGAAGTGGCTTCAATTCCGAGGTGTTCCTTTAACATTTCTTTATGCTTGGTAACCTGTCGTTCAAACTCACTTCTGCTTTTAAGGGAAACAAGTGAATGAGAGTTCGTTTCCGCAAGAAATTCCACCATTCCTGTTTCGGCAAGCTTCCTGAACGATTCAAGAACTTCAGGGGCATAAAGCCGGAACTGGCTGATTGCCAGCCCTGAGAGGGAAAAGGTAACTTTAAATTTCCCTTTGTGTTTCTGGATCAGATCCATAATAACATTGTTCGCAGGCAGATAACATTTCTCTGCCACTTTTCTCATGATAGATTCATTCGAGAAATCATCATAATAGTAATGATCATGCCCCAGATCAAAAAATCTGTATCTTTTGAGCCTGAAAGGTTGATGGACCTGAAAATAGAAGCAAATCGCTTTTTTGCCTGATGCACTCATAATCTTAAAACTTTTTATTTTCAATCACTCTGTAATAAATATCACGAACATGCCTGGCGGAGTTGTCCCATTTAAGCCTGATAACTTCTTCCTTTCCGTTTTTGATAAACATGTTGGAAAGAGCCGGATAGTTTAGTATCCCATAAATTGCATCAGCCATCGCATCTATATCCCAGAAATCAGTTTTTACGGCATGTGTAAGTATTTCTGCCACACCCGATTGCTTACTGATAATTACCGGTACGTTTGACTGCATAGCCTCGAGAGGTGAGATACCAAAGGGTTCTGATACAGACGGCATAATATATACATCACTCATATCGAGCATGGAAAAAACATCTGCCCCTTTAAGAAATCCGGTAAAATGGAACCGGTCGGTTATTTTAAGTGCGGCAGCTCTTCGCATCATCCGTTCCATCATATCGCCCGACCCAGCCATGACAAATCTTACATTGTCCATCACCTGTAAAACCTTATAAGCTGCTTCAATAAAATATTCAGGTCCTTTCTGTATGGTTATCCTGCCAAGAAATGTGACCACCTTTTCGTCAAAACCTTTTTTAATGATACAGTTTTCTGCAATCATTACCGGTTCAACTGCATTATAAACAGTTTCAACCTTATCGGGGTTGATATTATATTTGTTTATAACAATGTCTCTGGTCAGATTGCTGACAGTAATTATTTTAGATGCTGCATCCATACCATTTTTCTCTATGCGGTATACTTCGGGATTTACATTTCCGCCGCTACGGTCAAAGTCAGTTGCATGTACATGGATTACAAGGGGTTTCCCCGACACCTCCATAGCAGCAATGCCGGCAGGATAAGCAAGCCAGTCATGAGCATGGATAATATCAAACTCATTTTCATCAGCTATCACTGCAGCTACCACAGAATACTTATATATTTCATCCATAAGGGTGTGGTCGTATTTTCCTGAAAACTCGACCTTGCCTTTACTGTTTGTCTGGACGAAAAAATTATATCCCGAGACTTCCGATCTGACCAATTTCCAAAAATCGTCAGGGTCGGTATATGGTACAATTTTTGAAGATACTTCAATTCTTTCTATGGGACGTCTGAAACCTTTATAAAAAACCTGTTTGAATGCAACCGGTACCTGGTTAGCACCAACAAGCCTGACAATAGTCTGATCCTCATCGCCCCACGTCTTAGGCACAACAAAGATCACTTCCAGATCATCAAGCGTTGCCATGCCTTTTGTAAGTCCATAGCTGGCAGTGCCTAATCCACCCGAGATATGAGGGGGAAATTCCCATCCAAACATTAACACACGCATATACTACCTCTGTTATTGATTTGCAAATTTTGTTTCAAGTAAATTGATAATCCTGAGTACCTCGCCAACACTCCAAGCCTGAGAAATAGCTCCCTTTGGAGAATGGGGAGGATCGCCATCGTAAATCTCGGAAATAGTACTTATTCCATGTTCACTCATTACAGCTTCAAGACCGTAAATAAGCTTTTTAACTTTCTGTACGCCCTGTTGCCCGTAAACCTTCAGCCACCCTTCACAGAAAGGGCCATAAAGCCATGGCCAGACAGTACCCTGATGATATGCATTGTCCCTTTCTTTCTGATTCCCTTCACATACACCCTCGTATAATGAATTACGAGGAGAAAGAGTTCTTAATCCTCTTATCGTAACCAGGTCTCTGTCTGCAACATCCAGTACTTTTTTCATCTGGTCCTTATCAAGCATTGAATACGGCAGGGAAACAGCTATAACCATATTAGGTCTGATAAAAAGATTCTTGCCTTCGCTATCATTTACATAATCAGCCAGATAGCCAGTTTTTTCATCCCAGAATATCTCAAGAAAAGATTTCTTTATCAGGTCCGGGAGCATTTCATACTCTTTAATAAATTTTTTATCCTTTTCCAGCCTGGCCATCTCCAGAGAATAGCAGACAGCATTATACCAGAGTGCATTTATCTCTACAGCATAACCTCTCCTGGGTGTGACAGGAATTTCATTAACTACTGCATCCATCCAGGTAAGAGCTTTCCCCGGGGCATCTGCATAAATAAGACCATTCTCTCTCATGTGGATATTAAATGCTGTACCATTTTTAAAGGCATTCAGCACTGATTTTGCTGCTGCACCATATCTTTCCCAGGCGTCTGCACCTCCATGTTCAAAGTATTTCTGAACTGACCAGAAGAACCAGAGAGGGGCATCGACCGAATTAAAAGCCGGATTATCTGAGTCCCCCATATTTGGAAATAAACCATCTTTCATCCTGGCAACCTGTGTGTCCAGAACTTCCCTGTAGAGAACCAGCCCATGTCGGGCTAAAGCCATTCCCGGTAGCGAGATAAAGGTATCCCTGCCCCAGGCACCAAACCATGGATAACCGGCTATAATAAGAGTTTTCCCACCCCGTTTCTCAACAAATTGCTGGGCAGCATTTTTTAAGCAGTTAATAAAGTTGTCCCTGGGAATTTTACCTGAGACAGTTTTAGTAAACTTCTGTTTAAGTCCATTTGTCTTTTCCTCTTTAGTCGAAGCAGAGAATACTATAATGTCTCCCCTTTTTGCTTTAAGCTCAAAAAAACCAGGAGTAAACAGGTCTTCTGAATAATCATACCCACGTTTTTGTTCCTCTGGGTATTCAACTCCAAGGTACCAATCGGGGACAGGTATAAACTCAACATTTGTAGAAAACTGCATGTTTAAATATGGGAATCCCTCATACATCTTCGATCTGATACCATTTTCTATGAAATCAACCTTTCTATTTGCAGCCATATTGGCATGTGTCAGCTGGTGAATGCTCCGAAAAGCAAGAAATGGGCGGAACTGCAACTTCATCATTTCTGAGGCTTCAAGTATAGTAAACCGGATGAGAAGCTGTTCTTCATAATGAACCAGCAGTCTTTCCTGTTTAAGAATTACACCGCCAACCCTGTAAATTCTTGAAGGGATGTAATCAAGGTCATAATCTTCAACATATTTATGACCCTTCGGACTAAAATAATCTCCCTTGTATTTTCTTATACCAATGTTAAAACTCTTATCATTATTTACAACAGTAACATCAAGTGAAGAGAGAAGTACAAATCTTTCCCCACCTAACTCATCAACGGGACAGATAAGCAATCCATGGTATTTGCGGGTATTACAACCAACAAGTGTAGTTGAAGAATATGATCCTGCCCTGTTTGTTCTAATCATCTCCCTTGCCAGCGAATACTCAAGATTTACCACCTGACTCTTTTCAAACTTTATGTAACTCATATACTTACAGTTAGTATAAAATAAAAAATTTATGTAAGATAACCAAAAAAAATGAACCCTGCAAAACATCCTGATCGGGTCAGAAAAAATTATTTAAATTTCTTAAAAGTATTGTCAGATTAAAAAAAGAATACCTTTGCATTTCAATATTTGAAAATAATTATCAATTAACATTTTACCTGATGAATAATAAGCTTTTTCTGTATCTGTTTGCAGTCATGATATTTGCCGCATGTAAAAATAATACTGTCCAAATAACAGGTACCCTTGTGACTCCAGTTGCCGGAGAATATATTTTTCTTGATGAGCTGAGGTCAAATGAATTAAAAACAGTTGATTCTGTAGTAGTAACAGATAAAGGTACCTTTAAGTTTCAGAAGGATATTAAAATACCTTCATTTTATCTTCTTAAAAGGAACGATAATAATTTCCTTACTATGCTAATAAAGCCGGGTGAGAAAATCATGCTGAAAGCACACAACGATTCATTGAATTATCCTATATCAATAAAGGGATCAACAGGTACTGCATTAATGGCCGAATACAACAAAAAGCTCCGGACAACTATAAGCAAAATGACGGGATTGCACAACATTTATATTCAAAATGTAGATAAGCCAGAGCTGCCAAAAGTAATTGAATCGCTCGACAGTACGGCACAGGTTTACCTTAGTGAAATTAATATTTACACAAAAAAATACATTGATGATAATCTTACTTCTCTTGTCAGCCTGGTAGCACTCTATCAGCAGGTTGCCCCAAGAGTGTACGTCATGAATCCCACAAAAGATCTTAAGTATTTCATAAAGGTAGACTCCTCATTATTTAGCCTTTATCCTGATTACGAACCAGTTACGTCACTTCATGAACAAGTTAAGGAGATTGTAGCAAAGATTAAAGGTGAAACAACTGCTACTCCTGCTTCAGCGTCCGGAGCTGAAGCTCCTGAAATATCTCTTCCTACGCCTGAAGGAGATACAATAAAACTTTCTTCAACCAGAGGGTCTGTAGTTCTGCTGGATTTCTGGGCTTCATGGTGCGTTCCATGCAGACAGGAGAATCCAAATCTTGCGGAAGCCTATAATAAATATCATAAAAAGGGATTCCAGATTTACCAGGTGTCGCTTGACAAGACCAAAGAAGCCTGGATGAAAGGTATTCAGGATGATCATCTGGAGAAATGGATACATGTAAGTGACATTAAATACTGGAATTCAGTAGTTGTACCCCTTTACAGGATTGAATCAATACCGTTTAATTGTCTTCTTGATAAGAAAGGCCGTATAATTACATCAAACCTGAGAGGGGAAAACCTGCAGATTAAACTTGCTGAATTATTTAAATAAGAAACAGAATGCAAAAACTGGTAATCCGACTTTTAATGAAACGAATACTATTTCTGCTGGCTCTGGTTCTTCTTTTTTCCGGATGCAAAGACAAAAGCAAATTCGCCGTTAATGGTGTTATCAAAGATTCAAAAGAAAAATATATTTACATCAACAGGCTCGATGTTGATACTCCCGTACTGATAGACTCTGCAAAAATCGGAAGGAAAGGTCAGTTCCATTTCAAGATTAAGACCGCAGGACCCGAATTTTACCAGGTAGGGTTTTCGCCAACAAACTTTATTACTCTCCTGGCTGAACCTGGCGAAAAGATATTGTTACAGTTCAGTAACAAAAATCTTTTTGAAAACTACTCAGTCAGAGGATCTGTGGGATCTGAGAAATTACAGATTCTTGATCTCAATCTTGCCGATACAAAACGAAAACTCGATTCACTGAGTACCCTATACACGAAAACCTCAGGAGAGACCGGATTTGATGTTAAAGGCCCTTTACTGGAAGCACAGTTTCAGGAGCTGATTAAAGCACAACGCAAAAAGAATATTGAATTCATCATTACTAACATAAGCTCACTTGCTTCTATTAAAGCACTTTATCAGAGGATCAACCCTGATACATATGTTCTTTATGATCCCCACGATCTGCAGTATCTTAAAATTGTTACTGACACGCTTACACGTCATTATCCGAATTCAAGACAGGTGCAGGCTATGGCAAGGGATTTTGAGAAGGAGATGAATCAGATGTATGTTAATCAGATTGAGAAGATAGCAAAGACCTCACCACAGGTAAAACTGGATCCTGATCTGAAAAATAACGCCGGTAACAGAATATCTCTATCTTCCCTTAAAGGTAAATATGTGCTTCTCACATTCTGGTCGGTTAAATCCAATGAATGCGTCCAGGAAAACCTTCAACTGAAAGAGTTTTACAAACGATACAGTAAAAAAGGATTTGAGATATATCAGATTAATCTTGACGAAAACGAATCGGACTGGAAAGCAGCTATAAAGTTTGATGAGTTGCCCTGGATAAGCACAAGGGAAGATGATCCTCTAAATCCCAAAAATGCGGTTCTTTTCAATGTGAAGAGACTACCTACCAATTATCTGTTTGACAAAAAAGGTGAAATCATTGCATCAGACATTCATGGCAGGGCACTGCAACTGAAACTCGAGCAGTTATTTAACAAATAGATCACTCTTTGACTGAAACAGGAAAAATATACTTTGCTTCTGATTTTCACCTTGGATTACCAACAGGCTCACCTCCGGTAGAAAGGGAAAAGAAGGTAGTCAGCTGGTTAAATTCGATTGCTCCTGATGCAAAAGAGATATACCTTATTGGTGATATTTTCGACTTCTGGTGGGAATATAAGCTTGTAGTTCCAAAAGGATTTACCAGGTTCTTTGGAACTATTTCTACAATAACAGATTCAGGAATCCCTGTTCATTTTTTTACCGGAAACCATGACATGTGGATTGGTGATTATCTTTCAAGCGAATGTGGTATCACAATTCATACTACCCCATTTACTACTCTGTTTAACGGAAAGAAATTTCATCTTGCCCATGGTGAAGGTTTAGGAACAAAAAGCACAGGATATAAAATACTCCTTTCAATCTTCAGAAACAAACCTTTGCAGGTGATGTATTCAGCACTCCATCCTTCGATTGGGGTTGGAATTGGACTCAAGTGGTCTTTGAATTCCCGACTTGGTAAAGGTATTACAAAAGAGTTTCTCGGTGAGGATGGAGAGGATTTGATAAGATATGCCAGGTCTATTCTTGAAAATGACAAAATTGATTATTTCATTTTTGGTCATCGTCATCTGGCAAAGATTTACAAACTGCAGAATGAAACAGAAATTGTTTTTTTGGGTGACTGGATAAAAAACGGCAGCTATGCAGAATGGGATGGGAATGTACTTACCTTAAGAACATTGGCTTAATCGTTCTTGTCTTCAACCTTTACAGTCAGAGTATAATAGGAATAACGGTCGTTTATCTGTTCAAACTGATATACCAATTTACTTCCTGATTTTCTGGCCATATCAATTAGTCCCATATTTCCGGTACTATCTGAACTTATTGTCTGTCCGGAGAGAGATTTTCTAAACAGTTCTTTTAAACCAACCTTATCGAACTCATTAATAGTATCAAGTTTCTCCTTCAGCTGCTGTACATCTTCATTTTGGATGAGGTTGCCTGTAGTTAGAGAATAGACTTCATCCATCACACTGATTATAGCAACAGTCATTCCGAATTGTTCTTCGGCTTCCTTGCCAGGACTATATGTAGCCACATTTTCAAGAATCTCAACAAGGATACTGAAGACCCTCCTTCTGAGATTTACTTCGACATCTTCTTCAACAAGTTTTGTTTCAGTGAAAGAGAGAACTTCTCTCTCCACATCTGTTGAAATATGTCCTGACCAGATGAGGTAAATATTATTTACAGCCATAAGTCTTTCAAGCTGCGACACAGCCTTTCCATGAAAAGGGCGCTCCTGGCCACTGTAATGGATCCCGATTCCGACTGAATTGACTGTTTTACTTAAAATAAAATAAGAAAAGTCGTCATCCAACGGAATAAAATCATAATCGAGCTTGTTGCCGGTTTTGTTTGCCATCTCAATCAGACCAAGTCCCGCACCTCCTTTGTTGCTTAATTCGGCACTGCTTAACATCTGCCGGTAGACATTTCTAATCTCATCAGGTTGAAGATTATTGATCTCATCCAATTTTATTTTCAAATCTTTAATACTGGCAGAAGGAAGAACATTTCCAGTGGTCACAGTGTAACCATTATCTGTTTTGGAGTAAACAACAAGAGACATATCTGCATGTTGATCCTGTTCTGTGTGTATCGAAACATTCTGGAGACTCTCAAGAACAAACATAAAAAGTCTCTTTCTTCCCACAAAGCCAAACTCCGAATTCTCCATCTCTTTTTCAAGAAGCATCAGAAGTGGTACGGAATTCTCATTTGTTACAACTCCTCTGTACACAAACATGAGACGTTCCTTCATCATTTTATCCCGGATACTGCGAGTAAGTTCCATGCCAGGAGGATATAGTGGTTTATTGAGCCGGTAAAAATAGTATAATTTGATTATTTCACCAATATTTGTTTTAAAAAGGAGTTTGAAATTGATCCTCTCGCCGGCAGTTTTTAAATCCGTTGGTAAGACATTTAGTGTCAGAGAGATCTATACTATATCTAGCTTTCAATAAAAAGATTTTGCCTTGAAATTCCTGACAACAGGCTGGCTATTAGTTATTTGAACAAGCTTACTGTTTTCAATATAAAAATTTTCGATACATGACCGTAATGGCGTAAAAACAAATATCTTCTTCCAGAGTGGTCAAATGGAATATCAATGGCTGTTGAGCGCAGCATTGATTACGGAATAAAACAATTAAATATAATCCTTGCAATATTCAAAAAAAATCGATACACTTGCTCTTTATTGGGGGAAAAGTAGATTTCTGTATTATTCTGTGATAGCAATATAATGATCCAATATAGTTGAAAGTTTTATTTGTCTGTATCTGGCGTTTTTTTTAGGAGTTGAAGAAAGTCATCTTGCATTTTTCGTTAAGTCATTTGCTGGTTGGTATTACTTTTCATTAGTACACAGGGATTATTGAAAAGCATATTTTATTTTGAAATTTTTATGTGAAAGCTATATGCTTATTTTAAAAAATGATCTTGATGTAGAAGTATCCGAGTTTTTAGATTATTTAATAGAAAACGGCGGACCCGAGCTTCCGGATTATGATAAATTCACTTCAATTGTCAATAACCTTGAACCTGTTGAGATCGACGATTTCAGAAATAAAATAAAAACCGTCCTTAATAAGAATACTCTTATCGGCCATGGATTTGTAAAGCCTTATGGTTACCCCGGAGATTTTACCCTGATTGATAAGATATACTCATTTGAAATAAATCAGGATTTACAATACAAAAACTGGGATCTCTTTTTTCAGAATCAACCGGGAGCCATTGCGGTCAGGAACAGGAAGGATTTTTTTGTTGAATACTGCAAAAATCTGACGCAAAGAAAAGAGAATGCGAAAGTTCTTATCCTCGGTTCGGGCCCGGCTTCAGATGTTTACGAATTTCTTACAAACTATTCAGGAGGCAATAATATTAATATTGATCTGATTGATTTTGATCAGAATGCTATTGACTTCTCGATGGAAAAAAATAAGAAGTTCAACGGTCAGATTTCCTACAACAAGATTAATGCATTGCGTTTCAATTCATACAAATTGTATGACCTTATATGGAGTGCCGGATTGTTTGACTATTTTAAAGATAAACATTTTACCTTTCTAATCAGAAAGTACATTAATTGCCTTACTGATGATGGCGAAATGGTGATAAGCAATTTCAGTACAAAGAATCCGACAAAAAGACTTATGGAGATATTATCTGACTGGTACCTAAATCTAAGGACCGAATCGGACCTTTTCAGGATCGCTTCAGATGCCAATATTGATAAAGAACTGGTAAGTGTTGATAAAGAACCTCTTGGCATTAACCTGTTTCTTAAAATAAGAAAAAACTAGAATATCCCTGTTTTCGTATCTTTGAGGCAATCTAAAACCTTCTCAATGAATATTTTTAAAAGTGTGGGAAGAAGCTTCCTCGGGCTCCCATCTGATAGCCAGGAATCATTTTCAATTAATTATCTTACTCTAGATTTTACAGGTAATTTAACTCCATACGAAAAAGATTATGAGGAAGACTATTTCAAGATGTCGCTGAATCCTTTCAGATTTTCCCTTATACTTTCTATGGTTTTTTATGGGGCTTTTGCCTTTCTTGATGCAGTAGCGGTTCCGGACCTGAAAGGAGCCTTCTGGTTTATAAGGTTCGGAATTGTATTTCCGGTATTGGTAGCTGTATTCATTTTTTCTTATTCCAAAGTATTTAAGAAATACATGCAATTCACTATATCCTGTATTATGTTCATTACCGGTTTCGGTATCATAATCATGATTATTTATGCTGCAAAAGTCCAGAACTACTCATATTACGCCGGGCTGATCCTGATCTTCATTTTTGGATATACATTTATCAGGGCCAGGTTCATCTATGCTTCAATAGCAGGCTGGACCATTGTTGTATTATATGAAATTTCGGCAATCTGGTTATCGCATACTCCCTTTACTATCCTTGTTAATAATAATTATTTCTTTATCAGCGCAAACATAATTGGGATGTTTATCAGTTATTTTCTTGAGTTATCAACTCGTAAGGAGTTTTATATGAGGATACTGTTGGAACAGGAAAAAGAAAATGTCAAAACTGCAAACGATGCTCTTGAAAAAAGAGTTGATGAGCGGACTCACCAGCTTTCGGATGCAAACCAGGATCTGAAAAAGGAGATAGAAATAAGACAAAAATTTGAAAGAGAAAGAGCCGAACTCGAAAAGCAATTGTTCCAGCTTCAAAAAATGGAAACTATTGGAACACTAGCAGGAGGTATAGCTCATGACTTCAATAATATTCTCACTCCTATACTGGGCTATACCGACATGGCACTGGAAGAACTTCCTCCGGAAAGTAATCTGAGATTTGATATCGAACAGATTAACAATGCAGCTCACAGGGGAAAAGATCTGGTTCAGCAAGTTCTTACCTTCAGCAGGGAATTGGATTTTGAAAATAAGCCAATTCAATTAGAACCAATTGTCACAGAGGCGCTTAATCTGATTAAAGCCTCTTTCCCGCCAGGTGTTGAAATCAACAGGCATTTTGATGAGGGTATAGGCACTGTTCTGGCAGATCCAACTCATATACATCAGATAGTAATGAATCTGTGTACAAATGCCAATCATGCCATGATGAAAACGGGTGGTATACTTGATGTTAAACTTGATGCAGTAAGTATTGATCAGAAATCTGCTGAGAAGATTCCCAATCTGAAAAAGGGAGAATACATTCGTCTGACAATTTCAGATACCGGGCATGGTATGGATATAAAAACCAAAGAAAGGATTTTTGAGCCGTTCTTTACGCGTAAAGAGGTTGGTTCAGGATCAGGGCTGGGTCTCTCTGTGGTGCATGGCATTATAAATAATTACGGAGGTGCAATAGTAGTTGACAGTAGTCCGGGTAAAGGAACAACATTTATGATTTATCTCCCAAAATACGGCTCTGATGCTTTAGAATCTGATAAATCATCCACAAAACCTTTAAAAGGTGTTGAACACATCCTGTTTGTCGATGATGAACCTGAAATAACTTTCATGGGTAAGAAAATGCTTGAAAATCTGGGATATAAGGTTTCAATAACAAGCGATAGTCTGACAGCACTTGACGAATTCAAGAAAGATCCGGATAAATATTCTCTCCTGGTCACTGATCAGAGTATGCCAAATATAACAGGTACTGATCTCGCGGTAATGATGAAAGAGATACGTCCTAAGCTAAGAGTAATAGTTATTACAGGGTATGCTGATAATTTATCGGAAGAAGTCTTAACTCAAAGTGGAATATCTGAGGTTATTTTAAAACCAATGATATTGGACGATTTCAGTAAAATAATCAGAAGGGTACTTGATAAAAGCAATATCAAAATATAACAGACCATGGCAAAAATTCTTGTTCTCGATGATGAACTTTCAATACTTCTTATGATAAAAAAAATGCTCGAAAAAGCAGGTCATGAGGTAAGTTTGGCACTAAACGGGAAAGAGGGGATGGAGCTATTTGAAAGAAGCAGGCCTGATCTGCTGATTACTGATATTATAATGCCCGAAAAAGAGGGACTGGAAACAATATTTGAGCTCAGAAGAAAGCATCCTGAACTAAAAATAATTGCGATTTCTGGAGGAGGAAGGATTAGTCCGGACGGGTATCTTCCGGGTGCAAAACTTCTGGGAGCAGATATGACTTTTCAAAAGCCACTGGATCAAAAAGAGTTTCTTCAGGCTGTTTCACAGCTTTTAAATAAACCCGAGGAAAAAAATTTCCCGAAACAGTTATAGAATACTCTCAGCCGGCCCAACCCTCCCTGTCGAGATTTCGATAATTAATTGCTTCTGAGATATGTTCGGCAGTAATGTTCTCAGAGTCACCCAGATCTGCAATAGTTCTGGCAACTTTCAATATCCTGTCGTAAGCCCTTGCTGAAAGTCCTCTGATATCCATTGCTGTTTTAAGCAGCCTTCCGCCTGATTCATCCAGCTGGCAATATTTACGCTGCATTGACGATGACATCTGTGAGTTTGAGTAAACACCCTTTATCATCTCAAACCGTTTTGCCTGTATTGCTCTTGCTCTTATAACCCTGTCGCGGACAACTGACGAATGCTCCACTTTCCCCGAATCAGAAAGCTTGTCATAATTGACAGGAACAACCTCAATATGAATGTCAATACGATCGAGCAGTGGCCCTGATATCCTGTTAAGATATTTCTGGACCATGCCGGGTGAGCAGGTACATTCCTTCTCGGGGTGATTATGAAAACCGCAGGGACAAGGATTCATGCTTGCCACTAACATAAAACTGGCGGGATAGTCAACAGTAGATTTTGCTCTTGAGATAGTAATTACCCTGTCTTCCAGAGGTTGCCGCATAACTTCCAGAACAGTCCGCTTAAATTCAGGAAGTTCATCGAGAAATAATACTCCGTTATGTCCCAGGGATATCTCACCGGGTTGAGGGAATGTGCCACCTCCAACCAGGGCTACATCGGATATTGTATGATGCGGTGAACGGAATGGCCTTTTTGTCATTAGTGCAGTGTGATCGTCGATTTTCCCGGCTACAGAATGTATCTTCGTTGTCTCAAGTGCCTCTTCCAGTGTGAGTGGTGGTATAATTGTAGGTAATCTCTTGGCCAGCATTGTCTTTCCGGCTCCCGGAGGACCTATCATGATAATATTATGGCCGCCGGCTGCAGCTACTTCGAGAGCACGTTTAACATTCTCCTGTCCGCGGACATCGGAAAAATCAACATCATATTTGTTTGCCTCACAGGCAAAAAGCTCAAGAAGGTCTACTTTGACCGGATTGAACTTTTGGGTGCCATTAAAGAAATGAACCACTTCACCCAGGTTTTCCATTCCATAGACATCGAGACCTCCGACAACTGCCGCCTCCCTCGCATTTTTAACAGGTACAATAACCCCCTTAAATCCTTCTTCCCTGGCACGAAGCGCTATCGGCAGGACTCCCTTTACCGGTTGAAGCGTTCCGTCGAGGGACAGCTCTCCCATCAAAACAAATGACTCAATCTCCCCTTTTGAGACTTTTTCATCGGCAGCAAGAATACCCATTGC
>JGI24133J20442_1000107_pt1 | contig 23782 bp, 24 predicted proteins | sample BarGraNGADG00311_2_FD_20442 | JGI IMG/M metagenome (IMG submission 20442)
CTGAGGCTCGTTGTGGCGGCGGCGACGCCGACCACCATGCCCGCCTCGGAGACGATCCCGTCGTTCGCGCCGAGGACGCCGGCTCGGAGCCAGTTGAGTCGCGCGGCGGTGCCGGCGGTGTGCTGCTCGTCGAGGTGCGGAGCGGCTGTGGACATGCCTACAGCCTAGGGGCGGGCCGGACGCTCAGACCGCGGGAACCGTCCGCGTCCCGAACACGGCCGAACCGACCCGGACGATGGTCGCGTCCTCGGCGATCGCGAGCTCCAGGTCGCCACTCATGCCCATCGACAGCTCCCGCGCGTCCGCCGTCCCGGCCGCGCCGGCGTGCAGCACCTCGTCCCGCACCTCCCGCAGGCGGGCGTAGCCGATCCGGATGGCAGTGGCGTCCGGCACGTTCGCGCCGATCGTCATGAACCCACGCAGGCGCAGGTGGGGGAGTCCGCCGAGCCGAGCCGCGAGCGCGAGCGCGCGGTCCGGCGTCACCCCCGACTTGGACTCCTCCCCGGACACGTTGACCTGGATCATGACGTCGAGGGTGCGATCCGCGGCGGCGCAGCGCGCGTCGAGGCGTTCGCCGAGCTCCGCCGAGTCCACCGACTCGATGCAGGTCGCCCAGCGGACGGCGTCGCGCACCTTGTTGCCCTGCAGGTGCCCGATCAGGTGGAGCTCCGCGCCGAGGCGCACAAGTTCCGGGCCCTTCGCCGCGAGCTCGTGCACCCGATTCTCGCCCAGCAGGGTCGCACCGGCCGCCACCGCGGCACGGGCCACCGCCGGGCTCATCGTCTTGCTCGCGAGCAGGAGCCGGACCGAATCTGGGTCGCGGCCCGCCTCGTGGCAGGCCCTCGCGATCCGCGCCGTGACCGCGGCGAGGCGAGCGGGGAGCGCGGCGATCCGCGCGTCGTCGTCGGTCACCGGTCTGGGCGCGCGATCGGCGCGAGCGTCGCGCCAGTCAGCGCCACCAGGTCGGCGAGCGCGAGCTCGACGTCCAGGCCGCGGTGGCCAGCCGAGACGAGGACCGTGTCGTGCTCCGTGGCGCTCGCGTCGATCACGGTGCGCAACCGGTGCTTCTGGCCGATCGGGGAGATGCCGCCGATCAGGTAACCGGTCGCGCGCTCGGCCGCGCCGTGGTCCGCCATCAGCGCCTTCTTGCCGCCGACGGCGCTCGCCAGGGCCTTGAGGTCGACGGTGGTGGTTACCGGCACGACGGCGACCGTCAGCGTCCCGTCAATGGTCGTGACAAGCGTCTTGAACACCCGCGCCGGCTCGACGCCGAGAGCGGCAGCAGCCTCGAGGCCATAGCCGAGCTCGCGGCGCGGATCGTGTTCGTAGGCTCGCGCGGCGTGCTCCACACCGGCGTCGGCCAGGGCCACCAGGGCGGGCGTCCCGACGGTCCGCGCGGCGCTCTTCTGCTTGGCCATGAGGCAACTCTACGGTCGCGGGCGAGGTGCCCGCGCCCCGTGTCGCCGCGCGGCAGGTGCGGGTCGCGCCGACTACGGTGACCCCATGCGCATCGCGAGATTCAGCACCGGTGGAGACCCCCGTTACGCCCTCGTCGACGGCGAACCCGGCGCCGAGGAGCTCGTCGTCCTCTCCGGCGATCCCCTGTACATGCCCGTGCAGCCGACCGGTGAGCGGATCCCGCTGGATGACGCCGTCCGCCTGCTCGCGCCGGTCATCCCGCGGTCCAAGGTGGTCGGCGCCGGCCTGAACTACACCGAGCATGCCGAGGAGCTCGGCCACGTGATCGGCGAGCTGCCGCTGTTCTTCCTCAAGCCGAACACCGCCGTCATCGGCCCGGACGACCCGATCGTCCTGCCGGCGTACTCCGACGAGGTGCACCACGAGGCGGAGCTCGCGATCGTCATCAAGGGCCTGTGCCGGAACGTCACGGTCGAGAACGCGCTCGACCACGTCTTCGGGTACACCGCGGCGAACGACGTCACCGCGCGCGACATGCAGAGACGCGAGGACCAATGGACGCGGGCCAAGGCCTTCGACACCTCGTGCCCGCTCGGCCCGTGGATCGTCACGGACCTGGACACCCACGACCTACGCATCCAGGCCCGGGTGGATGGCGAGACGCGCCAGGACGGCCGCACTCGCGACATGATCTACGACGTCCCGACGATCGTCTCGCTCGCCTCCGAGATCTTCACGCTGCTTCCCGGCGACGTCATCCTCACCGGATCGCCAGCGGGCGTCGGTCCGATCGTGCACGGCAACCGGGTCGAGATCGAGATCGAGGGCATCGGGGTGCTCGCGAACCCGGTGATCCGGCGGCACTAGGCTGGGCGCACCATGAGCGCTCTCCCCGCCGATGCCCCGGTCCCCTCCGGTTCCGACATCCGGGTCCGATTCTGCCCCTCGCCCACCGGCACCCCGCACGTCGGCCTGATCCGCACCGCGCTGTTCAACTGGGCCTATGCCCGGCACGTCGGCGGAACCTTCGTGTTCCGGATCGAGGACACCGATGCCTCGCGCGACTCGCAGGAGAGCTTCCAGCAGCTGCTCGACGCGATGCGCTGGCTCGGCCTGGACTGGGACGAGGGCGTCGAGGTCGGCGGCCCGCACGAGCCCTACCGGCAGTCCCAGCGGATGGGGTTGTACGCCGAGGTCGCGCGGAAGCTGCTCGAGGGCGGCTTCGCCTACGAGTCGTTCTCGACGGTCGAGGAGATCGGGGCTCGGCACCTCGCCGCCGGCCGTGACCCCAAGCTCGGTTACGACGGCTACGACCGCGACCTCACCGAGGACCAGAAGGCGGCCTACCGGGCCGAGGGGCGCGAGGCGGTGCTACGGATCCGGATGCCGGACGAGGACCTCACCTTCACCGACCTGTCCGCGGCGACGTCACGTTCAAGTCGGGGTCGGTCCCGGACTTCGTCATCGTGCGGGGCAACGGGCAGCCGCTCTACCCGCTCGTCAACCCGGTCGACGACGCGCTGATGGGGATCACCCACGTGCTCCGCGGCGAGGACCTGCTCTCGTCCACCCCGCGCCAGGTGGTGCTGTACCGGGCCCTGCTGGCCCTCGGCGTCGCCCAGGTGATGCCGCAGTTCGGCCACCTCCCGTACGTCATGGGAGAAGGAAACCGGAAGCTGTCGAAGCGCGACCCCGAGTCCAACCTGTTCCTGCACCGCCAGCGCGGCTTCACCCCCGAGGGCCTGCTCAACTACCTGGCCCTGCTCGGCTGGGCGATCGCCCCGGACCGCGACGTCTTCTCCGTCAAGGAGATGGTGGCGGCCTTCGACATCGCGGACGTGAACCCGAACCCGGCGCGCTTCGACCTCAAGAAGGCCGAGGCGATCAACGCCGCCCACCTGCGGCTGCTGACCCCCGAGGACTTCCGGGCCCGCCTGGTCCCGTACCTGCACGCCGCCGGGCTGCTGAGCGCGCCGGCATTCGACGGTCTGACNGCTCGCGAGCAAGGACTGCTGACGAGCGCCGCCCCGTTGGTCCAGGAACGCCTGACCTTGCTGGGGGAGGCNCCGGGAATGCTCGGCTTCCTCTTCACTCCCGACGACGCCGTCGCGCTCGAGCCGGAGGCGCTCGACGCGCTGCGCGAAGAGGCGCCGGTCGTGCTCGACGCTGCGATCCGCGTGATCGAGGCGACCCCAGCCGACCGGTTCGCGGCCGCGCCCGTCCAAGAGGCGCTCGCGGCGGTGCTCGTGAACGAGATGGAGATCAAGCCGCGGTTCGCGTTCGCACCGCTGCGGACCGCGATCACCGGGCGGCGCGTCTCGCCGCCGCTGTTCGAGTCGATGGAGATCCTCGGCAGGGCCGCGTCGCTCGCCCGGTTGCGCCGACTGCGGGCCCAGCTCTGATCGTGGCCGACGAGGCGGATCGGAGCGGCGGCGTCGGCGTCCTGTTCGACATCGACGACACGCTGGTCGACACCAAGGCCGCGTTCGGGCACGCCCTGCACGCGGTCATGAACGAGTACCTGCCGGGGCTCCAGGCGGAGCGCCGTGCGGAGGTGCTCCACCACTGGCGGCGCGATCCCACCGGCTACTACCGCGCGTACACGCGCGGTGAGATCGGCTACCGCGCGCAACGGATGGCTCGCGCGAACGAGCTGCACGTCGTCTTCGGTGGCCCGGAGCTGGACGAGGACGGGTACGACGCCTGGAACGTGCTCTTCGAGGTCGGCTTCCGATCCGGGTGGCGAGCGCATCCGGATGCGGCGCCCGCTGTCCGGGCGCTGCACGCCGCCGGGTACCCACTCGGTGCGCTGTCCAACGCCTCCGTCGAGTACCAGACGCTCAAGCTTGAGGCAGTGGGTCTCAGCGAGCACGTGCCGATGCTGGTCGGGGTGGACACCTTGGGCGTGGGCAAACCCGACCCTCGCGTGTTCGTCGAGGCCTGCCGTCGCCTCGGGACCGCAATGGACCGGACCGCGTACGTCGGCGACGAGCTCGACATCGATGCCCGCGGCGCGAGCGAGGCCGGTCTGCACGGAGTCTGGTTGGACCGCCCGGGGCCGAGGCGGATCGAGCTCTCGGCCGAGGAGATCGCGGACGCCGGGGTTACCGTGATCGCCTCGCTAGCCGAGCTTCCGGCCCTGCTGGGACGACTCGACCGGGACTGAAGCGCGCCGCGCCCGGCGCGCTGCTACGCGCTGCGCGGGGGAGTGCGTTTGGTCGCGCTCGGCCGCTCCGGTAGTGTTCTGGGCCGGTACGACCTTCGTCTCGCCTGCGCGGCCGGACGGGAGTCATACCCCCATGGGGTATGGTGTAATTGGCAGCACGACTGATTCTGGTTCAGTTAGTCTAGGTTCGAGTCCTGGTACCCCAGCTTGTGAAGCGTCCCCCGGAGTTCCGGTAGACTTTTCACTCGGCCTGCGCCCAGGAGCGCGGGCCGAGCGGCCCCGTTGTGTAGTGGCCTAGCACGCCGCCCTCTCAAGGCGGTAGCGCCGGTTCGAATCCGGTCGGGGCTACCAGCAAACGCCCGGTCACCTGATGGTGACCGGGCGTTCGTCGTCGAACCGCCGTCCGTTCGCGGGCCAGGCCGTCCCGCAGCTGGACCGTCGATCGGCGCGCTCTGGCCTAGTCGCCAGTGCGCCTGAGGACCTCGGTCAGCCGGTTCGCGGCTGAGACGACCGCCGCAGCGTGCAGCCGGCCAGGCTGGCGCGTGAGGCGCTCGATCGGACCCGAGATGGAGACCGCGGCGACGACCCGGCCTGAGCTGCCGCGCACCGGAGCGGAGACCGACGCGACACCTGCTTCGCGCTCGCCAACGGACTGGGCCCAGCCGCGACGTCGGACGCCGGACAGCATGGTGGCGGTGAACGAAGCGCCCTGCAGGCCGCGGTGCAACCGGTCCGGCTCCTCCCAGGCGAGCAGGATCTGTGCCGCGGACCCGGCCTGCATGGTCAGCGTCGCGCCGACCGGGATGGAGTCGCGCAAGCCGATCGGCCGCTCGGCGGCCGCGACGCAAATCCGCAGGTCGCCCTGGCGGCGGTAGAGCTGGGCGCTCTCGGTGGTGTGGTCGCGGATGGCGGCGAGCACTGGTCCGGCGGCCGCGAGCAGGCGGTCCTCGCCGGCCGCGGTCGCGAGCTCGCTGAGCCGGGGACCCAGCACGAAGCGGCCCTGGCTGTCGCGTGACACCAAGCGGTGGTGCTCGAGTGCAACTGCGAGCCGGTGCGCCGTCGGGCGGGCAAGATGGGTCGAGGCGACAAGTTGAGCCAGCGTTGCGGGACCGGCCTCGAGTGCACTCAGTACCGATGCGGCCTTGTCGAGAACGCCGACTCCGCTAGAGTTGTCCATAGGTCGATATTGCCGTCTCGAAGGCTGAGACGCAAGTCGCGACCCGGGCGAGGACCGGCACGACAGCGCAGGGCGCGCCGATGACACGGCGCCAGAACACTGAGGAGCAGCAGATGGCCGGCACACTGGCGGAGAAGGTCTGGGACGCACATCTGGTGCGTCGCGGCGAGGACGGCTCGCCCGACCTGCTGTACATCGACCTCCACCTGGTGCACGAGGTCACCAGCCCGCAGGCATTCGAGGGTCTTCGCCTCACCGGTCGGACCGTGCGTCGCCCGGACCTCACCATCGCGACCGAGGACCACAACACCCCGACGCTCGACATCGACCGTCCGATCGCCGATCNCACCAGCCGCACCCAGATCGAGACGCTGCGCGCCAACGCGCGTGAGTTCGGTGTGCGCCTGCACTCCCTNGGCGATGCCGACCAGGGCATCGTGCACGTCGTCGGTCCCCAGCTCGGCCTCACCATGCCCGGTCTGACCGTGGTCTGCGGCGACTCGCACACCTCGACGCACGGCGCGTTCGGTGCCCTCGCCTTCGGTATCGGCACGAGCGAGGTCGAGCACGTCCTCGCCACCCAGACCCTCCCGTTGCAGCCGTTCAAGACGATGGCTATCACGGTCAACGGCGCGCTCCACCCCGGCACCACGGCGAAGGACATCATCCTCGCGGTGATCGCGAAGATCGGGACCGGCGGAGGCCAGGGCTACGTCCTCGAGTACCGCGGCGAGGCGATCCGGGCGCTCTCGATGGAGGCCCGGATGACGATCTGCAACATGTCGATCGAGGCCGGCGCGCGCGCGGGCATGATCGCCCCGGACCAGACCACGTTCGACTATCTCAAGGGCCGGCCGCACGCACCCGAGGGCGCGGACTGGGATGCCGCGGTCGAGTACTGGTCCACGCTCAAGAGCGACGACGACGCCGTCTTCGACGCCGAGGTCGTGCTGGACGCCGCCGAGCTCGAGCCATTCGTGACCTGGGGCACGAACCCGGGTCAAGGACTGCCGCTCTCCGCCCGCGTACCGGACCCGGCCGAGATCTCGGACGAGAACGAGCGTGTCTCGGCCGCGCGTGCGCTCGAGTACATGGGCCTGACGGCCGGCACGCCGCTACGGGACATCGCCGTGGACACCGTCTTCATCGGTTCCTGCACGAACGGCCGGATCGAGGACCTCCGCGCCGTCGCCAAGGTGATCGAGGGCAAGAAGAAGGCCGACTCGCTCCGCGTGCTCGTGGTGCCCGGCTCGGCGCGAGTCCGGCTGCAGGCCGAGGCGGAGGGTCTGGACAAGGTCTTCCTCGACTTCGGCGCCGAGTGGCGCAACGCCGGTTGCTCGATGTGCCTGGGCATGAACCCGGACCAGCTCGCGCCGGGGGAGCGCAGCGCCTCGACCTCCAACCGCAACTTCGAGGGTCGCCAGGGCAAGGGCGGACGCACCCACCTGGTGTCCCCGCTGGTCGCGGCGGCCACCGCGATCCGCGGCACCCTGTCGTCCGTCGCCGACCTGGATGACGCCGCGCGCATCCTGCAGAACACCTGAGGGAAGAAGGAACCGCAATGGAGAAGTTCACCACTCACACCGGGATCGGCGTCCCGCTGCGCCGGAGCAACGTCGACACCGACCAGATCATCCCCGCCGTCTACCTCAAGCGGGTCACCCGCACGGGTTTCGAGGACGGGCTGTTCGCCGCTTGGCGCGGTGACGCGTCCTTCGTGCTCAACCAGCCCGCGTACGCCGCCGGTTCCGTGCTCGTCGCGGGTTCCGACTTCGGCACCGGCTCCTCGCGTGAGCACGCCGTCTGGGCGCTCAAGGACTATGGCTTCCGCGCGGTGCTCTCGACGCGGTTCGCCGACATCTTCCGTGGCAACTCGGGCAAGCAGGGCCTGCTCGCCGCTCAGCTCTCGCAAGAGGACATCGAGCTGATCTGGAAGGTGCTCGAGGAGTACCCCGGCACCGAGGTGACCGTCGACCTCGAGAAGAAGCTCGTCACGTGCGCCGACATCGTGGTGCCGTTTCCAGGTGGACGACTACACCCGTTGGCGCCTGCTCGAGGGCCTCGACGACATCGGCTTGACCCTCCAGAACGTCGACGAGATCACCGAGTTCGAGAGCCACCGCGAGTCGTGGCGTCCGCGGACACTGCCCGCCAAGCACCTCCCGACAGTGCACATCGAAGCCGCCCGACCGGTGGTCCCGGGCCCGGCGTCGGGCCGCGACGCGCTGGTCTGACGGCAGTGTGAGGCAGCGCCGAGCCGAGCGACGAGGCGTCTCCGCGTGCCTTGACGTGACCCACGCGCGTCCGTGCGCGACGATAGGGGGATGAGCAGCCTGTTGTACGTCAACGGTGGTGTGCCGCTGAACGGTGAGATCACGGTTCGCGGCGCCAAGAACTTCGCCTCCAAGGCAATGGTGGCGGCGCTCCTCGGTGACGAGCCGTCGGTGCTCCGCAACGTCCCGCAGGTCCGCGACGTCGCCGTGGTCACCGGACTGCTCGAGCTGCACGGCGTCAGCGTCGAGTCCGAGCCCGAGGCCGGCATTCTGCGCCTCGACCCCGTCAACGTGGAGTCCGCGCACGTCGCTGACATCAACGCACACGCGGGATCGAGCCGGATACCGATCCTGTTCTGCGGACCGCTGCTGCACCGGCTCGGAGAGGCGTTCATCCCCGACCTGGGCGGCTGCCGGATCGGTGACCGGCCGATCAACTACCACCTCGACATCCTGCGCCAGTTCGGCGCCGTCGTGGCGAAGCGCGAGCGGGGCATCGAGCTGCGCGCCCCGAACGGACTGCACGGCACGAAGATCGCGCTGCCGTACCCGAGCGTCGGCGCGACCGAGCAGCTCTTGCTGACCTCCGTCCGCGCCGAGGGCCTGACCGAGCTCAAGGGCGCCGCGGTCGAACCGGAGATCCTCGACCTCATCGCTGTCCTGCAGAAGATGGGCGCGCTGATCAGCGTCGACACGGACCGGACGATTCGGATCGAGGGGGTCTCGAGGCTCGGCGGCTACCAGCACACCGCGCTCTCCGACCGGATCGAGGCGGCGTCCTGGGCCTCGGCCGCGCTCGCGACGCACGGCGACGTGTACGTCCGCGGCGCCACCCAGCCGGAGATGATGACGTTCCTCAACACCTACCGGAAGGTGGGCGGCGCGTTCGACGTCGACGACGCCGGCATCCGCTTCTACCACCCGGGCGGCGACCTCGGCGCGATCGTGCTCGAGACCGATGTCCACCCCGGGTTCATGACCGACTGGCAGCCGCCGCTCGTCGTCGCGCTCACCCAGGCGAAGGGCCTGTCCATCGTGCACGAGACCGTGTACGAGAACCGGTTCGGCTTCACCGAGGCGCTCGTCGGGATGGGTGCGACCATCCAGGTGTACCGCGAGTGCTTGGGCGGATCGCCGTGCCGCTTCGGTCAGCGCAACTTCGTGCACTCCGCGGTCATCTCCGGCCCGACGCCGCTCTCGGCCGCCGAGATCGAGGTTCCGGACCTGCGCGGCGGCTTCAGCCACCTCATCGCGGCGCTCGCGGCCAAGGGGACCTCGACGGTGCACGGCATCGAGCTGATCGACCGTGGTTACGAGCGGTTCACCGAGAAGCTGACCGCTCTGGGCGCCGAGTTCAGCCGAGGCTGATCCACGATGGCGAGCGAGTCGCGCGCACCGAGGCCGATCGACGAGGAAGCGCCGCGGTTCGCCTCCCGCGTCTTCACGGACATCCCGCGCCCGGACTGGGCCGACGTCGTCGTGGTGCCGATCCCGCCGCGCGCCACCCGTGATCCGGAGGTCTGGGCCCGCGAGGTGTTCTCGCTCCGGCACCTGCCGCTCTGGGTCAAGGCTCTGTTCGCGGTGCGGCAGGGATTCGTCGGGCTGATCGGGGTGGACCCGGCCGGGCACGACCTGTTCGCGGTCCGTTCGGTGGATGGCGAGGAGGCGCTCCTTGCCGCCGACGACAAGCACCTGGACTTCAGGGTCGGTGTCGGCATCGATGCCGATCGCGATCTCGTCAGGGTCACCACGGCGGTGCGCCTGCGTGGGTGGCGCGGCCGGCTCTACTTCATCCCGGTCCGGCTGCTGCACGAGCCGATCGTGCGCGCGATGCTCGCCCACGCCGGCCGGCGCCTCGGTCGGCGTCGGGGTCTCGGCAGGTTGTTCCCGCGCCGCCGCGGACGCGTCGCCGAGTGATGGCGGCGCGGGAGCAGCCCGTCCTCACCGACGGCGCGATCACCCTGCGACCGTGGCGTCCGGACGACGCTGAGGCCGTGTGCACGGCCTGTCAGGACCCGGACATCCAGCGGTGGACACAAGTTCCGCGCCCCTACCAGATGTCCGATGCCGTGTCGTTCGTCGCCGAGATCGCCCCGGCCGCGTGGCGCGACGGCACCGGAGTCGTCTTTGCCGTCGTCGATGGCGCGGATGTCCTGCTCGCTTCCGTCGGGCTGGTCGGCCTGGACCGGGAGGCCCGCTCCGGCGAGGTCGGCTACTGGGTTGCACCGCAGGCCCGTCGGCGAGGTGTGGCGAGCTCCGCGACGGTGCTCATCTCGAGGTGGGCGGGTGAGGTGTTCGAGCTCGACCGGATCGAGCTTTACACGGACCCGGGAAATGTCGCGTCTCGGGCGGTTGCCGCGCGAGCCGGCTTCCGGCCTGACGGCGAAGCCGAGCATGCGTTCCGAGGTGGCCGGATTCGCATGCTGCGGCACGTCCGCGACATCGACGCGGACAGCTAGGCCGGTGAGCGAGGCAGCTCGGGCGCCCGGGGCCGGACCGTGGTACGGCGCACGATACGATCCAGCATGCCCGTCGCCCACCCGGACAGTCGCGCGTACCGCGTGCTTGCCGCAGTCGTGAGACCGATCCTGTTCGCCCTCTCGCGGCGGCGCTGGAGTGGCGGCGAGCACCTGCCGCAGTCCGGCGGCTGCATCGTGGTGGCGAACCACGCGACGTACCTCGACGCCCTGACCTTCGCCCATTTCGTGTACGACCACGGCCGCGCTTCGCGGATCCTGGCCAAGTCGCCGCTGTTCAAGATCCCGCTCTTCGGGGCGATCCTCCGCGCGACCGGCATGATCCCGGTGTACCGGAACAGCTCGGCGGCCAGCAAGGCGATCGACCAGGCGGTGGTCTCCATCGCGGCCGGCCACTGCGTGGCGATCTTCCCCGAGGGGACGTTGACCCGCGAGCCCGACCTGTGGCCGATGGCAGGTCGGACCGGCGTCGCTCGCCTGGCTCTCGCCACTCGCGCCCCGGTGATCCCGATCGCCCAGTGGGGCGCGCAGGACATCCTCGCTCGCTACGGCAAGCTGCTCAAGCCGTTCCCGCGCAAGACCGTCACGGTGCACGCCGGCCCGCCGGTGGATCTGAGCGACCTGTACGACCGCCCGCGGGACACCGCGGTGCTCCGCGAGGGGACCGAGCGCGTGATGGCCGCGATCACCGCGCTGCTCGAGGACATCCGCGGCGAGACCGCGCCGGCCGAGCGCTTTGACATGCGCAAGAGCGGCTCGGCGTCGAAGGAAGTCTTGTGACCGTCGAGCGGCCGCTCCGGGCCGCCGTCCTCGGCACCGGCAGCTGGGGCACTACGTTTGCCGCCGTGCTTGCCGACGCCGGGTGCGAGGTCACCTTGTGGGGTCGCCGGGCCGAGGTGGTCGACCAGATCCGGACCGAGCACCGCAATGACGCGTACCTGCCCGGCCATCTCCTGCCGGTAGCCGTCACCGCGACCACCGACGCCCGGGGAGCGCTCGAGGGCGCCGACGTCGTCGCGATCGCCGTGCCGGCGCAGAACGCCCGCGGCGTCCTCGAACCGTTGCGAGACGCGTTCCCGGAGGATGCCGTCGCGGTCTCGCTGATGAAGGGCATCGAGCTCAGCACCGACCGGCGGATGAGCGAGGTGATCGTGGCGGCGCTGGGTATCCCGGAGTCCCGCGTCGCGGTGATCTCGGGCCCGAACCTCGCGCACGAGATCGCCGAGCACCAGCCCACCGCGACCGTGGTCGCCTCGGTCAGCGACGAGGCCGCTCATCTGGTGGCACGCGCGAGCGCTTCGTCCTACTTCCGGCCGTACACGAACAGCGACGTAGTCGGCGTGGAGCTGTGCGGCGCGGTGAAGAACGTGATAGCGCTGGCGGTCGGGATCGCTCAGGGGACCGGCTACGGCCAGAACACGGCGGCGACGGTGATCACCCGGGGTCTGGTCGAGATCACCCGGCTCGGGCTCGCGCTCGGCGCCAGGGCCGAGACGTTCTCGGGCTTGGCCGGCATGGGCGACCTGGTCGCGACGTGCTCCTCGCCGCTGTCGCGGAACCATTCGTTGGGCGTCCGGATCGGCCAGGGCATGACGCTGGAAGAGGCGCTGGCGGTGACCCGGGGAACCGCCGAGGGTGTGAAGTCCAGTCGATCCGTGCTCGAGCTCGCCGAGACCACGGGCGTGGAGATGCCGATCACGGAGGCTGTGGTCGCCGTGCTGCACGGCGGGCTTCCGGTCGCGGAGATGGCCCAGCTGCTGCTCAACCGGCCGCACCGGGCCGAGGGCGTCTGAGCTACCTGCCGGCCGCGATCGATTGCTAGGCGCACGCAGGTATCGGTTGAGGGGCAAGGTGTGACGATTCGGGCCCGAATCGAGTCACGGTTCGGCAGCGCCTAGCGCTGGACGGCGCGGAGTGCCTGGTCGAGGTCCGACCACAGGTCCTCGAGGTCCTCGATCCCGACGGAGAGCCGGACCAGGTCCTCGGGCACGGTCGGCGACTCGGTGCTGAACCTGCGCCTGCGTTCGAGGCTCGACTCGACGCCGCCGAGGCTGGTGGCCGGGACCCACAGCCGAACGGCGGACGCGAGGGCTTCGGCCGCGTCCAGACCACCGCGCGGTCGCAGGGCGATGACGGAGCCGAACCCCGTCATCTGGCTGGCCGCGCGGTCGTGACCCGGATCGCCGGGGAGACCCGGGTACCGCACCTCCAGCACGTCCGGGTGCGAGCTCAACCGCTCCGCGAGCTGCTGCGCCGTCGTCGCCGAGCGATGGACGCGAAGCGCGAGCGTTCGCAGTCCACGCAGGGCGAGCCACGCCTCCCACGGGCCGGCGATGGCCCCGTGGGTGCCGCGATATGCGCTGAGCTGATNGGCGAGGTTTGCGTCGTCTACGANCACGGCGCCCAGCACGACGTCGCTGTGCCCGGCCAGGTACTTCGTCACGGAGTGGACGACGACGTGCGCGCCGAGGGCGAGCGGCCGCTGACCGAGCGGCGTCGCGAAGGTGTTGTCGACTGCGACGATCGCACCCGCCGCGCGCCCGGCGGTCGCGAGGGCGGCGAGATCGGCGACCTCGAGCATCGGGTTGGTGGGGGACTCGAGCCAGAGCAGGTCCGGTCGAGGGCCGGCGCTCAGGGCGGCCAGCACGGCATCCGTGTCCGCCACGTCGACCAGGTCGACCGTGATCGCGCTGCGCCGCGTGAGCTCGCGCGCGTGCTGCAGAGCGACCTGATAGGTGTGCCGCGGCATCACGATCCGCCCGCCGTGCGGGACGAGCGACATGACGGCGGCGACCGCGGCCATGCCGGAGGCGAAGATGAGCCCGGGTCGCGCGGCGCCTTCGAGGGCGGCCAGCGCTTCCTCGAGCGGCTCCCAGGTTTCGGTGCCGTAACGCGCGTAGACCCGGTCACCGGGGCCGGGCACGCCGGCCGAGACGTAGGTCGATGACAGCACCACCGGAGGGTTCACCGGCGCGCCCTGCTCGCGGGGCGGGCGACCCGCCGTCACGACGACCGTGGACTGAGCCCAGCCTGACGCCGGTTCCGCCGCGGCCTTCGGGAGCTCCGCGGCTCCGCCGGTCGAGATGGCGGCGGCTGCCCGCTCGGACGCTGGCGTGGTGGACACATCCGCAGGGTAGTCCGCCGTCCAGGGTGGCGGGTGCCGCGCGGGCGCGGCGCGCACTAGGGTCGGATGCGATGGAAACGACGCCCCAGCCCACGAGAACCCCTGATCTCCCGGGGCACACGCGCACGCGCGTCCTGATGCTCTTCGGCGGACGGTCCGGCGAGCACCCGATCTCCTGCGCCACCGCGGGCGGGGTGCTGCGCGCGATCGACCGCTCGCGCTACGACGTCGTGCCGGTCGGGATCACTCGCACCGGGCGCTGGGTGCCAGTCGAGGACGACCCGCAGCGCTGGTCGCTCGACCACGAGGAGCTCCCCGAGGTCCCGGAGCTGCCGGAGCAGGTGCTGCTGCCGCGCGACGCCGACGACCGTGAGCTGCGCGTGATCGACGCCGACGGGGTGGTCGGGTCGCTCGGTCGGGTCGACGTCGTGCTGCCGCTGCTGCACGGGCCGTACGGTGAGGACGGCACCCTGCAGGGCGCACTCGACCTGATCGACCTGCCGTACGTCGGTGCTGGTGTGCTGGCCTCCGCGGTCGGCATGGACAAGCACTACATGAAGCTACTGTTCGCAGCGCAGGGTCTACCCATCGGCCGGTTCGCCGTGCTTCGCCCGGGTGTCTGGGAGGCGAACCCCGCGGCGTGGACCGAGACGGTCGCGGGCCTGGGTCTTCCGGTCTTCGTGAAGCCGGCCCGCGCCGGGTCGAGCCTCGGCATCTCCAAGGTCAGCTCGCTCGACCAGCTGCCCGACGCCGTCGCGGCCGCCCAGGCGTACGACCCGAAGGTGATCGTCGAGGCGGGGATCCATGGCCGGGAGGTCGAGTGCGCGGTGCTGGGCGGGCGTGGCGGCGAGCGGGCCCGCGCGTCGCAGCCGGGCGAGATCATCGTGCTGGACGAGATCCATCAGTTCTACGACTTCGAGGCGAAGTACCTCGACGAGTCCAGCGTCAAGCTCGACTGCCCGGCGGACCTGTCGCCAGCGGTGATCGCCGAGGTGCGTGAGCTCGCGGTGCGGGCGTTCGAGGCGGTCGGTTGCGAGGGGCTCGCGCGGGTCGACGGCTTCGTCACCGAGGCGGGCAAGGTCGTCCTCAACGAGATCAACACGATGCCGGGGTTCACCCGCTACTCGATGTACCCACGGATGTGGGAGCAGTCCGGGCTGGACTACCCGGCGTTGATCGACGAACTGATCCAGCTCGCACTGGAGCGCCGTACCGGCCTGCGCTGAAGATGCACCACGGCACGGGGCCTCTCGCCGGCGCCGGGTCCGTACCTAGAGGCAGTTGCGCTCGACGGTGGCGAGCTTCAGCGCCGGACCGAGCTCGATCAGCAGATCGGCCGGCTGCTCCGTGGCCACCGAACGAGGCACCCGCACCTCGACGGCGGGGCGCCGCCCGTAGCTCGTCACAATCCAGTCCCCGCTGCCGTCCGCGGCCGGAATGCTGAGCCAGTCCACCCGCGTGCCGTCGGGCGCCGTGACCGTGACGCACCGGTCCGTCGTCGGCGGCGGCGGGTCGACGCCACACCGGAGCGTCACCGGGTCCGGCTCACCCCAGGCCGCGGTGGCCTGGCCGTCCGTGCCGCGCTTGGCGAGGCCGGAGAGCTCGATCGGAAGCGCGAGCACGATCTGGGCGCAGGCCGGGGCGTCAGCGTGCGGCGCGGGCGGAACATGCAGCACGGCCGTGCAACCGGCTACGCCGAGCGAGATTGTCGCCACGACTGCAGCGAGACGGACGGTCGTACCTGTTCGGGACACGCGCTCACGGTAGCCGCTCGGCGGGTGCTCGATAACGTTACGTCGTGACCGAAGCCAGACACGCAGCCGAGACGCTCGCCGACGTCGGCGAAGAGGGCCTGCTCGCGCGCATCTTCCCGGAGCTGCCGCGCGGCACCCGGACGATCCTCGGGCCCGGGGACGACGCTGCGGTGATCGCGGCGGACGACGGGCGGGTGGTCGTGTCGACGGACGTGCTGGTGGAGGGACGGCACTTCCGCCGGGACTGGTCGAGTGGCGCCGACGTCGGGTGGCGCGCCGCGATGCAGAACCTCGCCGACATTGCGGCGATGGGTGCGCGGTCAAGTTCCCTCGTGGTTGCGCTCGTGGCTCCGCCGGACCTTCCAGTGGAGTGGGCGGTCGGGTTCGCGCGCGGACTGCACGAGGCGTGCGAACCGCACGGCGTCGGCGTGGTCGGTGGAGACCTCTCCGGGGGCGACGCGATCGTCGTCGCCGTGACGGTGCACGGAGACCTCGGTGGTCGAGCCCCGGTGCTGCGGTCCGGCGCGTCCCCGGGGGACGTGGTGGCGCACGCAGGCGTGGCGGGACGATCGGCCGCGGGGCACACCGTGCTCGCTTCCGGCCGGCTGGATCTCCTGGACGATCGTGCGGAACGCCCGGGCGCGCAGGTCGCGCTCGCGGCCGGTGACGCCGTGCGGGCCTACCGGCGACCCCAACCACCGCTGGAGGCCGGGCTCCGCGCTTCCGACGCCGGCGCGAGCGCGATGATGGACGTCTCCGACGGGTTGTTGCGTGATGCGGGTCGGATGGCGCGCGCGAGCGGCGTGGTGATCGATCTCGGCCGGGTCGAGGACGCCTTCGCGGCCGACCTCGAGGCCCTCGCGCCGCTTGCCGCGGAGCTCGGAGCCGACCCGAAGGAGTGGGTGCTCGCGGGCGGTGAGGACCACGGCCTGCTCGCAACGTTCCCGCCGGGCGCGGCGCTGCCCGCGCCGTTCCGTGTCATCGGCATCGTCCGCGCGATCACCGAAGCGCCGGCGGCCGGTGGCGCTCCGGGCGTCCTGGTCGCGGGTGCCGTTCCGACGCTGCTCAGCCCGGGCTGGGACCACTTCAGGCCCCGCCCAGTGGACTGATGGGGCACGCACGCTGCGTGTGCCGGCGCCAGAACGCTGCGTGTGCCGGTGCCAGAACGCTCCACCCGACGGCGCCAGGAATGCGAGCTGCAGCGGACCTGCGAACGCCCGCCGGGTCAGTGACCCCGCGGGCGTGTCGGTGAAGCGTTCGGGCTCAGGCCGGGCGCGTGACCTTGCCGGCCTTGAGGCACGAGGTGCACACGTTGAGGCGCTTGGGGGCGCCGGCCACGACCGCGCGGACGCGCTGGATGTTGGGGTTCCAGCGTCGCTTGGTCCGCCGGTGCGAGTGCGAGATGCTGTGCCCGAAACCTGGGCCCTTGCCGCAGACGTCGCAGTTGGCAGCCACCGTGAATCTCCTGATCGTCGTGCACGCCGCAGAGCGGCAACGTGGTGTGTCCTGGGTCGCTCTCATGAGGGCGCTCCGCAGGCGCCCGAAGCACTTCGGGCAACCTCGATAGGGTAGCCGATCAGTGCTGGTCAACCCAAACGCGGCCGGTCTGCGTGCTTCGGCGCTCACCACCAGGCAGGATTCTGGCACCACGGTGATGCGCGTCGCGCGCGGAACCACAACTAGAGGAGCACTTCGTGCTGGATCGAGTCGACGGACCTGCGATGCGTTGCTGGGCCGACGTCGCGACCGCCGCGCTCGCCGACGCCCGAGCGGAGATCGACGCGCTGAACGTCTTCCCGGTGCCCGACTCCGACACCGGGACGAACCTTTTCCTCACCCTCGCGCAGGCCCGAGAGGCCGTCTTCCGCGGTCCCGCCGACGCCCCGCTCGTCGCCGTCGGGGAGGCCTTCGCGCGCGGCGCGCTGCGCGGTGCGCGCGGCAACTCCGGTGTCATCGTGAGCCAGTACCTTGACGGGCTCGTCACCGCGTTCCAGGCGGAGTCGCTCGAGGCCGCCGATGGCGCCGCCCTCGCCCGGGCCCTGGACGTCGCCCAGCGCGCCGCCCGGCTGGCGGTCGGGCGCCCGGTGGACGGCACGATCCTGAGCGTCGCGCGCGCGGCCGCCGAGGCCGCGGATCACGCTGCCGACGATGGCGGCCCGCTCGCGGAGGTGACGCTGGCTGCGCTGGTCGCGGCCCGCCGCTCCCTCGCGCACACCCCGCAGGAGCTGGAGGTGCTGCGCCGCGCCGGCGTGGTGGACGCGGGCGCCCGAGGGCTGGTGGTCATGCTCGAAGCGCTGCACGCCGTCGTGACGGGTCAGGAGCTCATGCCCGGCGCACTGTCCGACCTCTCGGCGGTGCCGGACCCGGAGATCGACCACGCGATGCTGCCGTTCGCGACGAGCGGCGGCGCGTTCGAGGTCATGTTCGTCGTCGAGGGCACCGGCGGCGCCGACCTCGCACCAGAACTGCGTTCCCGGATGGCCGGTCTCGGCGACTCGGTCGGCGTCGTCGGCGGCCGCGGGGTCTGGCAGGTCCACGTGCACACCGACGCCCCGGTGCACGCGATCACGGCTGGTGCACTCGGCCGCCAGCACCAGGTCTGTGTCCGCCACCTCGAGTCGCACGCGGCCACGCAGCGGGCCGGGCATCCGGATCGTGGCCTCGTGGTGGCGACCTCCGCGCCGAACCTGGCGGCCGACCTGGCCCGGATGGGCGCCGTCGTGCTCGTGCTGACGGCCGACGGTGCGGCCACCCCCGGGGAGTTCTTGCGCGCGGTCGCCGATGCCGGGGCGACCGACGTCGTCGTCCTCGCCGGCTCCGAGGCGGCGCGAGACGCGGCCACCCGCTCGGCGGAGCAGCTGCCCCCGGCGCGGCCCGGGGTCCCGCAGCCGCACGTCCACGTGCTCGATGCGACGACTGACGTGCAGGTCGTCGCCGGGGTCGCGGCCTACTGCGAGGCGGGCAGCACGATCGACGCGGTGCGCGCAACGGTGGCAGGCATGCGGACCGCACACCTCGACGCCGCCAGCCTGGCAGCGGCGGCCGACACCGCCGCGACACTCCTCGGCGCGGACGGCGAGCTCCTGACGGTGCTGCGCGGTGCGGGCGTGGACCCGAGGACGGTCGACGATCTCGCGGATGCTCTCGCCACGAGCCATCCCGGCGTGGAGCTGATCGCCCTGGACGGCGGCCAGGCCCGCTGCGCCCTGGAGCTCGGCGTCGGATGAGCCCCGGAGTGGGCGACCTCGCGCAGCGACCGCCCGGGCGGCTCGCCGAGCCGCTGACCCGCATCCTCGGACCGCGCACCGCCGGCCCGCTCGCGAAGCTCGAGCTGCACACCACCGGCGACCTGCTGCGGCACTACCCACGCCGCTACGGGGAGCCGGGCACGTTCACCGATCTGTCCTCGCTGCACATCGGCGAGCACGTCACGGTGATGGCGCAGGTGCTGCAGGCCACCGTCCGGCAGATGCGCTCGCGCGGTGGCGCGATGCTGCAGGCCACCGTCACGGACGGCGCCCAAACCCTCGCGCTGACCTTCTTCGCGAAGCGTCCCGGCGTGCTCCGGATGCATGAGGACCGCCTCCGGCCGGGCCGTGTCGGCCTGTTCACCGGCATCGTCGGCCACTACCGCGGGACCCGGCAGCTGACTCACCCGGACTACCAGATCATCGGGGTGGACGCCGACGACGAGGCCGCCGCCCTGATCGAGGCGAGCCGTCCGATCCCGATCTACCCGGCGAGCGCCGGGACCCCGACCTGGCGGATCCAGCGCTGCGTGCGCACCGTGCTCGACCCGCTGCGCGAGGAGGACCTGCCGGACCCGATCCCGGCGCAGATCCTGGCCGAACGCGGCCTGGTCAGCCTGCACCAGGCGCTGCACGACGTGCACGAGCCGTTCGCCGACGCCGACTGGCGGCGCGGCCAGAAACGGCTGCGGTACGAGGAGGCTTTCGTCCTCCAGGTCGCGCTGGCGAGGCGTCGGGCCGCGACGGCCGGCCAGCTCGCCATCGCCCGGCCACGACGGGACACCGGCCTGCTCGTCGACCTCGACGCCCAGCTGCCGTTCGTGCTGACCGCAGGTCAGCGGGAGGTCGGCGAGGAGATCGCCCGCGAGCTTGCCGAGGCGCGCCCGATGCAGCGGCTGCTGCAGGGGGAGGTCGGCGCCGGAAAGACGGTGGTGGCTCTCCGCGCGATGCTCCAGGTGGTGGACGCGGGTGGCCAGGCCGTACTGCTCGCCCCGACCGAGGTGCTCGCGGCGCAGCACCTGCGCACCCTGCGGGAGCTGCTCGGCCCGCTCGCGGAGGCGGGCATGCTCGGCGGAGCGGCGCACGGCACCCGGGTCGCGCTGCTCACCGGCTCGCAGTCCACCCCGGCGCGCCGCCAAGCGCTGCTCGACGTGGCGAGCGGTGCGGCCGGGATCGTCGTGGGCACGCACGCGCTGCTCAGCGAGAACGTGCAGTTCGCGGAGCTCGGCCTCGTCGTGGTGGACGAGCAGCACCGATTCGGCGTCGAGCAGCGGGATGCCCTGCGCGCCAAGGCGGAGCACCACCCGCACCTGCTGGTGATGACGGCGACGCCGATCCCGCGCACCCTCGCGATGACGGTCTTCGGCGACCTGGAGACCTCGACGCTGCGCGAGATCCCGGCCGGGCGCAGCGGCGTGGTCACACACGTCGTCCCGGCGGACAAGGCGGCCTGGGTGACGCGCACCTGGGCACGGGTGCGTGAAGAGGCCGACGCCGGCCACCGTGCGTACGTGGTGTGTCCGAGGATCGCCGGTGACGACAGCGCCGGTGCCGACGACGCCGACCTGCTCGCAGCCGGCGAGGACCCGGGCGGCCCGACGGCGGGCGGCGCCGGGCGCGATGGGCCCGATGCGAGCGGCGCCCTGCGGGACTCGCGTGCCGCGGACGGTGTACCCGACGACGACGGGCTGTTCTCGACCGAGGCGCCCGAGCGCCCGGTCCGGCCACTCCGCGCCGTCCTCGAGGTCGTCGAGGAGCTGCGCACCCGCCCCGAGCTGGCCGGGCTCGCGATCGGGGTGCTGCATGGGCGGATGGCGCCGGAGGAGAAGGACCGGGCGATGGCCGACTTCGCCGCCGGGCGCCTCCAGGTTCTGGTCTGCACCACCGTGATCGAGGTCGGGGTCGACGTGGCCGAGGCGACCGCGATGGTGGTCCTCGACGCGGACCGGTTCGGGCTGTCCCAGCTTCACCAGTTGCGCGGCCGGGTGGGCCGGGGGAGCGCCCCCGGGGTGTGCCTGCTCGTCTCGGACCCGGCCGAGGGGACGACGGCGTGGACCCGGCTCCAGACCCTGGCGGAGACGAGCGACGGTTTTGAGATCGCCGCGGCCGACCTCGAGCTGCGTCGTGAGGGAGACGTGCTCGGTGCGGCGCAGTCGGGCGTCGGCAACTCACTTCGGCTGCTGCGGGTGGTGCGCGATGCCGCGGTGATCGAGCAGGCGCGAGCGGACGCCGTCGCGCTCGTGACCGCCGATCCGGAGCTCGAGGCCTGGCCGGCCCTGCGCGAGGCGATCGCCGAGCGGCTCGACCCGGAGCGCGAGGAGTTCCTCGAGCGGGCGTGACGGGGCCGCTGCGTGGTGAACCGGACACCGACGACGGCGCCGGGCGGGCAGCGATGGAACGGCATTCGGGCGCATCTGCGCTGCTCGGCCGGCGTCGCGGTGGTCGCCTTGGCGTGATGCTTCGAGGCCAGGGTGCCGGCGGCGCGGGTCAGGCTCGATCATCGGGCTGTTTAAGACGGAGTGCGTCCGCCCCGGGCTCTTCCACACCGGCCCGGTGCGCACCCTGGACGACGTCGAGCACGCGACCCTGGCCTGGGTCTACTGGTACAACAGCCGGCGCCCGCACACCGAGCTCGGCAACATCCCACCCGCCGAACACGAGGCGATCTACTACTGTCACAACACCCTGACCACTACGGTCGAGACCAGAGAACCGAACCTCCACTGAAACCGGGGCGGTTCAATTCCTCTTCGCTCTCAATCTGACGGCGACGAAGGCGGCCACCGCACCGCTCTACCTCGTCAGTTTCATCACGAGTGAGGGCCTGTTCCTCGCCCAGCTGTCCGCGGCAGGACTGGTGGTATCCGTTCCCGTCATCATCGCCGGACGGGTGGCCCAGGACAGGCTTGTCCAGGGTCTATCGCTCGGCGTCGTCAAGTAGAAGGAGCAGGAATGAGCACGATGGCGCGCGTCGTCGCCGAGCGGATCGGCCGGGTTGGGGTCACGGAGGCGCTGGTGCCAGCGCCCGGGCCGGGGGAGGCCCTGGTCCATACCGCATTGGCAGGGATCTGCGGCTCGGACACGCATGCGGTGGCCGGTCACCATCCGTTGCTACCGCTGCCGTATTTGCCAGGCCACGAAGCCACCGGCACGATCGCGGAGGTGGGCCCAGGGGTGACGTTCCCGGCGGTGGGCCAGCGGGTGATGCTCAAGCCCAGCATCGTCTGCGGGACGTGCGTGAACTGCCGAGCTGGTCGGACCAATGCTTGTCAGGAGCTGCGCTGGATCGGATGCGATCCCTCCGGGGCGCTGCCCGGTGCTATGGCTGACTACGTGGTGGCGCCCGCGGGCAATCTGTACGTCGTCCCGGACGAGGTGACCGACAGCCAGGCCGTACTGGTCGAATGCCTGGCCACCCCTGTCCACGCCGCTCGTATCGCCGGTGATCTCTCCGGCCTGCGGGTGGTGGTCCTCGGGGTCGGCACGATCGGACTCTTCGCCGTGCTTGCGGCTCGCCGGGCCGGCGCCGGGACAATCGTAGTGACGGACCTCGACGCCCAGAAGCGTGAACGAGCGCTTCGGCACGGGGCCGACGGCGCGGTGGATGCCGTGGCTGAGGGCTTCGCGGACGCCGTCCAGGCAGGCCTCGGGGGCCCTGCCGACGTCGTCTTCGACTGTGTCGCCAACGAGCGCTCTGTGCTTCAGGCCGTGTCGGTGCTGCGTCGTTCCGGCACGCTGTTGGTGGTCGGCGTGCCACCGCGGGATTTCTCTCTGCCGATGCCACTGGTGCAGGACTGGGAGCTCCGGATCCAGGGCTGCGCGAATTACACCGAGGAGGACGTCGTCACCGCGCTGGGGATGGCGCAGGATCTCCCCGCGGATGACATCATCTCAGACCGGTTCCCCTTCGCCGAAGCCGTCGCGGCGTTCGAGCGGGCCGCTCAGAACACCTCGGGCAAGGTCGTCGTGGGGCCGAAGGGCGGGAACTGATGCGTGCTCTCGAACTGCTGGCGCCGGGGCAACACCGCCTCGTTGACCTTCCCGATCCGGAGCCGGGGCCGGGCGAGATCGTCATCAACGTCGAAGCCTCAGGAGTCTGCGGCACCGATCTGAGGATCATTCAGGGGGACTACGGACACATCTCCTTGCCACTCGTCATCGGTCACGAGTTCGGTGGTCACGTGGCGGCCGTCGGGGAGGGCGTGACGGGCTTTGCGCCGGGAGACTTGGTGAGCGCAGATCCCAATATCTACTGCCGGGACTGCGAATGGTGTCACCGCAAGGCGTACAACCTGTGCGAGAACTGGACAGCTGTGGGGATTACCCGGACGGGCGCCCTGGCAGAGAAGGTGGTCGTGCCGTCGCGCTTGGCGGTTCGCCTTCCCGACTCCCTGGACGCTGAGACGGGGGCACTCATCGAACCCCTGTCCTGCGTCCTGCACGCCATGCAACGCGGGCAGGTGGAGGAGAAGCGCACGATGCTCATCTACGGGGCGGGTGCTATCGGGCTGATGGCCCTGGTCGCAGCCCGGTCGCGCGGCTTGGACGTCTGCGTGGTCGAGCCACACGAGAAGCGGCAGGCTCGAGCGCTCGGTCTTGGCGCCTTCGCGAGCGCGGGCGACGTCGCCGGTCTGCGGACTCACGAGCAATTCGACTACATCCTGGATGCCTCTGGGGCGCTGTCCGCCATCGCCGATGGGCTGACCCGACTGCGCAAGCGCGGCACCCTCATCCAGATGGGGGTGGCGCCGACCGCAGCCACGTTGCCGTACTCCCCGTACGGGCTCTATGAAAAGGAGTGGAGCATCATCGGCTCCAACTCGGTGGCCGATTGCTACCAGTTGGCTGCGCAGACCATGCCAAGCGTCGTGGCCGATCTCCGAAGCCTCGTCACTCATCGGCTCGGTCTGGAGGACTTCGACGAGGCAGTCAGGGCAATGGCGAGCCCAGATGCGATCAAGGTGCATATTCGACCTGGCGCAGGGAGCAACTGATGGCGACCATGGAGCTCGGGAAGTTGCGCAGTCTTGCTTCGTGCGCGGACAGCGACGGCTTCTGCACCGTCCTCGCTGACGATCATCCGGCGGCGTTCGTGCTGGACGTCTTCGCCCGCCGGATTGTCGGCTGGCAGGTCTCGAAGTCCC
>JGI24133J20442_1000112_pt1 | contig 23308 bp, 23 predicted proteins | sample BarGraNGADG00311_2_FD_20442 | JGI IMG/M metagenome (IMG submission 20442)
GACCCAGACGCGCCCGACCCAGACGCGCCCGACCCAGACGCGCCCGACCCAGACGCGCCCGACCCAGACGCGCTGCGCGAGCTCGTCGCGGTGATGGACCGGCTGCGATCGCCGGGTGGCTGCCCCTGGGACGCCGAGCAGACCCACGCCTCGCTCGTGCGGTATTGCCTCGAGGAGGCGTATGAGGTCGCCGAGGCGATCGAGGCCGGCGACCGGCACGCGATCCGCGAGGAGCTCGGTGACCTGCTCCTTCAGGTGGTGTTCCATGCACGGATCGCGGAGGAGGACGCCGCCGATCCGTTCGATCTCCAGGACGTCGCCCGTGGCATCACCGCGAAGCTGATCCGGCGCCACCCGCACGTCTTCGCCGATGTCGAGGTCTCGGGCGCCGGGGAGGTCCACACGAACTGGGAGCAGATCAAGAGAGAAGAGAAGCAGCGCGCCTCGGTGATCGACGGTATCCCGCGCGCTCAGGGCGCTCTGGCCCGGGCGCAGCAGCTGCTGAGCCGGGCCCGGCGCGCGGGTGTCCCGGTCGATCTCGATGCGCTCGCGGCCGGGGTCGCGGATCCGTGGGCAGCACGCCTGCTCGCGCTGGTCGCCGAGACCGAGGTCGACGGGGTGGACGCCGAGGGTGTCCTCCGCGCCTCGCTGGAGCGCCTCGAGGAGCACATCCGGCGTGCCGAGGATGCGCCGAGTTGATTCGAACGCGCGCGAGTNTCACANGCGGCGCGTGCCGACGCCATGGGCCGAAGGTCCTCNAATCGTGCGGCCTCAGGCGAGGATGATGCGAGAGCAGGTCGCGACGAGGGGATGTGCAATGGCGACAGTGGTCGTAGCCGCGTTGGCTGAGCGAGCGAAGGGTGAGAACCGGGTGGCGCTGGTTCCCGAGGCGGTGAGCCGTCTGGTCTCCCAGGGACTTGAGGTCCTGGTCGAGTCCGCAGCCGGCGCCGGAGCCTTCCACGACGACGACGAGTACGTCGCGGCAGGCGCGAAGGTCGGAACCGTCGCGAAGGTCCTCGCAAAGGCGGACGTGCTCCTCGCGGTGCGTCGCCCGGAGCCCGGGGTGCTGGCGAAGCTGCGCACCGGACAGGTGCTCATCGGCTTGCTCGACGCACAAGTGGACGCCGACGGACTGGCGCCGCTGGCCGATCGTGGCGTGCGCGCCCTGAGCCTCGACCTGCTGCCGCGCACGTTGTCCCGCGCGCAGACCATGGACGTGCTGTCGTCGCAGGCCTCGATCGCCGGCTACCGCTCGGTGATCGTCGCCGCGGAGGCCTTCGGGCGCTACTTCCCGATGATGATCACCGCGGCCGGCACCGCGCGGCCCGCCACCGTGCTGGTCCTCGGCGCGGGTGTGGCCGGACTCCAGGCGATCGGCACCGCGCGCCGGCTCGGCGCCCAGGTGTCCGGCTACGACGTCCGTCCGGCCGCCCGCGAGGAGGTCACCTCCCTCGGTGCGGCGTTCTTGACCACGTCCGTGACCGCCGGAGCCGGCGAGGGCGGTTACGCCCGGACACTGACGGCCGAGGAGACCGCGGCGCAGCAGACAGAGCTCGCCGAGCAGATCCGCCGCTTCGACGTCGTCATCACGACGGCGCAGGTTCCGGGCGGGGTGCCGCCGGTGCTGGTCACCGCCGAGACGCTCGCCTCGATGGCGCCCGGCTCCGTCGTCGTCGACCTGGCCGCCGGCCCGAACGGCGGGAACGTCGTCGGGAGCGTCCCCGAGCAGCGCATCGTGACCCCCGGCGGGGTGACGGTGATCGGTGCCGGGAACCTGCCCGCGCAGATGGCTGCCGGCGCGTCCGCGGCCTACGCCCGCAACNTCTCAGCACTGCTCACCTCGATCATCGTCGACGGTGAGNTCAAGCTCGACCCGAGCGACGAGGTCGTCGCCGCGATCCTCGTCGGCCCCGCGGCCGACGCCGAGACGGAAGGAACCGTCGGTGACGCCTGAGCTGCTCAGCAACCTCAGCCTGTTTGTCCTGGCGCTGCTCGTCGGCTTCGAGGTGATCTCGAAGATCCCGGCAACGCTGCACACGCCGATGATGTCGGGCGCGAACTCGATCCACGGGGTGGTGCTGGTTGGCGCGATCCTCATCGCCGGCATGGCGGACACTCCCGGTGCATGCCTGCTGACCTTCGTGGCCGCGGCCTTCGCGGCGATGAACGTCGTCGGTGGCTACGTCGTGACCGACCGCATGCTCGGGATGTTCCGGGCGAAGCCGAAGCCGCCGCCCGCCCCGGTCGCGGCCCCCGCCGCCGCCGCCGAGACGATCGAGGTGAAGGCCTGATGAGCACCCTCGACCTGGTGGTCCGGCTGATCTATCTGGCCGCAGCCGTGGGCTTCGTGCTCGGACTGCATCTCATGCGTTCCCCGGCCACCGCGCGGCGGGGCAACCTCCTCTCCGCGGCCGGGATGGCCGCGGCGGTCATCGCCACCGTGGTGCTGCTCGGCTCCGGGCCGGAGTCGTCGGCCGCGAGCGCGGCGGGCCATTCCACCGGGCTCCCGGTCACGACCTGGGCCTGGGCCGCACTCGCGGCCGGCACCCTGCTCGGCGCCGGTGGCGGTCTCCTCGGGGCCCGCAAGGTGAAGATGACCGCGATTCCGCAGCTCGTCTCCATCTTCAACGCGGTCGGCGGCGGGGCGGCAGCGCTCGTTGCGGTGGTCGACTTCGTCCGCACCGTGGGTGAGGGGAGCACGACGGCCGGGTTCTCGATCCCGGTCGTGCTCGACGTGCTGATCGGCTCGGTCACCTTCTCCGGCTCGCTCATCGCGGCCGGGAAGCTGCAGGGCTGGGTCTCCGGTGCGCCGATCACGTTCCTGGGCTCGCGCGCGCTGAGCGCCCTCAGCGCTGCGGTGGGCATCCTCGGTGGCATCTGGCTGGTGGCTAACCCGAGCGTCTGGCTGCTCGTCGTAGTGGTCGTGGCGGCTTCCGCCTTCGGTGTGCTGATGGTGCTCCCGATCGGCGGCGCGGACATGCCGGTCGTCATCTCGCTGCTCAACGCCTTCACCGGCCTGGCCGTCGCGATGGCGGGCTTCGTGATCGGCAACCAGATCCTGATCATCGCGGGCGCACTGGTGGGCGCCGCCGGAACGATCCTGACCAAGCTCATGGCCGACGCGATGAACCGCTCGGTGATGGCGATCATGATCGGCGGCTTCGGCACCGGCGACGCGGCCACCCCGGTTCTGGCCGGGGCGGCGGCGGACGTGCGCCGGGTCGACGCCGACGACGTCGCGATCCAGCTCGCCTATGCGAGCAAGGTCATCATCGTCCCCGGCTACGGGCTGGCCGCTGCGCAGGCGCAGCGCGAGCTCGGCGAGCTCGGCACGCTGCTCGCGGCGCGCGGGATCACCGTCCTCTACGCGATCCACCCGGTCGCCGGCCGGATGCCCGGTCACATGAACGTGCTGCTCGCCGAGGCGGACGTGCCATACACCCAGCTCAAGGAGATGGACGAGGTCAACCCCGAGTTCGACACGTGCGATGTCGCACTCGTCGTCGGTGCGAATGACGTCACGAACCCGGCCGCCCGCCGGACCGGCAACGCGATTTCGGGTATGCCGATCCTCGATGTCGACCACGCGCGTTCGATCATCGTGATCAAGCGCTCGCTCGGGCACGGCTACGCGGGCCTCGACAACGAGCTGTACGGCGACCCGAAGACGGGAATGCTGTTCGCGGACGCCAAGAAGGGCCTGGCCGCGATCCTCGCCGCCGTGAAGAGCTACGTGGCCTGAGTCTTGGGGCGTCCGCTGGGCAGAACGTCCCGCAGCACCCCCAAGGCTCACGATTACGCTGAGACTGCATCCCCCCAATCATGTGAAGGAGTTCCCGTGGCCACTATTGAGGCCGTTGGCGCCCGCGAGATTCTTGACTCGCGCGGCAACCCCACCGTCGAAGTTGAGGTCGCCCTCGACGACGGCACCATCGCCCGCGCCGCCGTCCCCTCGGGTGCCTCGACCGGCGCCTTCGAGGCAGTCGAGCGTCGCGATGGCGACAAGTCGCGCTACCTCGGCAAGGGTGTCCTGGACGCGGTCAACGCGGTCATGGACGACATCGCTCCGGAGATCATCGGCTTCGAGGCCACCGAGCAGCGACTCGTGGACCAGGCGCTGATCGAGCTCGACGGCACCCCGAACAAGGGCAACCTGGGCGCGAACGCGATCCTCGGTGTCTCGATGGCTGTCGCGAAGGCCGCTGCGGACAGCGCCGACCTGCCACTGTTCCGCTACGTCGGCGGCCCGAACGCCCACGTCCTCCCGGTCCCGATGATGAACATCCTCAACGGTGGCTCGCACGCCGACTCGAACGTCGACATCCAGGAGTTCATGGTCGCGCCGTTCGGTGCGAGCTCGTTCGCCGAGGCCCTGCGCACCGGCGTCGAGGTGTACCACTCGCTCAAGTCCGTGCTCAAGGGCAAGGGCCTGGGCACCGGTCTGGGTGACGAGGGCGGCTTCGCGCCGAACCTCGAGAACAACCGTGCCGCTCTCGACCTGATCCTGGTCGCGATCGAGCAGGCCGGCTTCACTCCGGGCAAGGATGTCGGGCTCGCTCTCGACGTCGCCGCGACCGAGTTCTTCAAGGACGGTGCATACGCCTTCGAGGGCGGCAAGAAGAGCGGCGCCGAGATGGTCGCCTATTACGAGCAGCTGGTCCGCGACTACCCGCTCGTGTCCATCGAGGACCCGCTGTCCGAGGACGAGTGGAGCGACTGGGTGACGCTGGTTGCCACGATCGGTGACAAGACGCAGATCGTCGGTGACGACCTGTTCGTCACGAACCCGATCCGCCTGGCCAAGGGCATCGAGCTCAAGGCCGCGAACGCCCTGCTGGTCAAGCTCAACCAGATCGGCACGCTGACCGAGACCCTCGACGCCGTGACGCTGGCTCAGCGCAACGGCTACGCCGCGATGATCTCGCACCGTTCCGGTGAGACCGAGGACGTCACGATCGCGGACCTCGCGGTGGCCACCAACGCCGGCCAGATCAAGACCGGTGCGCCCGCCCGTGGCGAGCGCGTCAACAAGTACAACCAGCTGCTCCGCATCGAGGAGGAGCTGGACGACGCCGCGGTGTACGCCGGGGCCAGCGCCTTCCCGCGGTTCAAGAAGGCCTGATCCTGGTCGAGCGGTGTTGAACGCTCGCACCTGAGCAACGCGTGAGGGCCCGGTGACCATTGGTCACCGGGCCCTCACGCGTCATCGGGACACGGCGCGGAGCCAGGGTCCACCGCTCAGCGGTCTCGGCGGGGCACAATCGAAGCCATGTCGAGTGGACGGCGCGCACCCACGCAACGACGGCCTGCCTCCCGGGCCGGCGGTCAGCGCAGCGCGCCGACAATGGCGGCCGTGCCTCGGACCGCGGCCCGACCGGCGGCGACGCGGCCGGCGGCTCGGCGTGCGCCGTCCACCGGTCCGGCTCCCCGGCCCGCGCGAGGGTCGGCACCCTCAGGGACGATCAGTGCGCCACGGATGTTCACGGTCCGCGCGATGGTGCTGGCAGTGGTGTTGCTGATGGCGTTCATCGTGCTCTTCCCGACGGTCCGCGAGTCCCTGGCGCAGCGCGCGGCGCTGCAGTCCCTGCGCGGGGACGCGGCGATGGCTCAGAGCCGCAATGTCGACTTGCGCGCGGAGCTGGCCCGCTGGAACGACCCGGCCTACGTGGCCGCGCAAGCGCGAGAGCGACTCGCCTACGTGCTGCCCGGAGAGACTCCATTTCGCGTCATCGACCCGGAGACCGTCACCGCCCAGGCGGCGCCGACCAAGGTGACCGAGGCCTTGCCCGGGCCGGCACTCCCCGCAAGCGCCACGACCGCACCCTGGTACTCGAGGATCTGGACCTCGGTCCAGATCGCGGGCGACGCCAAGTCGGCCGGCTGAGATGCGCAAAGGCTTCGAGACGGGCGACGCCCGTGCAGCCGAGGCACCCGCCGGCGCGGGGGACCGGCAGCTCATGAGCGCCGCCGACCTCGCGGTGCTCGAGGAACAGCTCGGCCGTCCATCGCGCGGCGTCGTCGGCATCGCGGCCCGGTGCGTGTGCGGCCGTCCGATCGTGGTGCGCACCGCGCCCCGGCTCGATGACGGCACGCCGTTCCCGACGACGTTCTACCTGACCTGCCCGGGCGCGGTCGCTGCGGTCAGCACGCTCGAGGCGAGCGGCGTGATGCAGGAGATGTCGGAGCGACTCGTGAACGACGGCGCGCTCGGGGCGGCCTACCTCCGCGCGCACGCGCACTACCTCGCGGAGCGCGCGAAGCTCGGGATCGTCGACGAGATCACCGGAATCTCCGCGGGAGGCATGCCGACGCGGGTCAAGTGCCTCCACGTCCTGGTCGCGCACGCGCTCGCCGCTGGTCCGGGGGTCAACCCGCTGGGTGACGAGGCCATCGCCCTGATCCGGGACACGTGGCGCCCGGACAAGTGCTCTTGCTGAGGAGCGGTCTCGCGGTCCCCTCGAGTCCGCGAGGCTCGGCGCGTGGCCGAGCCGCCGCCCGCCGGTGGACGCCGCGACGACGCCCGCCGGGCCGCCCGCGCATTCCGTGGCTCCGCTGGCCGTACGTGCTGGTCCCGATCGTTCTGCTGGCGGGAACGACCCCACCAGCGTCATCGCGATTGTCTCGCCGGACAAGGCGGGCGGCCTGGTCGCGGTCGCTCTGATCTCGGTTGACTGACGGCGTCCTCTCTACCGCATGGGACAGTGGGCGCCATGACGCGTGTGGCCGGCATCGACTGTGGCACCAACTCGATCCGTCTCCTGATCGCGGACGTGGACCCCGCGACGGGTGCGCTGACCGACGTCGAGCGGACGATGGAGGTCGTCCGGCTTGGCCAAGGCGTGGACCGCACNGGACGGATCGCGCCCGAGGCTCTCGAGCGCGCGCTTGACGCGACCCGGCGGTATGCCGCGCGGTGCGCCGAGCTCGGCGTCGAGTCGATCCGCTACGTCGCCACTTCCGCGACCCGCGACGCCGAGAACCGGCACGAGTTCGTCGACGGCGTGCGCGACGCGATCGGCGTCGAGCCCGAGGTCGTCGACGGCGAGGAAGAGGCCCGGCTGTCCTTCCGCGGCGCGGCCGGCGTGCTCGGGTCCCGACACCCCGGCCCGTTCCTCGTCGTTGACCTCGGCGGTGGCTCGACCGAGCTGGTGCTCGGCACGACGGCCCCGATCGCCGCGTACTCGATGGACGTCGGCTGCGTACGGCTGACCGAACGGCACCTGTACGGGGATCCGCCCACGGCAGCGGAGATCGCGGCAGCGTCCGCCGACGTGCGCGCGGCCCTGGACGCGGCGTCGGCGGTCGTGCCGTTGGGGGAGACCCTGACGCTGGTCGGGCTCGCCGGCACGATCACCTCGGTCACGGCGCACGCACTCGGCCTGCCGCGCTACGACCCGCAGGTGATCGACGGATCGTTGCTTCCCGCCGACGCCGTGCTGGCGGCGGCGGAGGACCTGCTGCACCGCACGCATGCCGAGCGAGCCGCGCTGCCATTCATGCACCCGGGCCGGGTCGACGTGATCGGAGCGGGTGCCCTGGTCTGGGCCGAGGTGGTGCGCCGCGTCCAGCGTGACGTCGCGCGCGCCGGACGCACGCTCGGACCCATCGTGACCTCGGAGCACGACATCCTCGACGGCATCACACTCTCGGCCGCCGACCTCAGCTGAGTCCCGCACGGCGGACCGCCGGCCGTGACGCGGTCACTCGCGCCGGCGGATGGTGCGGCCGCGCCTCGGGCCGTGCCCGAGTTGTTGCAGACTCGCGACCTTCGCGGTTCCGGCCGGCGCTAGCGTCAGCAGCGGGAGCTCCGGCGCGAGCCTCGCGTCGTTCGTAGCACCGGCCGGCGCGCGCGGCACCGCTTGCCGGTTCGCCCCCGCCTCGGTGCCGCGCGAATGGCAGGATGAGGAGCGCACGACGCCGCCCGGGGTGCCGTCGTGCCTTTCTCGCCCCCGTAGCCCAACTGGCAGAGGCAGCCGGCTTAAACCCGGTCCAGTGCAGGTTCGAGCCCTGCCGGGGGCACCCGCTCTCGTGCGCGCCAACGCCATACCCGTGTTCGCAACTGCCGGACTGTCACGACGTCTGGTCGCCGTGGGTCCGGTCCACTCCCCGTCAGCGGGCGTGCGTCCGACGCGTCGAGCCGTGTCCGAGCCCCGACAGCCGCCGCGTAGAGTGGAGCGCGGAAGCAGGGGGCAATCCGGTCCTGCGGCAGGCGGCGACGCGGAGGAAGAAATGTCCAACCCGGTGTTCAACTCGAGCGCGATCTTCGGCAAGGGCGGGTCGGTGCGTGGCACCCGCGCACGCTCACTCGACGCCGCGTCCGCTGCGCAACCAGGGATGGACACCGCTGCGCTCGACCAGATGTACCGCGCGCCGTCGGCGACCAGCTGGGAAACCGACCGGATGACGTATGACGACGTGATCGTGCGCACCGGCGGGCTGCTCGCCGTCGTCGTCGCGGTTGGCGCGTTCACCTGGGTGGCTGCTCCGCAGCTGTACTGGGTCGGCATGATCGTGGGCTTCGCGCTCGGACTCATCAGCGCGTTCAAGAAAGAGCCGAACCCGGTGCTGATCCTCGCCTACGCGGCGGCGGAGGGCGTGTTCCTCGGCGGCATCAGCAAGTTCTTCGACGAGACGTGGAACGGGATCGCGCTGCAGGCGGTGCTCGCGACCGTCGCGACCTTCGCTGTCTCGCTCGCCCTGTTCCGCTCGGGCAAGGTGCGGGTCACCCCGAAGTTCACCCGCTGGCTGATGATCGCGATGGGCGGATACGTCGTCTTCAGCCTGGTCAACGCGGTGCTGGTGTGGACCGGCGCGCTGCCTGGCTTCGGGCTCCGCACCTCGGTCACCGTCCTCGGCATCCCACTCGGCGTGATCGTCGGCATCGTGGCGGTCGGCATGGCGGCCGCAAGTCTGATCGTCGACTTCGACTCGATCCAGCGCGGTGTCGCCCGCGGCGCAGCCAAGCGGTACGCCTGGGCGGCCGCGTTCGGGCTGCTCGTCACGCTTGTCTGGCTCTACATCGAGTTCCTTCGGCTCACGGCGATCCTCCGTGGGCGGTGACGAGCGCGCCGGCAACTCCCGCCCCGAGCCGGAACCTGACGAATTCGGCCTCGCGGCCGATGGCGCACCGCTCGGCCCGGCGCGCTTCTTCGCCGGCATCGTCGTGGCGATCGCGACGATGGTCTTCGGCCAGATTCCGATGGCGATCATCTCCAGGAGCTTCCCGAACCTGTTCTTGCAGGTCGTCCCACTGGTCATCGCGGTCACGCTCACCGCTGGACTCTTGGTGGCCTGGATCTCCGAGCGGATCACCCGGAGCTGGATACCTATCCGCGCTTCGCTGTTCTTCTTCGCGGCAGGATTCGTCGCGGGGTTCCTGTGGGGTTACGCCATCTTCAAGGCGGTGACACAGGGCTTCGACACCTCGCACGTGCTCCCCTCGGTCTCACTGCCGATCGTCGGGGCCTTCTACGTCGGGTCGACGGCGGGGCTCGGGGCACTGTCGGGTCGCTTGTTCGCGGACGCGGCAGCGCGCAAGCCGCGCGGCGTGATGATGACGGCGATCATCCTTGTCGTCCTCGCGGTGATCGGCGCCTTCAACCTGCGGTGACGCCCGCGCGGTCGCATCGCTCGGTTAGAGTCTGTGACCGTGGCACTCACCGATCTGACCCTCTCCGAGCTGTGGGACTACCAGCCGGACGTCCAGGAGCCCGCTGGCTTCGATGCGTTCTGGACGAACACCCTCGCCGAGGCGCGCCGTCATGACCTCGACGTGCGGATCGTCCCGGTCGACACCCCCCTCACCCTCGTCGACGTGCACGACGTCACCTTCGCGGGCTTCGGCGGCGAGCCGGTCCGCGCCTGGCTGACGGTCCCGCGCGGCGCCGCCGGACCGCTCCCGGCGGTCGTCGAGTACAACGGCTACGGCGGTGGCCGAGGCCTCCCGCACGAGCGCCTGGTCTGGGCCAATGCCGGCTACGCGCACCTCTTCATGGACACCCGCGGCCAGGGCAGCAGCTGGGGCTCCGGCGGGGACACCCCGGACCCGGTCGGTTCGGGCCCGAGCGTCCCGGGCTTCATGACCCGGGGGATCCTCGACCCGGCCGAGCACTACTTCAGGCGGCTGTTCACCGACGCGGTCCGCGCCGTCGACGCGGTCCGGGCGCTGGACGTGGTCGACGCGGGCCGGGTGGCGGTGTGCGGCGGCAGCCAGGGCGGCGGCATCACGCTGGCCGTCGCCGGCCTGGTCCCGGACCTGGTCGGTGCGATGCCGGACGTCCCGTTCTTGTGCCACTTCCGGCGCGCCGTGGACCTCGCGGACACCGATCCCTACTGCGAGGTCACTCGCTACCTATCGGTGCACCGCGACCGGGTGGAACAGGTCTTCGACACTTGTCCTACCTCGACGGCGCGAACTTCGCCCGCCGCGCCCACGCCCCGGCCCTCTTCTCGGTCGGTCTGATGGACCCGATCTGCCCGCCGTCGACGGTGTTCGCCGCGTACCACCGCTACACCGGTGAGAAGGAGATCGAGGTCTACGGCTTCAACGAGCACGAGGGCGGCTCGGAGTATCAGCGCGCGCGCCAGCTCGGCTGGCTCGCCGAGCGGGTCTGACGACGGGCCTCACACTCTCGGGGGATCGAGACCTACGCCTCCGTACGTTACGGTTGCGTAGGTAGGCAATCGAGGGAGGATGGCCCGGTGACCCTGGCCGAACGTCCGTGGCTGGCGAGCTACCCGCCTGGAGTCCCGGCCGAGATCGAGGTCCCGGACGAACCGACGTCCGCAGCCCTGTATCGCGCGGCCGAGCGGTTCCCGGAGCGGGTCGCGGTCGACTTCATGGGCGACGCGACCACCTACCGGTCCCTGCTCGAGCAGGTCGATCGGGCTGCCGAGGCCCTGCGCCGGCGCGGCGTCGCGGCCGGGGATCGCGTCGCGATCGTGTTGCCGAACTGCACCCAGCACGTGGTGGCCTTCTACGCGCTGCTCAGGCTCGGCGCCGTCGTCGTCGAGCACAACCCGACGTACACGGTGGGGGAGCTCGCGCGCCAGCTCGCGGACAGCGGCGCAAGCGTCGCGATCTGCTGGGAGAAGGCCGTGCCGGCGGTCGAGGAGGCCCGTGCTCGCACCGCGCTCCGCGACGTCATCGCAGTGGACCTCACTCGGGACCTCCCGCTGGGCAAGCGGCTCGCGCTGCACCTCCCGTTGCGCAAGGCGAGGACCGCACGCCGTGCGATGCGGACCCCGCTCCCCTCGGGCGTGCTTCGGTGGGAGCGGCTCGTCGCCGTCGCGCCACGGCTCGATGCCGCGCACCCGGCTCCCGCCGCGAGCGACCTCGCGTTGCTGCAGTACACCGGCGGGACCACCGGGGTGCCCAAGGGCGCGATGCTCACGCACCGCAACGTGGTGGCGAACGCGATCCAGGACGCTGCCTGGACCCAGTTGCAGGATGGCGCCGAGACGCTGGTCGGCGCACTCCCGTTCTTCCACGCGTTCGGCATCAATGTGTGCCTCGTCTACGGCGTCCGGATCGCCGCGACCCTGATGCTGTTCCCGCGATTCGACGCCGACGCCGTGCTGGACGCGCAGCGCAGGCATCCGGTCACCATGTTCCCGGGCGTGCCGCCGATGTTCGAGCGGGTAGCCGCGGCCGCGGAGCGGCGCGGCGTAGACCTCAGCTCGATCCGCTTCGGTATCTCCGGCGCGATGTCGCTCCCCGCGGAGACCGCGCGTCGGTGGGAAGCACTCACCGGCGGACTGGTCATCGAGGGGTACGGGCTGACCGAGACCTCACCGCTCGCGCTCGGGAACCCGCTGTCGCCCGGGCGGCAGCCGGGCACCCTCGGCCTGCCGTACCCTTCCACGACCATCCGGGTGGTGGACCCCGAGGACCCGACGGTGGACGTCGCACCAGGCGAGCGCGGCGAGCTGCTCGTCTGCGGGCCGCAGGTGTTCGCCGGGTACTGGCAGTGCCCGGCGGAGACCGCCGAGGCGCTGCTGCCCGGCAACTGGCTGCGCACCGGCGACATCGTCGTGGTCGACGAGCGCGGGTTCGTCCGGCTGGTCGACCGGATCAAGGAAGTGATCATCTCCGGGGGCTTCAACGTCTACCCCTCGCAGGTCGAGGACCGGATGCGCGAGATGCCTGACGTCGCGGACGTCGCAGTGGTCGGTATCCCCGGCGGTGACCTCGGCGAGAAGGTGGTCGCAGCCGTGGTGCTGGCTGCCGGTGCCACGATGCTCGAGCTGGAGGCCGTCCGCGAGTGGTGCGAGCAACATCTGGCGCGTTACGCGCTGCCGCGCGAGCTCGTCATCCTGCACGAGCTGCCGCGCTCGCAGATCGGCAAGGTGCTGCGCCGGGTGGTACGCGAGCAGCTGCTCGCGAGCAAGCCCGGCTCGGCCCACGCCTGACCGGCGCTCAGAGCACTGGCCTCGGGCAGGCCACCCCGGTCCCGCCGAGCCCGCAGTACCCGTTCGGGTTCTTCGCGAGGTACTGCTGGTGGTCGTCCTCGGCGTAGTAGAACTCGCCGGTGTCCGCCGCGGCGCGGATCTCGCTCGTGATCGGGCCGAACCCTGCCGTGGCAAGTCGCGCCGCGTAGGCGTCGCGGGTCGCGACCGCCGCCGCCTGCTGCTCGGCCGAGGTGAAGAAGATCGCCGAGCGGTACTGGGTGCCGATGTCGTTACCCTGGCGGTAGCCCTGGGTCGGGTCGTGCGAGGTCCAGAACTCGCGCATCAGCTCGGTGTGCGACAGCGTCGCGGGGTCGTACGCGACCAGGACCGTCTCGGTGTGGCCGGTCCGCCCGGTGCACACCTCCTGGTAGGTCGGATGCGGGGTGTACCCGCCCTGGTAGCCGACGGCGGTGGTCACCACTCCGGGCAGGGTCCAGAACGCGCGCTCCGCGCCCCAGAAGCAGCCGAGCGCGAGGTACGCGACGGCAGTGCCCTCCGGCCAGGGTCCGTGCAGCGGCGTGCCGAGGACCACGTGGCGCTCGGCGGTGCGGAAGGTCGGCTCGACCCGGCCGGCGAGCGCCTGATCGAGCCCCACCATCGTCGTCTTGAGTCGGCCACCGAACATGTCGTGCCACCCCTCCCGCGCCCTGACCTCGGTCCGCAGTGGACCCTTCAACGGTCAGGAACACCATCGGGCGCCCTTTTCGTCCCGCGGCCGGGCGATCGGCGTGCCGACGGGTGCAACGCGCGGGCGGAACCGGCCTGCGCGAGCAACTAGCCTGAGTGCGTGACCTCCGATCTCGATCTCGACGGCGTCCGTGCCGCAGCCCGGCTGCTCGACGGCGTGGCGCGGCGAACGCCGCTGCACTCGAGCCGCGCGTTGACCGAGATCGTCGGGGTGCCGGTCCAGCTCAAGTGCGAGAACTTGCAGCGCACCGGCTCGTTCAAGATCCGCGGCGCGTACGTGCGGATGGCGCGCCTTGGCGCGGCCGAGCAGGCCCGCGGCGTGGTGGCGGCCAGCGCCGGTAACCACGCCCAAGGCGTCGCGCTCGCGGCCGGACTGCTCGGTCTGGCGGCCACGGTCTACATGCCCGTCGATGCCGCGCTGCCGAAGATCGCCGCGACCCGCGGCTACGGCGCGACGGTGCACCTGGTCGGTAACACGGTGGACGAGGCGCTCGACGCCGCGCGCGCGGCCGCCGACAGCACCGGAGCGACGCTCATCCATCCGTTCGACCACGCGGACATCGTGCTCGGCCAGGCGACCGTAGGGCTCGAGATCGTCGAACAGCTTCCGGAGGTGGGCACGATCGTCGTGCCGGTCGGTGGTGGCGGACTCGCGGCCGGCATCGCGCTCGCGGCCACCAGCTTGCGTCCCGGGGTCCGAGTCGTCGGTGTACAGGCAGAGCGAGCGGCGTCGTACCCGAGTTCTCTCGCCGAGGGTCACCCGGTCCAGGCGCGCGAGCTCGCCACGATGGCGGACGGCATCGCCATCGGCCTGCCGGGCGAGGTTCCGTTCGGGATCATCCGGTCCCGCGCCGACGGTGTCGTGACCGTGAGCGAGGAGGACCTCTCGCGCGCTCTCCTGCTGCTGGCCGAGCGCGCGAAGCTGGTGGTCGAGCCGGCCGGTGCGGCCGGCGTCGCAGCCCTCATGTCGCGGCCTCAGGGTTGGCAGGGACCCGTCGTCGCGGTGCTCTCCGGCGGGAACATCGACCCGAACGTGCTGCTCCGCGTGCTTCGGCACGGTCTCGCCTCGGCCGGGCGCTACGTCCAGCTCGGGGTCCGGCTCTCCGACCGACCGGGGTCCCTTGCGCTGCTGATGGCCCGCCTGGCGCAGAGCGGGGCGAACGTGATGCACGTCGGCCATGTGCGCACCGGCACCGACCTCGCGATCGACGAGGTGGAGATCGGGGTGCAGGCTGAGACGAAGGGTCCTGAGCACGCCGCTCAGGTTGTCGCGGATCTTCGCTCGGGCGGCTTCGAGGTCATCGAGGGCTGAGCGCGCGAGCTCAGTGCTGGAACGGCTTCGCCTCGATGACCGTGACCGGGATGACCGCACCGTTCGGCGCCGTGTAGCTCGTGGACTCGCCGCGCGCCTTGCCGAGGATCGCGGCCCCGAGCGGTGACTTCTCGGAGTAGACGTCGAGGTCGGTGCCGCCGGCGACCTCGCGTGAGCCGACCAGGAAGGTCATCTCGTCCCCGGCGACCTCAGCCGTGACGACCATGCCGGACTCCACCACACCGCTGTCCTTCGGAGACTCGCCGACGGTCACGTGGCGCAGGATGCCGTGCAGCTGGCGGATCCGCGCCTCCTGCTTGCCCTGCTCGTCGCGGGCGGCGTGATAGCCGCCGTTCTCCTTCAGGTCGCCCTCGGACCGCGCGGCCTCGATCTTCTTGATGATCTCGCTGCGTCCAGCGCCCTCGAGGTGGTCGAGCTCGCTCTTGAGGCGGTCGTACGCCTCCTGGGTCAGCCAGGTGGTGGTCGTGTTCTCGGTCATTCTGCGTCTCTCCCTTCCTCCATAGTCGGTGCGTACGAACTCGGCGTCCGGGTGTTGTCGACGCCCTCGCATCCGGTCGGTCGGCCCGCGGGAGCGGTGCCGGACCCGGGCGACGTACGAAGCATCAAGGATAGCAATGCGCGTCGGCGGTACGGTCTTCCGCTCCTCAGTTGGCCGGATTCTTGGCCGGCTTGCAGGTGTCGACCACCCCGGTCACGGCGCGTTCCGCCGTGGACACCGACTCGGTCACCCGCTGTCCAGGGGTCGCTACCGGTTCGACCACCACCGTGCGGACGCCGACCTCGGCGAACTGCGAGTTGAGTGCGTGCAGCGTGCACTCGGCTCGCCTGCCGGGCGCCATGAAGACGTCGAAGGTGACGTCGACCCGGTCCGAGCCGAGCACGTGGTACCCGACGTCCTTCCACTGCACCGGGTCGCGCGCGAAGCCGATGCCGATCCAGGTCGCGACGGCGAGTCCGAGAACGCCGAGCACGGCCACCAGAGACACCACCAGGCGCCGTCGTGCCGGGCCGGCCGGCGCACCGTAGCGGTCGCCGAGGGTATCCGGGACCCTCTGCTGACTCATCGCGATGTCTCCTTCTGGCGCCACGCCCGGTAGCGTGCAAAGGACATTGTCCTCCCGGCCGGGTGGTGCCGGTAGTCGGTGCGACGTCGTCGGGCGTCCACCCGGAATGGTGAAACGGAGGCCGGCGGTGACGACGGAGCCCCTGCGTCTGATGGCTGTGCATGCCCACCCGGACGACGAGTCCAGCAAGGGAGCGGCGGCGACCGCTCGATATGCCGCCGAAGGCGTCGAGGTGCTGGTCGTCACCTGCACCGGCGGCGAGCGCGGCGACGTGCTGAACCCGCAGTTCGGCGAAGCGCCGTCCACGCCCGAGGCGATGGCGGTGGTGCGGCAGGCCGAGATGGCGGCGGCGGTGCGCGCGCTCGGGGTCCGACAGCACTGGCTGGGGTTCGTCGACTCGGGCCTCCCGCAGGGGGACCCCCTGCCGCCGGTTCCGGAGGGCTCGTTCTCCGCGCTGCCGATCGAGGAAGCAGCGGCGCCGCTGGTCCGGCTCGTCCGGGAGTTCCGCCCACACGTGATGACCACTTACGACCCGTCCGGCGGCTACCCACACCCGGACCACATGATGTGCAACCGGGTCTCGGTCGAGGCGTTCGGCGCGGCGGCGGACGAGGCGCGCTACCCGAGCCTCGGTCCGGCGTGGACGACGTGGAAGCTCTACTACAACCACGACTTCTCGTTGCACCGGATCCGGACCATGCACGAGGCGATCCTCGGTGCCGGGCTCGAATCGCCCTACGGTGACTGGGTCGAGAGCCGCCAGGCGCGCGAGATTCCCGAGCGCCAGGTCACGACCCGGATCCATTGCGCCGAGCACTTCCCGGCGCGGGACGCGGCCCTGCGTGCGCATGCCACCCAGATCGACCCGAACGGGTTCTTCTTCGCGGTTCCGCGAGACCTCGAGGCGCGGGTCTGGCCGGTCGAGGAGTACGAGCTGGCCGTGTCGCTCGTGCCGACCGCCTTCCCGGAGGATGATCTCTTCGCCGGCATCCGTGCGGAGGTGACGTAGTGATCGTCGCGAAGGAGCTCGATCCCTCGCAGGTGTCCCCCGGGGTGCCCGGATTCCTGGTGACGTTCGCGCTCGCGCTCGCGTGCTGGTTGCTGTTCCGCTCGCTGACCAGGCACCTGCGCCGGGTGAACCACTCTGAAGAGCCCGTCGAGACCGACACGACCGACGCCGGCGATCCGGCCGCGGGCACGCCGGCCGAGTCCGACGCCGGCGATCCGGCCGCGGGCACGCCGGCCGAGCCGGACTTGGCGCCCTGACTGCAGGTCAGCGGAGCGCGTAGCTGGCGATGCTCACGGAGACATAGGTGCACCCGAAGCCGACGACCGTGAGCACATGGAACACCTCGTGGAAACCGAACCAGCGCGGGCTGGGGTCCGGCCGCTTCAGCGCATACACGACGGCGCCGAGCGTGTAGGCGGCGCCACCGGCGGCCAGGAACCAGACGACGGCCGGGCCGCCAGTGCGCCAGAACTGCGGCATGTACGCCACCGCGATCCAGCCGAGCGCGAGGTAGATCGGGACGTAGAGCCATCGCGGGGCGTGGAGCCACAGCACCCGAGCGAGCAGCCCGGCCACCGCGCCGGACCACACGACCCAGAGCAGGACGCGGGCGCGGGATTCGGTGAGCAGAAGCGCCGACAGCGGTGTGTACGTGCCGGCGATGATCAGGAAGATGTTCGAGTGGTCGAGCCGGCGCAGTACGCGCGTGGTTCGCGGCGACCAGTGCCCGCGGTGGTACACCGCGCTCATCCCGAACAGCAGCACGGCCGAGAGCGAGAAGATCGCCGTGGTGACGCGCGCCGTCGTCGTAGGAGAGAACGCGACAAGTACGATCCCGGCGGCGAGAACGAGCGGGAACATTCCCGCGTGGATCCAGCCACGAAGTTTCGGCTTGACCGCGATAGCGACCTGGGCCACGCCCTCACTGAGGCGCTCGCCCACGGATTCGATGGGGTGCCGGACCATCATCGTCCCCTTGAGATTGTGGTGGGCATCGGTGAACGGGGTCGAGAGTAGCCTACGCCCGCGTAAGTTACTGAAGCGTAACTAGAGAGCGCCAGCCTCGCGCGGTCTCCCCGGGGTAGCGTGATGATGTTCCACCCGCTCGCCGCCGAAGGACGGTCCCGATGCACCTGCCGCACCTGCTCTACGGCCTCTACGAGCGCCGTCTGGCGGCATCGCTCCGCGGCAACAGCGTCCCGCGGCACGTTGGCGTCATCCTCGACGGCAACCGTCGGTGGGCGAAGTCCTTCGGTGAGCCGGCGGCCACCGGGCACCAGCGCGGGGCCGACAAGATCGCCGAGCTGCTCGAATGGTCCGAGGACGTCGGCGTCGAGGTCGTCACCCTCTGGATGCTCTCGACCGACAACCTGACCCGCGCTCAGAGCGAACTCGATGAACTGCTCACGATCATCGAGGACGCGGTCTGCACCCTCGCCGCGACTCGGCGGTGGCACCTCCAGGTGATGGGAGCGCTGGAGTTCCTCCCGCCGCGCGCCGCCGCGGCACTGCAGGAGGCCGTCGACTCGACCGCCGACGTCGTCGGCCTGCACGTCAACATCGCCGTCGGCTACGGCGGTCGCCAGGAGATCGCGGACGCGGTCCGGTCCCTGCTCCGGGAGAACGCCCGGGCCGGGAAGTCCATCGACGAGCTGGCCGAGGACTTCGACGTGACGCACATCGCCGATCACCTCTACACGAAGGGTCAACCGGACCCTGATCTGGTCATCCGGACGTCCGGAGAGCAGCGGCTCTCCGGCTTTCTGCTCTGGCAGAGCGTGCATTCCGAGTTCTACTTCTGCGAGGCCTACTGGCCGGACTTCCGTCGCGTCGACTTCCTGCGCGCGCTCCGCTCGTATGCCGAGCGCGAGCGTCGACTGGGGCGCTAGCAGCGCGAACGTGACCGGCAGATGTCGAACTGGCAACCGCTCCCCAACGCTTCGGGTGAAGCACTACGCATCCGGGCGTGTCGCACTTTCGGCGTCGAGTCCCGGGCGTAGCGTCGCCATTGTGATCCGCATTCCGCGGACCGCCGGGAGGCCAGCCGATGGGGCATTCGTTGCTCCGCCGGGAGGGCCGGAACCGGCCCGAACGTACGGGCCGGTCGACCGCCCACCCGCCGCACGACCCTTGTGGTCGTGCCGACGCGATGGCGCGCTAGCGCCACAAGGGAGCCCCCGTGCGCGATCTCGACACGACGGAGTCCACGGCTGCCACCACGGTCGGTACCGGTGACGGTACTGACGACGGTCGTCGGACCTACGTGCTCGACACCTCGGTCCTCCTCTCCGACCCGCGGGCGATGCTGCGCTTCGCCGAGCACGACGTCGTCCTCCCGATCGTCGTCATCACCGAGCTCGAGGGCAAGCGGCACCACGCGGAGCTCGGCTACTTCGCCCGGAGCGCGCTGCGGTTGCTCGACGAGTTCCGGATCAGCCATGGCCGGCTGGATCAACCGATCGAGGTCGGCGACCTGGGCGGCACCCTGCGCATCGAGCTGAACCACGCGGACCCCGAGGCGCTCCCAGCGGGCTTCCGCCTCGGCGACAACGACTCCCGGATCCTTGCGGTCGCCGCGAACCTCGCGCACGAGGGTCGCGATGTCACCCTGGTCTCCAAGGACCTGCCGATGCGCGTCAAGGCCTCCGCGGTCGGCCTTCGGGCCGAGGAGTACCGGGCGGAGCTCGCGGTCGACTCGGGTTGGACCGGCATGGCCGAGCTCGACCTGAGCGAGGAGCAGATGGCCGCGCTCTGGGAGACGGAGGAGCTCGAGCACCGCGAGGCGGGCGAGCTGCCGTGCCATACCGGGCTCGTGCTGCACTCGCCGCGCGGCTCGGCCCTCGGCCGGGTCCGCCCCGACAAGCACATCAAGCTGGTCCGTGGAGACCTGGACGTGTTCGGGGTGCACGGCCGCAGCGCTGAGCAGCGGATCGCGATCGACCTGCTCCTCGACGAGGAGATCGGCATCGTCTCGCTCGGCGGTCGCGCCGGCACCGGCAAGTCGGCGCTGGCGCTGTGCGCGGGCCTCGAGGCCGTCCTGGAGCGCCGGCAGCACCGCAAGGTGATGGTCTTCCGGCCGCTCTACGCCGTCGGCGGCCAGGACCTCGGCTACCTGCCCGGCAGCGAGTCCGAGAAGATGAACCCCTGGGCGCAGGCGGTCTTCGACACCCTCGGTGCGCTCGTCTCCCCGGAGGTCATCGACGAGGTGATGGCCCGCGACCTGCTCGAGGTCCTGCCGCTCACGTACATCCGCGGCCGCTCGCTGCACGACGCGTTCGTGATCGTGGACGAGGCGCAGTCACTCGAGCGCAACGTGCTGCTCACCGTGCTCTCGCGGATCGGACAGAACTCGCGCGTCATCCTCACCCACGACATCGCCCAGCGCGACAACCTTCGGGTAGGCCGGCACGACGGCGTCGCGGCCGTCGCCGAGGCGCTCAAGGGCCACCCGCTGTTCGCGCACGTGACGCTGACCCGGTCCGAGCGCTCGCCGGTGGCGGCGCTGGTGACCGAGATGCTCGAGGGGATCGAGGTCTAGCCGGCGGAGGGCTCAGGCCTCCGCCGGCCGGGTCATCTTCATCACGTCGAGAGCGACGTCGAGCTGCGCCTCGGTGAGGTCGCCGCGCTCGACGTGGCCGAGGGCGATCACTGCTTCGCGGACCGTCACGCCCTGCGCCACCGCGTACTTCGCAACCTTGGCGGCAGCCTCGTAGCCGATCACCCGGTTCAGCGGCGTGACGATCGACGGAGAGGACTCGGCGTAGGCGCGGGCGCGCTGCTCGTTCGCCTCGATGCCGTCGATCGTGCGGTCGGCAAGGAGCCGTGAGGCGCTCGCGAGCAGGCGGATCGACTCAAGGACACCGAGTGCGATGACCGGGATCTGCACGTTGAGCTCGAAGGTGCCGCTCGCGCCCGCCCAAGCGACCGTCGCGTCGTTCCCGATCACCCGGGCGGCCACCATCAGCACGGCCTCGGGCACGACCGGGTTCACCTTGCCCGGCATGATCGAGGAGCCGGGCTGCAGGTCCGGGAGCCGGATCTCGGCGAGGCCGGTGTTGGGGCCGGATCCCATCCAGCGCAGGTCGTTGCAGATCTTGGTCAGGCTGACCGCGATGGTGCGGAGCGCGCCGGAGAGCTCGACCAGGCCGTCGCGTGCGCTCTGCGCCTCGAAGTGGTCGCGTGCCTCGGTGAGCGGCAGTCCGGTGTCCTCGACGAGCAGCGCGATGACGCGCCCCGGAAAGCCCGCCGGGGTGTTGATGCCGGTGCCGACGGCGGTGCCGCCGAGGGGCACCTCCGCGACGCGCGGCAGCGCAGCGTGCAGTCGCTCGACGCCGTACCGGACTGCGGCGGCGTAACCGCCGAACTCCTGCCCCAGGGTGACCGGGGTGGCATCCATGAGGTGCGTCCGTCCGGACTTCACGACACCGGCGAACGCTTGCGCCTTGGCCTCGAGGGAGGCCGCGAGGTGCTCGAGCGCGGGAACCAGGTCGCGGAGGACGCCCGCCGTCGCGGCGAGGTGGACGGACGTCGGGAAGACGTCGTTGGACGACTGCGAGGCGTTCACGTGGTCGTTGGGGTGCACCGGTCGGCCGAGGCGCATCGTGGCGAGCGTGGCGAGGACCTCATTCGCGTTCATGTTCGACGACGTGCCGGAGCCGGTCTGGAAGATGTCCACCGGGAAGTGCGCGTCGTGCGCTCCGCTCGCGACCTCGTCGGCCGCGGCGACGATCGCCGCGGCCACGTCCGGCTCGAGGACCCCGAGCTCGGCGTTCGCGCGCGCGGCGGCCTTCTTGACCCGGGCCAGCGCCTCGATATGGCCGCGCTCGAGTCGCGTGCCGGAGATCGGGAAGTTCTCCACGGCGCGCTGGGTCTGGGCGCGGTACAGCGCGTCGGCGGGCACCCGGACCTCGCCCATCGTGTCGTGCTCGATCCGGAAGCCGGGCTCGGTCCCGGGCTGAACGGCGTCGGTCATGTGCTCATCGTGCCGCGCCGGTGGCACCGGGCGAAATCGCCGCGTCGGGTCGCGCGTCGCGCATCTCGCGGGCGCCCCACGGTGGGTGAGCCCGTCACCCGATCGCTCCGACTGCCTCGACCAGGGAGACCGCGCCATCGGCCAGGGCGTACTCGACGCCGACGATCGCGCAGCGGCCCTCGGCAGCCGCGTTGGCCAGCGAGATCGAGTAGTCCTGCAGCATCCGCACGGTGGCCCGCACGTGTTCGCTGCGCAGCGCCTCCGGATCCAGGTCGGCACCGAGATGGGCGATTCCGCCGAAGCCGACGATCGACGGGATGACCCGGTCGACCACGGCGCGGACGAAGCCGCGCGGCATCTGTCCGGTGGTCAGCGCGGTGGTCGCGGCCGCGATGGCACCGCAGTTGTCGTGCCCGAGCACCACGACGAGGGACGCGTCGAGGATGTCCACGCCGTACTCGATCGAGCCGAGCACGGTCATGTCCAGCACATGGCCGGCGGTCCGGACGACGAAGAGGTCGCCGAGGCCCTGATCGAAGATGATCTCGGCCGCGACCCGGGAGTCCGAGCAGCCGAAGAGCACCGCGAACGGGCTCTGGCCGGCGCTGATCTGGGTTCGGTGGTAGGCGTCCTGGGATGGGTGCGCCATCTGACCACTCGTGAAGCGGGCATTCCCGTCCAGCAGGGTCTGCCACGCCTCGGCGGGAGTCGGACGTTTCGGCATCTCGGCGTCCTCTCGGTCCAGTGTCACCTCAGTCGCGCTTGGCGTTCAGGTCGTCGAGCTCGGCGCGGCTCGGCGGGTTGGCACCGGACCGCGAGACCGTGATCGCCGCGATCTGGATGCACTCGGCGAGCACCGCCTCGAGCGTTCCGGACTCGATCGCGTGCAGCGCCGCGCGGCGTGCTGCGCCGAGCAGCCCGGCGCTCCACAGGCCGTCGATCAGCCCGCCCATGAACGAGTCGCCAGCGCCGACGGTGTCCGCCACCGTGATCTTCGGCGCGACCATCTCGAGCTCGATACCGCGGCTCGTGATCGCAACGGCGCCACTGCCGCCGCGCGTCATCACGATGACGGCGGGCCCGCGGTGCGCCCAGTCGCGAGCGACCGCGATCGGTTCGCGGTCCGCGTGCAGCCACTCCAGGTCCTCGTCGCTCACCTTGACCACGTCGGCGAGCGCGACGAGGGCCTCGATCACGGCGCACGCGTGCGCCGGGTCGCCCATCAGGGCGGGGCGTGCGTTCGGGTCGTAGGTGATCGTCGCGACCGGGCGGGCGGCGGCAACGAGTGCCGCGACGTCGGCCGCGCCCGGCGGCAGCACCGCGGCGATCGAGCCGGTATGGACGACGAGGGGCGCCGGCTCGAGCGCGGCGGTCTCGGGCACGCGCCACTCGAGCTGGAAGTCGTAGCTCGCCGCGCCCGCCTGATCCAGGGTCGCGATCGCGACCGAGGTCCGCTCGGCGGCATCGCTGCCTGGGACGAGCCGCACGCCCGAGGCTCCGAGGTGCTCACGCACCAGGGCGCCGTACTGGTCCCGCCCGAGCCAGGTCAGCAGGTCGACCCTGCGCCCCAGCCGGGCCAGCCCGAGAGCGACGTTCGCCGGGCTTCCGCCCGGGTGCTCGTCGACCGTGCCGTCCACCCGGTGGACCACGTCGACGAGCGCCTCACCGATGACCAGCGCGCGCTCGGTCACGCGTCCCCCTCGGTGCCGTCGCCGACGTCGTCGCCGCTCGCCGCGGTCGAGCCGGTTGCCGCGGTCGAGCAGGTTGCCGCGGTCGAGCCGGTTGCCGCGGTC
>JGI24133J20442_1000115_pt1 | contig 23169 bp, 23 predicted proteins | sample BarGraNGADG00311_2_FD_20442 | JGI IMG/M metagenome (IMG submission 20442)
AGCCCTTAACTCGGCTCCGCGAGATCACGCCCCTCGAGGACAACGTCCGGCTCTGGGCAGATCCGGACGCGCTCTCCCTCATCGGCATCTGCGTGCGAATAGCCGGTGCGAGCGTATGTTCCATTGGCACCCGTCACCAAGTTGTAGATGTTGCACAAGTGCGCTGAGGCACACCCATACGCCACACCCTGTGAATCACAGTGGTAAGTGGCGTGGTTGTGGCAGTGGTTGGTGGCCGATGAGGAGTGCTTCGCGGGCGGCGTCGGCTGTAGAGCTGGGGGTGACGGGCGAGGCGTTTTTCGATGCCGGAGCCTGCGCCGGTGATGATGACGATGACGGTCATGGTGGTGGATCGCGCAATGCCTGTGGTGGGCCCCGCCCTGATCGTGGCGAAGATGCCCAGGTCGGCGAGGTTGGCCCCGCCCCGCAGCGGGTCCGAGGCGAGCACGTAGTAGTACCAGGGGCTCAAGCGTGCCCAGGTGTCCAGGCCGGCGATCGGCAGCATCGTGGTGGTCAGGTAGGCCACCACCGCGATCCCGTCGGCCACCGAGGAGCCGAGTCCGGGGCGTCCGCTCGCGGCGGCGACAGAGAGGGCGATCGCCGCGAAAGCCAGCCCCAGGGCCAGCAGGTGCACGGTCCCGCCGGTCAGTCCCGCGAGGGTCAGGTCGGTGGCGTCAGCGGCGATGAAGATCGCCATCACCACCCAGTTGACGGCCACGACGGCGACCAGGGCGAGCATCACACCGGTGGCCTTGGTCCACAGCATGCGGCTCCGGGACATGCCCTCGCCGGTGAGGAACGGGACAACGAGGCAGCGAGTGCCCACATCGCAGCGGCTGACGCCGTGAGCAGTGCGCTCAACGAACGACCGTCCATGGAACACTCATGGCGGTCGTGTCGCGAATCGGCGTGTTGTGTTCCGTGGCCCGTGTCCGAGAGCTATGTACTGTCATGTGCCTTTGCGATACAGTCTCGGCGTGGCATCCGTCGGTTATGCGAGGGTCTCGACTCGGGATCAGAATCTTGATGCGCAAACGGATGCGCTCGAGGGGGCTGGCTGCGAGAAGGTGTTCGTGGAGCACGCCTCCGGGGTCCTCGCGAAACGTCCCGCACTGAATGACGCGCTTGACTATCTGCGTGAGGGTGACACGCTCGTGGTGACGAAACTTGATCGGCTCGGCCGGTCGGTGCGGAACTTGAAGGAAGTCGTCGACGGACTCCAACGGCGCGGCGTCGGTCTGAAGGCACTGTCGCAGGGCATCGACACCACGACCCCTGGGGGGCGGTTGTTCTTCCACATGCTCGCCGCGATCGCCGAGTTCGAACACGACCTCATCGTCGAACGCACCCAGGACGGCCTCACCGCGGCGAGGGCTCGCGGCCGCACGGGTGGGGGCCGGTTCAAGATGACGCCGACGAAGGCACGGCAGGCCAGGGCAATGTATGACGAGAAGACCCACACGGTGCAGCAGATCGCTGAGACATTCGGTGTCTCCCGCGGCACGATCTACCGTCACCTTGGTGAAGACGTCCGGCCCGCGTAGGCGGTGAGTCACGATGGCGCAGCGGAGTGTCGAGGACAAGCTCGCACTACTACGCCAGCACGACGACGGGGTCCCCTGGACGCGCATCGCCGCGGAATCAGGTGTGCCGCTGCGGACACTGACACGCTGGTCCGGCAAGTACCGCGCTGACCCGACATCCCATGGCCTGCAACGGCCCGCACGAATCGACCACGGGACGAGGCGAATCCCGGTCGAGCTCATCGAGGCAATCGAAGCGTTGGCGCTTCGCCGGCCGGAACCCACGGCCGCGTTCATCCACCGCCGCGTCAGCGACCTCGCCCGTGATCGCGGACTCACCGCGCCGAGCTATTCCAGCGTCCGGGCGATCATCGGGGCGATCGATCCGGGCCTGCGCACGCTCGCGCAGCAGGGTGATGCCGTGTACCGGGACCGGTTCGAGTTGGTGTTCCGGCGGACAGCTGCGCGCCCGAACGAGCAGTGGCAGGCCGACCACACCCTCCTCGACATCGCGATCCTCGACAAGAACAGCACCCCGACACGGCCCTGGCTGACCGGGGTACTGGACGACTACTCCCGCGCCGCCGCCGGCTACACCCTCTTCATCGGCGCACCCACCGCCGAACAAACAGCGCTTGCCCTGCACCAGGCCGTCAACCGCAAATCGAATCCCGCCTGGCCCGTCTGCGGCCTGCCCGACGTGCTCTACAGCGACCACGGCTCCGACTTCACCTCCACCCGGCTCGAACGCGTCTGCCTGGACACGCACATCCAGCTCATCCACTCCCGGATCGGCGTCCCGCAAGGCCGAGGGAAGATCGAACGGTTCTACGGCACCATCACCACCGAACTCCTCCCACACCTGCCCGGGTACATCCCACATGGAACGAACGGGACCCCCCTCACGCCTCCAACGCTGACCCTCGAGCAGCTCGACGGCATCCTCGAGCGATTCATCGTCACCGAGTACAACGGCCGCCCGCACTCAGAGACGCGGGAGATACCGGTGGAACGATGGGGCGCCTCCGGGTTCATCCCCCGCAGCCCGGCACACCCCGAGGACCTTGACCTGCTCCTACTCACCGCGGCCGCTACCCGGAAAGTGCAGCGCGACGGCATCCAGTTCGCGTCCACCCGATACGTTTCCCCGGTCCTCGCCGCCTACGTCGGCGAACACGTCACCGTCCGCTACGACCCCCGCGACGTCGGAGAAATCCGCGTCTACCTCGCTGACACCTTCCTCTGCCGCGCCATCGCCCCCGAACTCGCCGCCGACTCCATCTCACTCCACGAACTGCAGGCCGCCCGAACGCAACGGCGACGCGACCTCAAACAACAGCTCCGGCAACGCCGCAGCCTCGCCGACGCACTCCCCGACGACACGCGCTATCTGCCGCCCGAACCCGCCGACGTGGTGCCGGCGACCACCGAAAAAGCCCCGCCCCGACACGGATTGCGTCTCTATGCCACCGATTGACCCCGAGCACACCCTCCTCAGCAAAGGAGACGACGGTCGCCGCTTCCTCACCGGCGACTTCGGTGAGGTCAACACCAGCGCCCCGCCACGGCCGAAGCTGCCCCCCTTCCAGACCACCCGTGAGCATCGCCGGTTCGCCGAATTCGCCGACACCGTCCGCGCCCACCGTTACATCGGGCTCTGCTGGGGACCACCCGGCGTCGGCAAGACCCTCTCCGCCCGGCACTACACCGGAGCCGACGACTGGGAACAATGGCAGTCCGTCTTCGACGACGACCTCGGCCCGGTACCCGAACGTGTGCTCAAGGCTCGCACCGCGTTCTTCACCCCCACCGTCGCTGCGACCATCCGCGAAATCGACCGCGGGCTCCCGCGCGCCTGCCAGCAAATCTCCTTCGCCCTCGACTACGCAGAGCACGGCCTCGTCGACCCCTACATTCACACCCAGTCCCGCTCCAGCGGCCGCACCGAACTACTCATCATCGACGAAGCCGACCGCCTCAAGGCCACCGGCCTCGAGCAAGTCCGCGACTACTTCGACCGCCACCACATGGGCGTCGTCCTCATCGGCATGCCCGGCATCGAGAAACGTCTCGCCCGCTACCCCCAGCTCTACAGCCGCATCGGCTTCGCCCACGAATACCGGCCACTCACCCCGGACGAACTCACCGCCGTCCTCACACGACGCCTCCCGGCAGCCGGCGGCGAAACGGACGACGGAATCGCACACACCACCGCCATCGCGACCATCGTCCGCATCACCGGCGGGAACTTCCGCCTCGTCGACCGACTCCTCACCCAGATCGAACGCATCCAGGCCCTCAACAAGCTCGACACCCTCACACCCGAAATCGTCGACGCCGCCCGCGAAGCACTCCTCATCGGCCACTAACCACTGCCACAACCACGCCACTTACCACTGTGATTCACATCCTCGACGTGGTGCGGCATTCAGTCGGCGACATTCGTAACGGAACTCAGTACCGGAATCTATGACTCGATACTTCCCCGTCTCGTTCAGTTTCGGTACAGTCAGGCCGCATGGGTCACCTCCTCGGCTATGCGCGCGTTTCCACCACCGACCAGGACGCCGCGCTGCAGGTCGACGCGTTGAACGCGGCGGGGTGCTACCGGGTGTTCGTCGACACGATCTCCGGTTCCCTGGAGCACCGTCCCGAGTTGGAGAAGTTGCTGGACCAGATCCGCCCGGGCGACACCCTGGTGGTGTGGCGACTGGACCGTCTGGGCCGCTCGATCCGCCACCTCATCGACCAGCTGCAGGTCCTCTCCGCCCGCGGGGTGGGGTTCCGGTCGCTGCAGGAGACGATCGACACCACATCCCCCGGTGGACGGCTGGTGTTCCATGTCTTCGCCGCGCTGGCTGAGTTCGAACGCGACCTCATCCGCGAACGCACGAACGCCGGCCTGGCGGCCGCCCGGGCACGGGGACGCACCGGCGGACGACCCTCGTCCTTGTCGCCCGACCAGGTCAAGGCGGCGCGGCGGATGTATGAGCAGCAAGAGATGACCGTCGCCCAGATCGGTCAGGTCCTCGGCGTCAGTCGCACCACCATCTACCGGGCGCTGAACCGTCAGCCGGTCCCAGCGGTGCCGCGCCGCCCACGAACGGCCGTGTAGGAACCGGGCCTCCGGGGACACGGGCCTGGTTGCCGGGACGCGCTCTGCCGCCCAGCACCGCACCCACTGACCCGAGACCCGGCGAACCCAATCCGACCCAACCGGGCCCGCTCAGCCTCGTGCACAGGACTTCGGAAACTTGTGCACACGACTTCGGAAACTGACACCAAGGCCAACCGCCCTGAGCTTCGCAACGCGATGCGAGCCCTGTGGGAGGGCGACCGGCTCGTCGTCGCCAAACTCGACCGCCTCGCCCGCTCCCTGAAAGACCTGCTCGACCTGGACGCCGAGATCCGCGCCAAAGGCGCCTCCCTCGTGCTGCTCGACTCCAACGTCGACACCGCCACCTCATCCGGGCGGTTGTTCATCTCCATCATGGGAGCCGCCGCCGAATTCGAAGCCTCCCTCGTCTCCGAACACCTCGGACAGCCCCGCTCGATCGTGCAGGGACGCGCGCGGGTCTGGAACACGGTCCAGCGCGCGCCTGATCGCGACACCCGCCCAGCGAAGCTCGGCAGTGGACAGGTTCCCGAGAGGGACCTTCACCTCTTCTCGTTTATCCAACGAGCCATTTATCGCAAGGGATGGGAGGACGGTGGTGGTTGACCAGTGCAGCGGCGCTGAGATCACCCATTCGTAGGTTGGCGCCAAGCGGAGCGTGAGCTGTGGGCCGTCCTGCAGCAGACTCTCAAAGATCTGGTTCGCGTCCGTGGTGAGGGCTGCGACCCAGTCCTCCATGAAGGGTGTAATCGCGACAGGGTCGCCCGTGGCATCCATCTGGCTGGCCATGGCGGCTGCGAAACGTCGTGCGGTCAGCTGGTCGACGTCCGTTCCGTCGGTCTCGTCATGGAGCACCCACGGGATCGACTGGGCTTCCGCCACCCGCACAATGGGCACCGGGAGACCATCGCCGAGGATGGGACGTAGGAGATCTCCGCTCTGCAAATTGAGATCATCGGGCGCGAACCCTACTGACTCGTAGTCCCAGAGCCAGCCCGCGGCGGGCTCCATGACCCAGTTGAGCGGCCCGTTGCCCACGAGCCAATCGGCTGGTTCTCCTCCCACGGCATCCAGTGCAGCTTCCACAAGCGCGGCAGTCCCAGCATCCGCCGGGGGTGCGGACGTGGGTGCGGCAGCGTCGGGACCGGGGACTGCCACCACAAACTCGGATATTGCGTCCCAGATGGCTTCGATCACCTTCGCAGTACTCTCGTGGATGGGAGCGCCCGCGAGAGCTTCTTCGAGGTCAATGGTTTGCCGGGCCACGGCCATGATGACCTCCTCCGCGGTCGGCTCACAGTCCCGGGCTTCAAGAAGGACGTCCAGCAAGGCGGACGTGGCGCGCTCGATTCGTTCGTATCGTTTGATCGCTGCCGTGGTCACAGGGTTTACCGCAGGGTCGGGGTCAGCGCAGATCCACACATCCCATCGCGGCTCGGTGATACCGACAGGCACGAGTGCCAAGTACCGCGAATTGACCAACTCCTCGACCATGCCCTCCGGGACGGCGACACCATCCTCCGGAGGCTGGTAGTAACGTCCGCCCCTGGTAAACCACTCCCCTATAGCAGTAGAGCGGCCGGGCTTAACGTCATAACGACTGTATCCGTACTTCTCGTGCCACCCTTCGGCATACGCCCGGTTCATGAGCTCTACCGTGATCCATTGATCAGCAGTCGTACCGACGGGGGCCTCAACGATGAGATGGGTGCGAGGCAAAGCCCGCCCGTGGAACGCCTCGCGCACCGCCTTAAGAATCCAGGACTTACCCGCGCCGTTGCGACCATAGAGCGCGGTGACACCGGGACCGAACTCAACCGCAACATCGCGGAGCGGCCCAGCGCAGGTTCGTAGCCCAACCACTCGGGCACGCACCGATGGGGATTCGTCAACCATGCAGCCATCCTGTCACTCAGCCCTCCCCCAACCGGGAGACCGCAAGGTACTCGCCATCATCCATCGAATGATCGCTCCCACGATGGGGCCCGGCGNATAGTGAACGTGACAAGTGCCAGTAACGCCAGCATTACCAGCGTTTCCGGCACCGCTGGAAACGCTGGCTCACTCACCCACGAGGGCGCGGCGGATGGTGGTCTTGCTGACGTCGAGCTGGCGGGCGATGTGGGCGTAGGTGTGGCCCTGGCCCCGCAACTCCCGCGCGGTCTCCAACAGGTCGGGGGTGATGACCGTGGGCCGGCCGCCGGCCCGCCCCTCCGCGCGGGCTTCCTCCAACCCAGCACGGGTGGCCTCGGTGTGCGCGGTGGACTCCAGCACGGTGAACAGCGCCGCCAAGTCGACCACGACCTTGCCCGCCGCCCCGGTGGTGTCGAGCAAGGGCTCGGCCAGGGACCGCAGGTGCACACCCTCCCGTCCGAACATGGTGATGATCCCGGCGAGTTGCGCCGCGGACCGGGCCAGGCGGGCCACNCCCACCACCACGACGACGTCGCCCTCCCGCACGTAGTCCAGCAGGTGTACCCACTCCGGGCGGTCCTTCCGCCCGGCGCTCTCCCCCACGTCCGCGAACACCCGCACCGCGCCGGCCTCTCGCAACACCGCCACCTGCGACCCGATGTCACCGTCGGGGCGACTGGTACGCGCATACCCGATCACCGCCATCCGCGTCACCCCCCTCCCCCACTGGGACTTGCCGATCATGTGCTGTCTCTTGGAGGATACGGGTTTTGGTGCGCGTTTTCGGTCCAACTGGCCGGCCACTTGTCAAGGCGGCGCGAAGCGCCTCGTATTGGGTTTGGAATCGAACGTTTGTGGACATTCACGGGCGGTTAGGGTAGCGCCGCAGCCACACCTGCGGCGACATGGTCGACCGTCGACGCCAGGTCGACGCCGCGGCGTGCGAGGACGCCCTCAGCCCGTCATGGGCGACGAGGCACTCGCCGACGTCGTGTGGGTGCTCGGGGCACCGAGCCGTGGCTTGCCCTCGTGGAGGGCCAGGGCTGGGAACCGCGGCGGCGCCTCGGCGACGCCGGGGTGAAGCCCACCGCCGACGGGCGGTAGATCTGGGCGGCCACGGGGTTGGCGGCCACGCCGCCGACTGTCCCGGTCGCTTCCCGCTCGCGGCTGTATACCCCCGGGGGTAACTTTGTCGAGAGCGCACGGACCCGACCATGAGTAGGCGTGGCGGCGGTCCTGCCACACGACGAAGTGAGGAGAGAGCAATGTCGTCATTCAAGGTCAAGGTCGCCATTGTCACAGGTGGGGGATCGGGCCTTGGCGAGGCGATCTCCAAAGAGCTCGCCTCCAAGGGCGCCAACGTGGTGATCACGGACATCGACCTCGCGGCCGCCGAGCGGGTGGCCGGCGAGATCAACCGGGCGGGCGACTTCGGCGGTCAGCCCGGGCCGCACCTGGAGGGCCACGCCGTCGCGATCCAGCAGGACACCGCCACGCCGGAGGATTCGAAGAAGGTGGTGGACTTCGCCGTCGAGACGTTCGGGGCGCTGCACCTCGCCGTCAACAACGCCGGCATCGGCGGCCCCGCCGCGCCCGCCGGGGAGACGGACCTCGACGCGTGGCGCAGGGTCATCGACATCAATCTCAACGGGGTGCTCTACGGGATGCGGTACCAGATCCCCGCCATGCTCGAGGCCGGCGCGGAGAAGTGCGCGATCGTGAACATGGCGTCCATCCACGGCAGCGTGGCAGCCATCGGGAACGGCGCGTACACGGCTGCCAAACAACCTCACCCCCGAGATTCTGGAGATACTCAAGGGCAGGAACCCCCTCGGCCGCCTTGGCCAGCCCGAGGAGGTGGCCCACCTGGTGTGCTTCCTCCTCTCGGAGGACGCCTCGTTCATGACAGGCGGCTACTACCTGGTGGATGGCGGCTACACCACCGTCTGACCCGGATCCACTGCGGAGCGCCGCCGGCCAGGCGCACGAGAGCATCGGCGGCCCCGCGCGTTTCGAGCGGTTGGCGACCTCGACCCCGTTCCCCTAACGGATCGAGGTCGCCAAGTGACCGATTGGCGGCCCATCGGAGCCGGCAAAGGCGCAGTTGGCGCCCTCGATGGCGGCGGACACGCACACCGGAGTCGCCAACTGCCCGTAACCCGCAGGAGTTGCGCCGCTCGGGGACGGAACGAGGTCACCGATGGACGCCTTCGTCCACTACGACGGCCCCAGAACGCCGTTCACCCAGTCCCTGACCCTGTTCTGGCCCGCCGACCATCAATGGCGTGTGGCCACCGCGATCGACTTCCACTCCACCCTCGTGGGCGGTACGACGGCAGTGGTTGACGTCCCGCCGGGGCGACGCGTTGGTGCCACCCTACAAAGGCGCAGGCAGAGTCCTGCCCAATACCTACATGCGCCAACGTCAACTCGACCGCGGTCATCGACACGTCGGGAGCGCATCGCGCTCCAGAGCGGAAGCTGAGCGTCCCCGCCATGAAGTGGTTGCTCCTCGCCCCCGTCCTCGTCCTCGTCCTCGCAGCCATCTTGGCGGGGTGCGGGGGCGGGGAGCAACCGCCCGGCGGAACGTCGACCGGGGAGACGTCAACCCCCACGTCCTCCGCGACGGCGACGGCGCCCCCACCAGCCCGAACCCGGCGCCGCGCGCCCTCACGCCTGCCGACGACGGCCGGACCTACACGATGACCGTGGGCCAGGTCGCCAGACTGGTCGTCAGCGACCCGGAGGCGCCCGACCCCGAGGTCGACGGGACCTCCGTCCTCGTGATTCCCGTCGTGAACATCACGGCGAGCGGTCAGCGCGAGTGGGAGCTGCGTGCGATCGGCGCGGGCAACACGACGATCCGTGGGCAGGGAACCCAGCCGTACGTGATCACGCTGGAGGTCGTGGATCCCTGACGCGCGAACTGTTAGTCGTTCTGGTCGTCGTCGTCTTGGTCGTCGTCCTCGTCCTCGTCCTCGTCCTCGTCCTCGACGAGCTCGCCCTCCCAGGCCTCCCTGCCCTCGTGGATCGCGAACGCGGCGATCACGAAGCCGGCCATCGGATCGAGCCACGCGGCACCGGTCAGCCGGAACAGCAGGAGGCCGACCAGCGTGGAGATGCTGAGGAGTACGCAGATCCTGGTCTCCGCGGCGTCGGCGAGAATGAGCGGATCTCCCCCGAGCCCATGGCCGACGCGCGTCTTCGCCGCGGCCAGCAGCGGCATCACGATGAGCGAGGCGACCAGCACCGCAATGCTGACCGGCGAACTGTCCGGTACGTCGCCGACGTCGAGGCTGCGGATGCCCTCGAAGGTGACGTAGGCCGCGAGGAGGAAGAAGGTGATCGCCACCAACCGCAGCGCGCGGCGCTCCTTCCTCAGGTCCACCTCGCCGTGGCGGAGGCGGGCGGACAGTCGCATACCCACCAGTACCGCCGAGATGGATTCGATTCCCGAGTCAACGCCGAAACCGATCACGGACACCAGTCCCGCGATGATGCCGGCGGTGATGGCCACCGCGCCCTCCATCACGTTGTACGCGACGGTGAACCGGGCCAGCCCGAGTCCCCTGCGGGTGAGCCGCTCCGTCTCCTGTGGTGTGAGGTTCGCGGGCGTGAGGTTCGCGCGCACGTCAGGTGGCCACGAGGGGCGTGAGCTCCACGTCCGGCAGCGCCCGGACCACGGAGTTGACCCGCCACTTGTCCGGGAAGAGCGCGAGGAGCTCGCCGTCGGTGCGCGCGAGGACCTCCACGCCGGGCTGGCCGTTGAGGCGGTCACGCCACGCCGGGCTGGTGGCCATGGCCACGGTGTAGCCCAGTCGGTCCAGCCGCACAGGCGCGTTGAACTCCGCGGCCATCCGGGCCTGCGCCACCTCGAACTGCATCGGCCCCACCGCGGCGAGTACGGGCGCCTGCTCCCCCCGCAGGTCGGAACGGAGCACCTGCACCACCCCCTCGGCCGAGAGCTGGGCAATCCCGCGGCGGAACTGCTTGTAGCGGCCCGCGTCGGCGGCCCGCGCCACCGCGAAGTGCTCCGGGGCGAACGTGGGCAGCGGCGGGTAGGTCACCGGCGCGTCGAGGTAGAGGGTGTCACCCACCCGCAGGTCCGCGGCGTTGACCAGCCCGACGACGTCGCCCGGGTACGCGACGTCGACCACCGTCCGGTCACGGCCGAACGCCTGCTGGGCGTACTTGGTGGCGAACGGCCGGCCGGTCCGCGCGGAGGTGACCACCATGCCGCGGTGGAACACCCCGGAGCACACGCGCACGAACGCCAGGCGGTCGTGGTGCGCGGCGTTCATGCCGGCCTGCATCTTGAACACGAAGGCGCTGAACGGGTCCTCGACGAAGCGGGCATCACCATCGGCGGTCCGCCGCGCGCCCGGCGCGGGGGCCAGGTCCACGAGCACGTCCAGGAGCGCGTGCACCCCGAAGTTGCGGACGGCGGATGCGAACAGCACCGGCGTGGAGACACCGCTGCGGAAGGACTCGGTGTCGTGGTCCGCGCCCGTGGCGTCCAGGAGAGCGGTCTCCTCCAACGCGTCAGCCCACGCCTGGCCCTCCCGGGCCGCGGCCTCGGCGGGGGTGAAGCGCTCCTCGGGGGCGATGCGCGCGCCCCCGGCCGTGGCGGTGAACCGCACGTACTCGCCCGTGCGGCGGTCGACGACGCCCCGGAAGTCCCCGGCGATCCCCACCGGCCACGTCAGCGGTGTGGGTGCGAGTCCGGTGCGCTCCGCGATCTCGTCCATCAGCGCCAGCGGATCCCGACCCGGCCGGTCCCACTTGTTGACCACCGTGATGATCGGGATTCCCCGGTGCTTGCACACGGCGAACAGCTTCATCGTCTGGGGCTCGAGACCCTTCGCTGCGTCGATGAGCATGACCGCGGCATCCACCGCGGCCAGGACGCGGTAGGTGTCCTCGGAGAAGTCGGCGTGCCCCGGGGTGTCCAGGAGGTTCAGGACCGTGTCACGGTAGGTGAGCTGCAGTGCCGCGGAGGTGATCGAGATCCCGCGCGCCTGCTCGATCTCCATCCAGTCGGACACGGTGTGCCGCCGCCCGCTCTTGCCGTTGATGTGGCCGGCCTCCCCGATTGCGTGCGTGTGGAGCGCCAGCGCCTCGGTGAGGGTGGACTTGCCCGCGTCGGGGTGGGAGATGACGGCGAACGCACGACGACGGGCCGCCTGGGCCGGGACGTCGTCGTGCGCGTGTGCGGCGGCTTGGGTGCGTGCATCGGCGTGCGGGCGGGGGTCGACGGTCAGGACGTCGTCGTGCACAGGGCTCCTGGGGTGGTCGGACGGCGGGCAGGGCGCCGAGGTGGCCGTGGTTGGCGCGCGAACCCGAGAGGAACCCTTCCTGATTCTACGCCGAGCTCACGGGCCTCCCGAAAACCGCGGACCAACCGAGTCAGCGGATGGTCACCGCAGTATCGAACCAGGTGAGCACCCGCTCCTCGCCGAACGGCCAGACCGCGGCGAGCGTCGCCGCCGCCACCGCGACCCCGGGGTCCTTCCCGAATGACGGCACCCCAGGGAGCGTGAACCCGGCGGAGAGGGTGTGCACCGGGGCGTCGTCGGGCAGGCCGGCAAGGCGGCGAGCCTCCGCGATCCCGGTGTGGAGGTCCCCGAGTTCGTCCACCAGACCGCGCTCGAGCGCGTCCGCCCCGCTCCAGATCCGGCCCCGGCCGATCTCGTCAACCGTCTCGCGCGTCAGTCCGCGTCCCTCGGCCACGCGGGAGACGAACCGCTCGTACACCTCGTGCATCATCCGCTCGGCCCACGCCCGGTCAGCGTCGGAGAAGGGTCGGTTCGCGCTGGCGAAGAGCGCTTCCTCACGGCCCACCACCTCGGGATTCAGCCCGTGCCGTTCGTTGAACTCCGTCAGCACCGGCTTGCCCACGACGACGCCGATGCTCCCCGTGAGCGTGAACGGGCTCGCGACCACATGGTCGGCCTGCGCCAGCACGTAGTACCCGCCCGAGGCCGCGACCTCGCCCATCACCGCCACCACCGGCTTTCCGCACCGCGCGACGGCGCGGCCGATGACGTCCGACGCGAGCGCTGAGCCACCCCCCGAGTCCACGAAGAGCACGATCGCCTTGGTGCGCTCGTCCCGCTCGGCCTTGCGCAGCGCCGCGACCACCGTGTCCGCGCCGGCGATCGGTCCGGGCAGGAACGGCAGCGGCGGAGTCCCGCGGCTCCTGCCCGACACGATCGCGCCGATCACGGGGACGACGGCGATCCCGTCCTCCTTCTTGGCGCGCCGCTTCTCAGCGAACTGGGTGCGGACGATTTCGAGCGTTCGGGTCCAGTGTTGGTCCACCGGGAGGGCGATCTCGTCGTCGTAGGCGATCCGGGTGATGATCCCTGCTTCGAGGAGTTGGCCGGCGTTGGTGAAGCCGGCGTCGAACCAGTCCGGCGGCTCGCCCGCCCCGCGCGCGGCGACGTCGTCATGCACGGCCGGCACGTCGTCGTCACGCACGGACTCCCGCCACGAGCGCTCCGCCGAGTCGAGGTAGGCGGTGAGCTGCTCGCGTTGGTAGTCGTCCATGTGGTCCTCGGAGAACCGCGTGAGTGCGGACTTGTACTCCTTGATCCGCAGGTTCTCGAAGGCGATGCCGCGTCGGCTGAGGAACGCGCCGTAGAAGACCTGCTCGGCCGCGAAGCCCGGCAGCATGACCTCCGCCGACTCCGGCGCCACCACCTCACCAACCTCCGCGGCCACGAGGAGACTGCGCATCGTGACCTGCGGGAGGTGCACGACGACGCGCTTGTGCTTCGCGAGCCGGCCGAGCGCCCGGCCGATGGCGTGCGACGTAGCAAGACCGGCCGTCAGGCCGCCCACCCGGACGAGGACACCGCCGGTGAGCCAGTCCGCGCCCGCGAGTTGCTCGAGGCGCGCCGTCAGGCCTTCGAACGACTCGCCCCGCTGGACCAGGGCCTGCAGCGGCTCACGGGGATGGTGCGCCGGGTAGCTGCCGTGGAGGTCGAGGATGACCCACGTCGCGGCGTCGACGTCATCGTGGCCGGTGGCGAGGTGGAGGAACTTCGGCAGGTCCGGCAGGGAGCGCAGGTTGGGAAGGGAGCGGTGCGTCATGGACACACCGTACGTCGGGGCAGGCTGGCGCGCCGCTCGAGGGCTCCGGGGCCTTGCGGAACCCCGTCACCGCACGAAGTAGGCGGCCTCCTCGCCGGACAGGGCGTGCGCCACATTGAGGCGGTGCTCCTCGCTCATCGGCGGCAGTTCGGCGACGGGGAACCAGCGGGCCTCGGTGTTCTCGCCGTCGGCGGGGAACGGCTCGCCGCTGACCCAGCGGTACAGGAACGACACGCCGATGTACTGGGTCATGTCCCCGTTGACGTAGGTGACCATCGGCCCCATCCGCACCGATGCGATCCGCACGGGCTCGCCCACCACTCCCGCCTCCTCGGCCAGTTCGCGGGTGGCGGCGCGGGCGGGCTCCTCCCCCGGGTCGATGATGCCGGTGACGGGCGTCCACGCACCGTCGTCCGCGCGCCGCACCAACAGCACCCGCCCCTCGTGCTCGACGACGGCGGTCACCCCCATCAGCCACAGCGGGTCGTGCCCGATCTTGTCGCGTAGGTGGAGGATGAATTCCGGTGTCGCCATGGAGCAACGGTAGCCGCCGCTTGTGGGGCGGCGGCGTCACGGCTGGGCGCCGGCCCAGCTGCCCCCACCCGCGTGCTCCTGCGTGGTGGGCAGGGCGGGTGCCGCACCCGGGACACAGTTGTTACGGCGGCCCGGTCCCTGCCTCGCCCGCGTGGTGGGGTAGGTCTCCGAGCGGAGCCGTGACCTGCCGCTTTGCGGGGCGGGCGGCGCGGGTCGCGAGGTCATCATCAACGGGCCAAGCTGTGGTCACAACTGTGTCCAGCAGGATCAAGGACGCGCTCGGGACGCGCGCGCGGTGAGGTTTCGAGCCGACGGCGAGCGGAACTGAGGTGAGCGGTCAGCCCTGGAAGTCCTCTGGGTCAACGGTCTCGAGGAACTCACTGAACGCGGCGAGCTCCGCCTCCTCGTCCGGGCCGGTTTCGGACTCGTCAGGGACACCGGCCTCCTCGAGCACCTCCTCCGCCACCCACACCGGTGCGCCCACCCGGGTGGCGAGCGCGATGGAGTCCGACGGCCGCGCGTCGAGGACGTGGACGCCGTCGGGCGCCCGCACCGTGATCTCCGCGTAGAAGGTGCCCTCCTCGAGCCGGGTGATCTCCACGCGCTCCACGGTGGCGTGGAGCGCCTCGAGCATGGACTTCATGAGGTCGTGCGCGAGGGGCCGCGGCGGTTCGTCACCCTCGATGGCCAGCAGGATCGCAGTGGCCTCCTGGTGACCGATCCAGATGGGGAGCAGCTTGCCCTCGCCGGGCTCCGCCGAGATGGGCTTGAGGATGATGACCGGCTGCGACCGCGAATCGATCGCGAGGCCCACAATTCGCACTTGGATCACAGGTGACACCTCCCAGCGGTGCCGGCGTGCGGACGCCGGGCGGCCTGTGTGGCCTCCTCTCATCGTACTTCGGCACGTGGTTGGTGGACCGACTACGACTTGAAGGCACCGCGACGCCGACAGGGAGCTTTCGCGCAGCCAAGGAGGGTTCAGGCCGAGGGAGCGGACGCCGACAGGGAGCTTTCGCGCAGCCAGGGAGGTCTCGAGCCGAGGGAGCGGCGCGCACCAAGGGGCCTCAGCGCCAGACCTCCCAGCCGGATGGAACCCTCCCCCTCGGCGTGCCCGGATTGTCGATGGGAGAGTTGGCGCGCTCCTGGGGACTGTCTCACTCGCCGACGGCGTCGAGGACCGCGTCCGCAACCGCCGCCAGGTGGGTGTAGTCCGCGACGTACCCCGTGGCCAGGTTGTTCACGTAGGCGAACACCAGGTCCCGGTCCGGGTCCGCCCACCCGATCGCCACGTTGGACCCGTTGTGCCCGAATGCCCGCGGGCTGCTGAGCCTGCCCATCGGGCTGAAGGTCAGCGGCCCCCGTCGCGGCCCACCCAGCTGCATCCCCTGCGCCCAGCGGATGTGAGGCCGGCACCTCGCCCGGCGCCCACCGCGGGCGCGCCGTTTCAATCCGCCGGACGGATCGCTCCCAGTCCGTCATCGCGACGGCGTCCCCCAGCGCCCCCAGCGCCATCGCGCGCGAGGCCCGCGGGGTCGATCCCGACGCCGAGCGGGCCGGCCCCTCCCGGGACCGGGCCGTGGGGACGTTGTGCCCTGTCCATCGCCGCTACAGGTCCACCTGTCCCTGGACGGTCACGTGGCACCGCCCGCCCACCCAGACGTCCGCGCCGTCGTCGTGGATGAACAGCCGCCCCGCCCGCCCGATCGCGGTCCCCTGCCGCACCGAGTACCGCTCCGGCGCGCGCCCCGTGGCGCGGAACCACTGCGCGAGCGCCGCGTTCAGCGACCCCGTGACCGGGTCCTCCGCGATCCCGAGTCCCGGCACGAACGCGCGCGCCTCGAACAGGCAGTCGTCCCACGGGCGCTCGCCCGCCGGGAACTCCCCGATCACGCCGACGCGCAGGTCCCCCATCGCCGCCAGGTCCGGCCGCAGCGCGAGGACGGCGGCGGCGTCCCCGAGGACCAGGCCGAGCCAGCCCGGGCCGTTGTCCACCCACTGACTCATCACGACGTCGTCCCGGCCGATCCCCAGGCTCGCGACGGCGCAGGCGAGGGTCTCGTCATCGACCGGCCCCGTGCGCAGGGGCGGCGGGGCGGCGAACGAGATGACGTCGTCGTCCACGCGCAGCGGGACGAGGCCGACCCCACACTCCTGGGTCACCCGCGTTCCCGGGGCGGCGGCCGACCGCACCCACGCGTGTGCGGACCCCACGGTGGGGTGGCCGGCGAAGGGCAACTCGCCACCGGGGGTGAAGATGCGGAGGCGGTAGTCCGCGCGGGGATCGGTGGGCGGCAGGACGAACGTGGTCTCCGAGAGGTTGGTCCAGCGCGCGAATGCGGCCATCGCGGCGTCGGTGAGGCCCTCGGCGTCCAGCACCACGGCGACGGGATTTCCGGTGACTGGGCCGGTGGCGAAGACGTCTACCTGCATGAAACTCCGCACGCACTGCACATTACCTCCACCTATCGACGGCGGGGCGGGGCATAGCCTGAAAAGGACAGTGAACGATGTCCGCGGGCGAGACCCGCCGGCGGACCGGATGCAAGGAGGACCACATGTCCGTTGCCAAGGTCACCGAGATCTCCAGCAGTTCGACGGTGAGCTTCGAGGACGCCATCAAGCAGGGCATCGACCGCGCCTGCCAGACGCTCGACCAGGTCAAGGGCGCCTGGATCAGCGAACAGCATGTGGTGGTGGAGGCCGGCGCGATCGTCGAGTACCGCGTGAACATGAGGGTCACCTTCGTCCTGAAGTAGGCCATCAGGCGGCGTCAGGACAGCACCGGATCCCTGCGACCCTACCCGCAGGGATCCGCGCCCAGACCCTCACGCGCTCCGGCGAGTCCGTGGAGGACTTCCTCCTGCGGGCGACGCCGCGCCAGTTGCAGGTTTGCAGCGCGCCTTCCCATGCCGCGACGTCCGCCCTGGGCATCGGCGAGCACATCGTGTCCCAACTCGCGGACCGGAACGCCGCCGCGTAGGTCGCGTTCCGAGCTCCAAACGCGAGGACCTGCCGGTATCAGCAGGTCTGCAGCAGCCCGGCGGCCTGCGCCTGCGCGGTCAACCTCGCCGAGTCCGCATCGAGGGCCCGCTGTGAACGCACCTGCTGCCCCACCGCCGCGGCCTGCGCCTGCGCGGTCAGCCGCGCGGACTCCGCCGCGAGCGCACGCTGCGAACGCACCTGCAGCCCCGCTGCCGCGTCCAGCGCCTCCTCCTTCGCGATCAGCCGCGCCCGCTCCGCATCAAGGGCCCGCTGCGAACGCACGGGCGCGCCGGTGTCGCACTTGATGACTACCGGAACCGAGTTGGCAGCGTTCTGAGCGGCTGTGGCCGGGGCCGCGCTGGCCGGGGCGGCAAGGCCCCCCACGATGAGCGCCGCCGCGAACGCGGCACCCACGAATCTCCTCGGCGCGATTCCGCCCTCTCGCTCGCAGGTGATCCACCGTCCGGAACGAAGCTCCTGCACACCCACGACCTTCTCCTCCCACGCCATCCCGTCCCTGATGGACTGTTGAGACCGAATCCTGCTCGCTGAGGTAGTCCGCCCGACATAGGGCGAAAGTCCTATATCTCGGCCCGAACGCCCCGCGTGCCACAATGTGCCCATGCCCCGCCCGCCGACCTCACCACCCGTCCCGCCGAAGGCCCTCCCCGTCACCGCCGACGACGTCGCCGCCGCTGCCCGGCACCTCGAGCCGATCGTCCGTGAAACCGCGCTCGAACTCTCGCCGCGCCTGTCCGCGGCGCTCCAGCAGCCGGTGTACCTCAAGCGCGAGGACCTGCAGGTGGGCCGCTCGTACAAGGTCCGCGGCGCCTACAACCTGATCTCCTCCCTCACCCCCGCCGAGCGCGCGCTCGGGGTGGTGTGCGCCTCCGCCGGCAACCACGCCCAGGGCGTCGCGTTCGCCTGCCGCCAGTTGCGGATCCGCGGCAAGGTCTTCCTCCCCTCCACCACCCCGCGCCAGAAGCGCGCCCGCATCCAGGACATCGGCGGTCGCTGGGTGGAGCAGGTCATCACGGGTGCCGTGTTCGACGAGACGTCGGCGGCGGCGCAGGCCTTCGCGGCGTCGTCGGGCGCGATGTACGTGCCACCTTTCGACGACGCCCGCATCGTCGCAGGCCAGGGCACCGTGGCGTACGAGATCTGCGAGCAGCTGCGCGAACCGGTCGATACGGTCCTCGTACCGGTGGGCGGCGGCGGGCTGATCGCCGGCGTCGCGGTGTGGTTCAAGCACCGCTTCCCGGGCGTGCACGTGATTGGGGTGGAGCCCGCGGGGGCGGCGTCGATGCGGGCCGCGCTCGACGCCGGCGCGCCGGTCGCGCTGGCGAAGGTGGACGGGTTCGTCGACGGCGCCGCCGTGCGCCAGGTGGGGCGCGTGCCGTTCGCGGTGGTGCGGGACCTGGTGGACGACGTCGTCGCCGTGCCGGAGGGCGCGGTCTGCTCCGAGATGCTGGACCTGTACCAGACCGATGGCATCATCGCGGAGCCGGCCGGGGCGCTGGCCTCCACCGCACTGCGCGGTTACCTGCCGCGCACCCCGGAGGGGCCGGTGGTGTGCATCGTGTCCGGCGGCAACAACGACGTCTCCCGCTACGCGGACATCCTCGAGCGCTCGCTGGTGCACGAGGGGTTGCGGCACTACTTCCTGGTGACGTTCCCGCAGCAGCCCGGCGCGCTGCGGCACTTCCTCGAGGACGTGCTCACGGAGGACGAGGACATCGTGCTGTTCGAGTACGTGAAGAAGAACAACCGGGAGACCGGCCCCGCGCTCGTGGGCGTGGACCTCGCGCGCCCCGATTCACTCCCCGGGCTCCTGCACCGCATGGCCGCGAGCCCGCTGCAGATCGAGAAGCTGGCGCCGGACTCGCCGGTCTTCGAGTTCCTCCTGTAGGGGCACCGCAGATCCTGCGCCGCAAACGGCCCGGTGGCACGGCGCACCACCGCGCCGCACGTTAGCCTGTCGGATTATGGATGCTTGTGAACCAGCTCATGGCTGAGTCGTTCGCAGTCTCGCTCGACAGGGCGGTCGGGCCGTTGGTGCTCTCGCTCGACGTCGGGTCCACCGGCACGCGCGGGGGCCTCTTCGACGCCACCGGCCGGCCGATCCTCAAGACCCGGATCAAGGTGGACCACGCGTTCCGGAGCAACACCGCGGGCCGCTCCGAGATCAGCCCCGACCAGATCGTCCACGAGGTGGCGGCCGTGCTGGACGCCATCGCCGGGCCGCAGTACGCCGGCCTGATCAGGGGCGTGGCCATGGACACCTTCGCCTCCTCGCTGATCGGGGTGGACGAGGACCATGCCGCCGTCACCCCCTGCTACACCTACGCGGACTCACGCAGCGCGCCCCAGGTGGAGCAACTGCGGAAGGTGCTGGACGAGGAGGAGTTGCAGCAGCGCACGGGGACGCGCCTCCACACCTCCTACCTGCCGGGACGCCTGCGTTGGATCCAGAACACCCAACCGGACACGTTCGAACTCGTGCGGTCCTGGATGTCACTGGGCGAGTACATCTACCTTCGCCTGCTGGGCGTGCGGGGTGTGGCGGTCTCCGCCGCCGCCTGGAGCGGCCTCCTCGACCGCCGGACCGGCGAGTGGGACGACGAGCTCCTCACCAGGATCGGCGTCCGCCCGGACCAGTTCGCCCCGCCGCGCAATCCGGACGATCCGTTCACCAAGCTCCCGAAGCGCCTCCCCAGGAGGTGGCCGGGCCTCGCCGGGGCGGTCTGGTTCGCGGCCATCCCGGACGGCTTCGCCGCGAATCTCGGCTCGGGCGCGCTCGACGAGCACACGATGGCGTTCTCCGCCTCGACGTCGGGGGCCCTGCGCGTGATGGTCCCGGGAGTCCCGGACCACATCCCGGCCGGGCTGTGGTGCTACCGCATCGACGCCGACCGCTCGATGGTGGGTGGCGCGCTGAACGACGTCGGGGCCGTGGTGTCCTGGCTGGACGCCCTGACGGCGCCCCCCTTCCGCGGCTCGCGCGACGACTGGTTCGCCGGTCCGCCACGCGACGCGTCGCCCCTGATGCTGCCCTTCCTGACCGGCGAGCGCTCCACGGGCTGGCGGGGCGACGCGCGCGCCGTCATCGCAGAGATCACCTCGAACACCGACGTCTCCGCCTTCTACCGCGGCGCCATGGAGGGCGTTGCGATGAGCTACCGCCGCGTGGTCGAGGAGCTCGAGACCGTGGCGCCCGGGGTGGAGCGGATCGTCGCAGCGGGCGGGATCACCCAGCTGATGCCGAACTGGATGACCGTGGTGGCGAGCGTGCTGGACAAGCCCGTCTTCCCCATCACCATGAAGCGGTCCACCCTGCGCGGTACCGCGCTGCTCGCCCTCGACACGCTCGCGCCCACGGTGGCGCGCGCGGAGCCCGAGGCCGGCGAACTCATCGTGCCCAACTCGCGGTGGGTGGCCGAGTACAACCGGCGCTACCAGCGCTACCTCGCCCTCTACACGGAGGTCTTCCCGTGACGGGGCATCACCAAACAGGAGGAACACCATGGGTTACGCCCTGAGCACCACGGTCGCCAAGCCCTTCGACGTGACCCTCGCGGCCACCCGGGAAGCCCTCGCCGGGCAGGGCTTCGGCGTCCTCACCGAGATCGACATGGCCGCCACGCTCAAGAAGAAGCTGGACGTCGACATCAAGCCGCAGGTGATCCTCGGGGCGTGCAACCCGCCGAGCGCGTACCAGGCGCTGCAGGCGGAGGAATCGATCGGGCTGTTACTGCCGTGCAACGTGGTGGTGCGCGCGGTTGACGAGGGCACCACCATCGTCGAGGCGATCGACCCCGCCACGATGCACCAGCTCACCGGGAACGAGGCCATGAAGCCGGTGGCGGTTCGCATCGGCGGGATGCTGCAGGCCGCGCTGGACAGCTTGACCGCCTGACGAGCGGGACAGGTCGACCGGCGCGCGGCGTCGTCGTCAGTCCAGGCAAAACTCGTTGCCCTCGGGGTCCTGCATCACGATGAACCCGCCCGACTTCCAATCCGGCTCGAACCGGCGGAAACGCGAGGCACCCAGCGCGATGAGTCGCGCACACTCGGCCTCGAGCGCGGCCATGCGCGCATCGCCGCGCAGGCCCACGGCGGCACGGATGTCCAGGTGCACCCGGTTCTTGGCGGTCTTGGCCTCCGGCACCCGCTGGAAGTAGAGCCGGGGGCCCTTGCCGCTCGGATCGTGGAGGGCGGAGGCGCTGTTCCACTCCTCCTCCGGCACGCCGCGGTCCTTGAGGAAGGCGGGCCAGGAGTCGAAGCCCTCCGGCGGGGCGTCGATCTCGTAGCCGAGAGCCGCGGCCCAGAAGTGGGCGAGGGCGTCCGGGTCGTGGGCGTCAAAGGTCACCTGGAAGGCGCGTGGTTCCATGTGCAGGAGCCTCCCACAGGAGCGACGAGGACGCGCGCCGACGGCTTCCAAGGGGCGCCGCGCCCTATGCCACGACCGGCCCCGGATCCCCGCCGGCGGCGCCGTCGGCCCGCACCTTCTCGGCCGCGTGCCGCTCGGTCGGCCCCGTGACCCGCACGTACGGCCGCCGGCGCAGGGAGTACCGCACCTCCACGTGCCACGACCGGCCCACCCAGAGCGCGGCCACCACGGCCACCAGGATCGACGCGATCGCGCCCACCCCCACGGACCAGCGCGGCCCCCACGCCTCGGCCACCCACCCCACCAGTGGCGAGCCGATCGGCGTCGTCCCGAGGAACACCATCATGTAGAGGCTCATCACGCGGCCGCGCATCGCAGGCTCGGTGGTCATCTGCACGGTGGCGTTGGCGGAGGTCATCATGGTCAGCGACGTCAACCCCACCAACACGCAGCTCAGGGCATACAGCTCCCACGTGGGCGCCAGCGCCATCAACCCGGAGGCTATCCCGAACGCGAAGGCCGCCGCGATCACGATCCGCACCCGCGGGTGCTTGCGCCGGGCGGCAAGAAGCGCCCCGGTGAGCGATCCGATCGCCAGCACCGAGCCCAGGATGCCGTAGTCCTCCGCGCCCTTGCCGAACACCTCGGTGGCCATCACCGCCGAGGTGAGCTGGAAGTTGAGGCCGAGGGCCCCCACCACGCTCACCACGAGCATGATCACGAGGATGTCGCTGCGTCCCCGCACATAGGCGAGGCCCTCGCGCACCTGGCCGCGCCCCCGGGGCGCGTGCGGCAGCGCTTGCAGCTCGCCCTGGCGCATCAGCACGAGGCTGATGATCGTGGCGGCGAACGTGACCGCGTTGATCACGAACACCCAGCCCGTGCCGACGGCGGCGATCAGGAACCCCGCGATCGCCGGTCCCAGCAGGCGTGCGATGTTGAACGACGTCGAGTTGAGGCCCACCGCGTTCGGCAACGACTCCGGCGGCACCATCTCGCCGACGAAGGTCTGCCGGGCGGGCGCGTCGAAGGCGGCCACCACCCCGAGGAGGAACGCGAACACGTAGACGTGCCAGAGTTCCGCCACGCCCGCGACGACGATCGCGCCGAGCACGCCCGCCAGCACGCCGAGGAGGGTCTGCGTGGCGATGAGCAGCTTTCGCAGCGGTAGCCGGTCCGCGAGCACGCCGGCGTAAGGACTGAACAGCAGGACCGGCAGGAACTGCAGGCCGATGACCACGCCCACCGCGGAGCCGTCGTTGTCCGTGAGCACGGTGAGGACCAGCCAGCTCTGCGCCACGCGCTGCATCCACGTGCCCACGTTCGCCACAAGCGCGCCGATGAACCACAGGCGGTAGTTGAAGTAGCGCAGGGAGTCGAAGGTGCGGCTCATTGGTCGGTCATCCGCCGCAGGATCTCGGCCGCCCGGCCGACGACCTCCCGCTCCTCGGGGGTCAGCTTGGCCAAGCCCTTGTTGAGCCACGCGTTGCGCCGCCGCTTCGTCTCGCACACGACGTCGCGGCCCGCATCCGTCAGCGTGACGACCACCTGACGGCCGTCGGAGGGGTGCTTCGAGCGCGCNACGAGCCCGGCCTCCTCGAGCGCGGCCACGG
>JGI24133J20442_1000118_pt1 | contig 22958 bp, 16 predicted proteins | sample BarGraNGADG00311_2_FD_20442 | JGI IMG/M metagenome (IMG submission 20442)
AACCCATAGTGAGGGTTGCGATTTGTGTTGCATACCTTAGACCCATGTATTATGCAATGCAACATATAGAGAGCAACCCGAACACCTTTTTACCTGGACCTGAGTGGTTAACAATAAAATCTGCATGCATAAAGCTAAGCCTTTCAAAGGACAAATTTTTATCCAAGGTACAAAATGGGGATATCCTTTCTAGGAGTATAATAAATGGTCCAACACATTATAGAGTTTAGTACTAGCTTTCGGATAATTATTTTCTCTTTTCACTTTTTGATACTGGTTTTAAAATTTTATGTGACCAAGCAGGGTCTTTTATAGTGGTTACATAATAAAAACCAACCACCCAAGACTTAACTCAGATGGATGGAATCTGGCACTGTTGATTTTCAGGGGTTCTTGAGATTTTTAAGTCGAGGTGAACCATCTCAGAACAGTGTTCGCCAAACCAAAAAAAATCAACCGGACGAACAGCTAAAAAATACTGTCTGACCGGTTGATATATGCCATAACTATTTTTTATGAAATAATATTATGCACCTGAAGCAAAGTCGGCCTCGCCGGGGTAACTCCGTTCTTTTTAAGAATAGGAATAAGTGTTTCAGAAAATTTATTCAAGGCTTCTTCTGAATCCCATATATCCGTTATAAGCATACCAACAGGCTGCAAAGTTACGACATGATATCGGCGCCCTGAAGCAGAAAATTCTTAAACTATATTCTGCTTAAAATCTTAACATCAGGCATGCCTATTACTCCTCCTTTTTCCATTGCTGCTTTCAATTCAGGATTTGCCATAAAACCATTTATTGCTGCTACGCTTGGAGCTTCGCCAATAATTGTTATCTTATTTGCATTATCAACAGAATGATATACGCCCGTACTTTTGAAACCTGCTTTTGAACGGTTTACTTCATCAGCATCAAAAACTTTTCTCCAATCTGAATAGTTTTTGCATTCATGAGAAATAATTACTGTTACCATTTTTTTTGATTATTAATCTTCCTATTCGTATGGCTTTTCGGTCTCGCCCCGTTTTTTAAAGAGGGTACTGGACTCCTCCTGGTTTATAAACTCTCTGTAAAATTTCTATAGACACAACCTCAAGACAACAACTTATTACCACAGTTGTTCAATTATAGCAAATGTCTTTTCCTAAGGACACTATACTATTTGTGCTGCATTTGCACTTGCTTAAGAAACAATAAACCTGGTTGAAGGTCAGAGATTTAATAGATACAATATTAAAATGATAGATTATGGTTGCTTAATACTGTTTTCAATCATAAAGCTATCGGGGTATCCCATAGCTGCAAGTTTTGGATAGTATTTAAAGATCTCTTCCCTGGTTTTGAAACCTTTGATTAATACTATGTAATATTCCCATTCATTTACAATTTCAGGAGTCAGTTTTAGTTTAGCTTTGATTCTTCTTTGTGCCCGTAACGCTTTTGATTTTTTATAAAATACCCCAACCTTCAAATTAAAAGTAGGATCTGAAAATACTTGTCTCTCTTCCTGAACAACAGAAAGATTAACTTCTTTTTCAGCCACTTTGAGAGTGGTATCAGGTTTAAGTATTGGCTGAACCTTAATATCTTCCTTCTCCTTTGGCCTGAATACCCATAAATTCTTTATCCCNAGCAGACCAAGTATGGGAATGATCCGGTCAATCTCTTCTATGCTGTCAAATCCATTTATCCGTACTTTANAAAATCCATTTTCAGAAACTATAACAACAGGTTTGTCAATCATATGGGAAAGCCAGTTTCTCAATGTAACTGCTCTGGCTTCCTGATGAAATGCACCGACCTGAATCTCCATATCCTTATCGAAGGTCTGTACCGGTTTTTCTGTAATATTCTCTAGCGGGTCTGCTATTAAGCCGCTTTGGTTATCGATGTTCACAATTTGCCTGGGGAGTGATGATGAATCAGACTGACTACATGAAATGATACTCCGGAATATAAAAATTATCAGAAAACTTAAGTAACGGAAATTCATGTGTAATCTGTCAAATGATAATTCTGAAACTCATCATGCCAAATTTATACTATTTTCAGAAACAGGCAGTTATAATTAGGATGGATATTTTACTTTTCAGGATGTTTTCTGTAGTATTACATTGAAAATGGATTTCCTCCCGTAGCATAAAAAGTTACGAAACTGAATAATTAGATGAAAAGAATTAAATTCATCATATTACTTATTTCTTTAGTAACTCCTGCCCGGTTAAGTGCCCAGGACAGTATTTTTAAATTAAAGGGTCAGGTGGATGGGTTTACCGGTCTAAATTTTTCCACACCTGTTCAGGTCCAGACAGGAGCCAGGTTCCTTCCGACTCTTTCAATCGGAAAGAACCTGAAAAACAATCTGAAATTCGATTCTGAAATTTCATTCGACAGTTATCTGAATTATCAATTTTCCGGAAAAGGAAACAATAGTTTCGATTCAAAAATCAAACCCTACCGTCTATGGGTACGGTTAAGCAGTGAACGTTTCGAACTCAGGGCAGGCCTTCAGAAAATCAACTTTGGTTCTGCCGCAGTGCTACGACCATTAATGTGGTTTGATCATATCGACCCTCGCGACCCTCTGCAGCTTACCGACGGAGTATATGGTCTGCTTGGTAGATACTATTTCCAGAATAATGCGAATGCCTGGTTATGGGTTCTATGGGGAAATGATAAAACCATGGGTTGGGAGACAGTGCCAACAGTCAAAAATGTTCCGGAGTTCGGAGGCAGGATGCAATTCCCGGTTACCAAAGGAGAAGTGGCGGTTTCATTTCATCACCGCAATGCTGATTTAACAAGAGTATTAAATCCTGCTGCTATCCACGGTGACGCAAGTTATCCGGAAGACAAGATCGGACTTGATGGCAAATGGGACATTGGCCCCGGATTATGGGCAGAGTATTCCCTTGCTCACAGCACGCTCGATTCAACATATTTTCAGCCATGGACAAAATTATTCACAATTGGGATTGACTATACCTTCGGTATTGGAAACGGATTGTACATAGCATCAGAATTTTTCAGATACAGCTCCGCTGCTGCAATATTTGATCCGGGGAATAATATTACATTCTCGTCATTAACAGCTAATTATCCGATTGGGATTAATAAACTTGGAACCATTATTTACTATAGCTGGACCGATAAAACTTGGTACCGGTTCATTAATCTGCAGAGGCAAAGCGATAACTGGACTTTCTATCTTTTTCTGTTCTGGAATCCTGAAAAATTTGCGATCTATAATAACATTTCCGGAAATAATATGTTTTCCGGAAAAGGAATACAGTTTATGACAGTTTTTAATTTTTAATGCAGCATATAAAAACCTTTGTGAGCCTTAGTGATAACCTTAGTGACCCTTTGTGGTAAAAAAGAAACTTAACCTCAAAGGAACACAAAGGGCAAAACAAAGGAACACAACGAAAAAGCAACAATCAGGTTATTCAACAATAGTATTATATATCAATCATGGAAAACAACACTCTCATCTCGATTGAAGCCATCAGGAAGCATTTTCCGACATCCGGAGGCAGTTTTACAGCCCTGAACGGAATCGATCTTAAGATCGGCAAGGCTGAGTTTACAGGTGTCGTCGGTCCCAGCGGCAGCGGAAAAACGACGCTTCTCAACATTATCGGTTCTCTCGACTCCCCTTCTGAAGGCAGGGCGGTGGTGCTGGGTCAGTCAATAAGCGATCTGAATCCAAAACAGGCTGCACTTCTGCGAAGATCGAAGCTTGGATTTATCTTTCAGAGTTATAATCTTCTTCCGGTCTATACTGTTTTCGAAAATGTGGAATTTCCATTGCTCCTGCTCAAATTTGATGACAGTCAGCGCAGGAAGATGGTAATGGATTCACTTGAGTGGCTCGGTCTGACTGATAAGGTCAAATCAAAACCGGCGCAGCTCTCGGGTGGCGAATGTCAGAGAGTGGCAATTGCCAGGGCCATGGTGAAGAAACCTGAGATAGTTCTTGCAGATGAACCAACGGCGAACCTCGACGCTGCAAACTCGCATAATATTCTTAAAGCGATGGTTCAGCTGAATAATGAATTCGGAACAACCTTCATTTTTGCTACTCACGATGATAAGGTAATTGGATATCTGAGGCGAAAGATTTCACTCGTTGACGGGAAAGTCACTACCGATGAAATCAGGAATAATTAAATGCTTGTCAGCATGAATTTATTATTCAGATTAGCAGTAAAAAATCTCATTGGAGCAGGCCTGAGAACCTGGCTCAATGTGATTGTGCTTTCTTTCTCATTCCTTATAATAATCTGGCATAAAGGATTACTTGACGGATGGGACAGGCAGGCAAAGAATGAAACTATCAAATGGGAAACAGGAGGAGGCCAGTACTGGCATTCCAGCTACGATCCTTACGATCCATTCTCTTTAACTAATGCACATGCAAAAATTCCTTCCTCCCTCGATTCGCTTGTCTCCGCAGGGAATATAGCCCCCATTCTTATAACACAAGGGACAATTTATCCGCGTGGCCGGATTCAAAGCATTCTGATCAAGGGAATAAATTCAGACCAAAAATTGCTTAAAATACCCAGCTCATTATTTACTAAAGTCAGTGAAGATATTCCGGCAATAATCGGTAGAAATACTGCAAATGACAACGGGATTAAGGAGGGGGACTTAATTACCCTCCGGTGGCGCGATGCGCATGGCACTTTCGATGCAAACAACATAAAAATAATCGGGATATTCAACACAGATGTACCTACTGTGGATATGGGTCAGATCTGGGTTCCGCTTGATCGTCTGCAAAAGATGATGGATATGTCCGGAGAAGCCACTATAATTGTTTCAGATAAAGAGCAAAAAGACAAAATTCTTTCCGGCGAATGGAAATTCATGAACAACGAAGTTCTTCTGAAGTCAATAACTGACCTCATTAAAATGAAATCGGTCAGCGGGTACGTTTTATATATAATTCTCCTGAGTCTTGCCATGCTTGCTATTTTTGACACACAGGTATTGTCGATATTCAGAAGACAGAAAGAAATAGGGACATATATCGCACTTGGCATGACACGCAGAGAGGTTGTCAGCCTTTTCACCATTGAAGGTTCGCTTAATTCAGTACTTGCCGGAATCCTCGCGGCACTTTATGGAATTCCAATGCTTGCTTTGCAGGCAAGCCGGGGGTTATCAATCCCGGGAGGCAGTAAAGGTTTTGGATTGGCAGTGGCAGACAAAATTTATCCAGTTTATAGCCTTGGACTGGTTATTTCAACTATTCTTCTCATCCTGCTTACAACAACCTTGGTAAGCTATATGCCTTCACGAAGGATTGCCAGAATGAAACCAACAGACGCTTTAAGGGGGAAAATACAATGATCATGTTTTTGTTAAAAGGTATATTAAGAGATAAGCAACGAAGTCTTCTTCCTGTTATTATCGTAATAATAGGTGTATTTCTCACCGTTGCTCTGTTCTGCTGGTTAAATGGCGTTCTTAACGACAGTATAGAATTGAATGCACGTTTCAATGCAGGTCATGTGAAAATTATGACAGCAGCTTATGCAAAGAATGTTGACCAGTTGCCTAATGATCTTGCCTTTACCGGCGTTGATACTCTGCTTATCAAATTGAAAAAAGAGTTTCCCAAGATGGTATGGGGAGAGCGGATTCATTTTGGCGGCCTGATCGATGCACCTGATCACAGAGGTGAAACACGAACACAGGGGCCTGCCATGGGCTTTGGTATTGATCTCCTCTCCGGTGACCGCTCTGAAATCGAACGGTTTAATCTCGAAAAATCATTACGCAGGGGAAGACTACCCCTTCATCATGGAGAAATCCTCATGAGTGATGAGTTTTCCAGGAAGCTTAAAGTGAACCCCGGTGATACTGTGACCCTGATTGGTTCTACCATGAACGGAAGTATGGCTATGTATAATTACATAGTTAGCGGGACAATTGTATTCGGTACCGGACCTATGGACCACGGTTCTGTTATTGCAGATCTTGAAGATGTCCGTAATGCTTTGGATATGAATAATGCAGCAGGCGAGATAGTCGGATATCTGGCAGATAATTACTATGATGAAAAGAAAATAGGTCAGGTAGTTACCAGGTTTAATAGTCTATTTCCGGCTTCAAAAAATGAATATGCACCTGTTCTTGTTACCCTGCGTCAGCAGAACAGCCTGGGGCAGATGATAGATCAGATAAAAGGTATTGGAGCCTTTGCGGTCTTCATATTCGTGTTGTCAATGTCACTTGTATTATGGAATGCCGGTCTGCTAGGAGGATTGAGAAGATATCCTGAATTTGGCCTCAGGCTGGCAATTGGTGAGGATTATTCGCACATTTATTTTTCAATGATCTATGAATCTGTACTTATTGGAATTATCGGTTCGGTCATAGGTACATCTATCGGGTTGCTCGGGTCGCTCTACATGCAACATCATGGCCTTGATCTTAGTTCAATGATGAAAAATGCAACAATAATTATGCCGGCAGTTTTTCATACCCGCATTACCCCCACAGCATTTTTTATAGGATTTATTCCTGGATTAGTGTCAACGGTTATCGGCACTATGCTTTCTGGAATTGGAATTTACAAACGCAAAACAGCTCAACTATTTAAAGAATTAGAAGCATGAGAAAAGCAGTCATTCCATTTTTTCTGATGTGCATTTCATTAAATGCGCAGAATCCCTCTGCGAAGGAGATAATAGAAAAAGTGGACAGGAACATGTCAGCAGACAGCAGGGTTTTTACTTCAAGAATGGTTATCCATAACCCGAGAAATACCCGGACAGTTGAATCCAAATCGTGGAGCCTCGGGGAGAAAAAATCATATACAGAGTATCTTTCGCCTCCACGTGAACAGGGAACGAAAATGCTTAAACTTGAAGATCAGCTCTGGATTTTTTCTCCTTCAACTGACAGGATAATTCAGATTTCCGGTCATATGCTCCGACAATCAGTGATGGGATCTGACCTGTCATATGAAGATATGATGGAAGACCCTCATCTTCTTAATCACTACACAGGGAAAGTAGATGGAGAAGAAAAACTAAATGATAGAAATTGCTGGGTTATTACCCTTTCGGCAAATACTTCAGATGTAGCCTATCAGAAACAAAAAGTCTGGGTAGACAAGGATCGCTTTATTCCTTTAAAAAAGGAACTTTATGCAAAAAGCGGAGTTCTGTTAAAAAGGATGGATCTCTCCGATGTAAATCAGATACAAGGGAGATGGTTTCCAAAGAAAATTCTTTTTAAAGATGTGTTAAAAGAGGGAGAGGGAACAGAATTCCAGATCGAAGAGATTAATTTCAATACTCCAATTCCTGAATATATTTTTTCAAAAGCAAGTTTGAAGAAATAGACCTCATCCCCCTTAGGGTCAGATAAAAGTCCAGGGTGAAGAACCTGATCTTATTTTACCGATTTGATTAAAGAATCCGTGATGATGATGGTCTTTACAGAAACAGCGAATGCACCGAAATAGCCCAAAGCTCCATTGCTAAGATTGTTATCCGGATTAGCCGGTGTTGAACCAAAGACAGGATTAGTGAAAATAAGGTCCTCAAGAGTACGATAATACCCGTACGTCTTGCTATCGAGGGAATAAAGTTCAACCCTGTATTTGTCTCCGGCATTTGCATGGGCAACCCGCAGTTCCGTTACCTGACCATTTGTATACTGATCATCAAATAGCCTGTAATTTTGGGTATTGATGGAATCGTTTCTAAAAACCTTAATCCTGTAAAAGTTTTTTTCAAGGGGGTCTCTGAAAAAACAATGTACTTCCAGAGGAATTTCCTTTTGGTTATTTCCTCCGAAATTGAAGCGCTGAGGATCGCTTCTTACCAGGGTCAGCGAAACGATATTGACATGACTAAACATGGTTGAAGATCCTTCATATTCCTGGTTTTCTGACATAACTTTCAGCGAGTATGTCTTTCCCGGAATTCCCCGGATCTTTGAAGAAATGTAAATCCCGCTATTGACTTCTTTAAGGGTATCAGTTATTCCTGAATTATCTGTTATTATTGCCACTGCACCTGTAACCGGAGGCAAAACCGGTTGGTTGAAATAACTCCCTGATTTACTGATCGTAACTGTATACGGGCCCCGTCTGTCGTTGATCGTACCCTCTATAACTATGCGGGGAGCGGCTTCGTTAAGATCCACATTGATAACTTTCTGACAACCCGGGAATACAAAAATTATCAGTAACAAAAGAAGTATATGAAGTGAATCAATATGACATATTTTCATTCTTATTATCATTCATTTATATTTCTTAAAACTTAAAATTATAGGTAATGGCAGGAACAAAGCGGAACAGGGATAACTGCACAGCCTGCATTTTTGTCGGATCATTCGGATCCTGCTGAAAATTGATTGCGTAGGCATTCGCACGGGCGTAAACATTATAGATTGAAAAGTTCCAGTTACTTTCAAATCTTGCGGTTTTTTTGCGTTGCCAGGTAAGACCAATATCCAGCCTGTGATAATCGGGCATACGATAACCGTTTCGCTCGGTGTAGTAAGGGACAACATTGCCATCAATATAATAACGTCCGCTCGGAAATGTAACCACGTTCCCGCTTATATATATCCATGTGGCAGAGAATGTCAGCCGGGGATTGAGTTCATACATTCCTACAATAGCTATGTTATTTGGTCTGTCCTGTTTTGCCAGGAAGGTATTACCATCATTTATATCAGAAAACTGCCTTTTTGTTTTTGATAATGTGTAGCTTATCCAACCCGTAAGTTTGCCATATTTCTTACGTACCAGAAATTCCGCACCATATCCCCATCCTTTTCCAAAAACAAGTTGTGCTTCCACCTTATTATTAAGAATAAGATTAGCCCCGTTCCTGTAATCAATCTGGTTTTGCATGGTTTTGTAATATACCTCCACAGATGTCTCGAACATGTTATTTGAGAAATTCCTGAAATACCCCAGTGTGTACTGATCTGCGATCTCCGGTAAAATATTGATATTACTCGGAACCCAAAGGTCAAAAGGGGTCGTTGAAGTTGTATTTGATAACAAATGAATGTATTGACGGGTTCGTGCGTATGAAACTTTAACCGAACTTGAATCATTGATGATATAATTCACCAGAAGTCTTGGCTCAAAACCGCCAAATGTATTGAATATTTTTCCTTTGGGATATGTTGCCGAATCCACAACATCCGATACTTTATTATATGTATAAACTGTGCCCGGCCCAATCGAACTGAATAGCGAATACCGCAATCCGTAACTGGCTTTAATATGTGTTGAAATTGTCTGTTCATTAGAAATATAAAATGCATTTTCCAATGCAAACTTGTTATCCATAGATCTGACATGGAAAAATGCAGTACTATCCACTTTACTGGGAACGAAAGTATGATAAATGGAATTGAAACCAAATTTGATCGTATTTTTCGAATTCAGATATAAATGAAGATCCTCTTTCAGGTTCCAATCCTGAATTTCTGATATCACCTTCATGGTAAGATTTCCCACAGCTACATTAAAATTATAACTGTACTTATTAAAAATCAATGATGTATTGGAAAAAATCTTATCATTGATTATATGATTCCATCTTGTTGTTGCAGTTACATTTCCCCAGTTCAGTCCCAACACACCTCCCAGATTGAAATTATCCCTTCCGAGGTAACATGAAAAATACAACCGGTCTTTGTCAGAGAACTGATAATTGGCTTTTAAATTTAAATCATAAAAATAAAGAGTTGATTTACTTGCCGTTGAATCGGCTCCTTTAGAGGAAAGAAGTCTGAGAAAAATATCTGCATATGTCCTGCGGGCAGCGATCATGAAGGAGCCTTTGTTTTTAAATATTGGTCCCTCCACAGCCAGGCGTGAAGCAATAATCCCAATTCCTCCTGATATATGATATTCCTTATTGTTGCCTTCATTCATTTTTATGTCAACTACTGAAGACAACCTCCCTCCGTATTCTGCGGGGAAACCGCCTTTATATAATGTAATATCCTTAATAGCATCGGAGTTAAAAGTTGAAAAGAACCCAAGCAGATGAGAAGGGTTATATACAGGGGCCTCATCGAGCAGGATAAGATTCTGGTCAACACCCCCTCCGCGAACATAAAATCCGGCGTTTCCCTCTCCGGCCGGTGTTACTCCTGGCAAAAGCTGAATGGTTTTTAAAATATCCTTTTCTCCCAGAATAACAGGTATATTCTGAATTTCCTTAATATTGATTTTTGAGATCAATTCACTTTGAACCACATTAATATTATTTTTTTCACCTGTAATTGTTATTTCTTTCAAAGCAATTGATTCTTCTTCCATTTCGAAGTTAAGCTTCACATTTTCTTTTAGTTCCAGCGCGATAATTTTAGTTTTATATCCAAGGAATTGAACTATCAAAGAATATTCCCCAGTGGGAAGACTAAGGGAAAAATATCCATATGAATTGGAAGTAATACCTGCGGAAGGATTTTCTTTAGGATAAATAACGGCGCCTGTTAATGATTCTCCGTTCCTGGCATCCCTTACAAAACCACTTATAGTCGCGTTTTTTGGCGGGTCAGAATCCGCAAGTCCCGGACGTAAAATCACCAATAAAAAAAAGAGAAATAAGAAATATTTTCTTGTTGTCATTCAATATCTGTTTGGGGGATTCTGAAAAGATGCTAATTGTTTCATTTCCCTTTGTGTTACTTTGTGCCCTACTTAGTGATACTTTGTGGTTAATGGCATTCTGTTTTACCACAAAGGTACACGAAGGATTACTCTAAGGTTCACAAAGGACTTTTAGTCAGCCCCAAGTTTTGCCATTAACCGTGTATCTCTGATTCTTTGCTGAATTAGTTTTCCGTTGTATATTCCTATAAACAGTAAATCTGTCAGTTTGTTGTTTCCCTTGCAGACAGATTATCTTNCTTTATTGCTTTATGATCTTATGTACAGTGTTTCCACCCTGGGTAATTAACTGAATCTGGTAAATACCAGGCGAATAAGAACTCATGTCAAGTTTATATATCCCGGAATTAATTTCTATTTTTCGTATTAACCTTCCCTGAAAATCAAATAATTGCAGAATCTTTATTGTGACTGAAGATTCAATTGTAAGATAGTCTGTCACAGGTATTGGATATAATTTCAGACTCTTGTTGTTTTCAATTTCATCAACAGATACGATTTTATTGACAGATGCCATCCAGTTAGATGCAATACTATTATCGGAAAAAGGATCGGTTAATTCCAGGTAGTATCCGTTGCCATCAGCATTCGGCCATGGTTGCAGATTGGAATAGCTGACGCTGTCGATTACATTTCCAAATCCATCTGCCAGCACAAGGTTCTCTCCCGTATTAGATAAATTTCTGGTAAATTGCCCGGAAGGAAGAATACCATATTTCCTTGTGAAAACCATCGGTTTGTTTGCAAGTATCGTTGTTGCTCCCTGACGAATCTCACTATGGGCGGGGAACCGGTAAACAAATCCTGTTCCTCCAAAGTAGATACCTGTTAAGTCAACTGTCTGATTGCCTGTATTTTTTATTTCGAGGAATTCCTGGTCATTGCTATTAGGAAAATCAACACTTGTATCCGGATTGTACATGATTTTGGTAATTACCAGCGAAGGAAGGTTAACACTGGGGCAACTGGTCGCCGGCCCTATTTTAGTGGTCATCCATTCGATCCGGTTATTTACAAAATTTTTTATTTTAGTTATCTCACCTGATAAATCAGGAATAGTACCCCATTTAGTGTTTTCACGAACCGCTGCCTCGTTTATAGAGGTAACCGTGCGGTCAATCATGGCTTCAACAACTAATTGGTTTAATGATTGTCCTGGTTGTATAAGTTTATTCCACCTTCGAGCCAGGCAACACCTGAATTGCGGGTTAGAGAACAGGTCGCTCCAGAATTTTGGACCCACATTATCACCATTAGCAAATTGCCAGGTATCTGTTTTACTTCTGTCAAATCCCCAGATTGTCAGGTCATTTCCAAAAGTAAGGTTATTGTCCCAGATTGGTCCGGCTCTTATTTTCCCATTCCTGTCTTTATGAAAATAGGTACTGAACTGATAGGCATCGGCATTGGCAGAAAATTCACTGATAATCATAAAATCGACAAATGACGGGATATCAATTACTGAGGGATACCCGGATTCCAGGGAAGAGTTACCTGATGAGGCGGTAAGGCTAAGTCTTTCAAATTCAGAGCGGATATAGTTATTTTGATCAATCGTAACATCTTCAGGTTTTGGAAGATCATGAATGAAAGTAACGTCATTTAATCCAATATAACTTGACATTGTCCAGGCAACCGGATCCTCCGCGTTGGTTTTATCAGCTTTTGTGATATATCCTCCGGTAAGGTTCGGGAGGTTGTTATCGGTTATTGCTATTTTCGTAATATTAACCCGGTCGTTCCCTGTTTTATTTTTTCCTGGAGAACATAAAGGCCCGTATAAGATCCGTTTATCATCACTTCACAATAGACAGTCCTGCTGGCATATTCTCCCAACATACGCGATAAATTATAACAAAGATAATCGCGGATAAGCGATGGTTCGAATCCAAGTCCGTTGAGGATCCAGTCATTATCACCGGGCAGACCAAGCAGGCTTACGTTCACTTTTGTAATATTATCATTTTTGTATGTCGTAAGTCCATATTGTTTCTTCGGAAGAACCTGTGAGCTCGAACCCCTTCTTTCTATGTTTATACGACCATCGTAGTTTAAAAATGCAGGGGTATTCTGATCGGTGACCCAATTTCGTAATCCTTCTCCCCTGTAAATTATTTTCATTGTTGCAAGTATCCTGGGGGAATCGGGTATATCTCCTCCGGCATCAGTATTAATTAAAACTATTGGAAGATTGCTATCTGTAAAGCTTTGAGAATATGAGGTGATCCAAATACAAAACTGCAAACATACAAGAGTAATAAATTGCTTCATTTTATTGTCATTAACTCCTGCTACAAATGTGTTAATTATTTTCGTATTGTTTGGTATTGACAATAAAATGCAATTTATCGCAAAACAACCGAAAATGTATTTTCAGGGTTTGATCACCTTTGTTAATACTCCCGGAACCTGAAGAAGATCGTAGTCATTACTATAGATCAGAAATTTATCGTTCCATTTCGGATTAAATTTATCCTTATAATCCCTTTGTCCTTTGTAATGAGAAAAGGAACGGATTTTTTCGTAAGCAAACTTCATTGATTTTTCGGTGAAGTTATGAGGATCATCAAGCCCCGACATTGGAGCAAAACCAAGATTAATATATTGTACCCCGGTGGCTTTGAAATGTTTGAATAACTCTACCAGTATATAATCCATTATACCATTTGGCGCATCCGCAGTTTTCCTGAGTAAATCATAAGTGCCTTCATTTTTTACATAATCCGGAATGATATTTAAAAAAGCAATAATCTTCTCTTCACTGTTTTCAATTGTGATTACCGTTTGTTCCTTTATCTCTTTTTCAACAAACATCCCCTGTGAAAAGATTATTTCGTCTCTCCCGGCAAGCTTCATCCATTCATCACTTACTGATTTCAGTTTTTGGATCAGGCCGTCACGAAGGGGCGGAGTATTAACATGAGTGGTATAACCCTGCTCTTTAATTTTATTGAGGGCATTTCTGATAGATTTTTTCTCTCCTCCTTCAAGTGAGAAGCAATTGAGGTCAACTACACCTTCCTGACCAAGGAAAAGACTCTTCTTTGACAATTCGTGATAGACAGGCAAACTCTCTTTTGGCACCCTGTAAAAGATTTCTTTAAGCCCGTTCTCATAGCAGTATTTACTGAATGAGATAACACATTTTTTCATTTCTTCCCTGTTTTCCGTAACAGGATCTTCAAGCACTACTGCAAAATTTCTACTGACCCGGTAAGAGATAAATGCATTAATCTCAGGTGGTGCAAAAATAAATTTGTCAGAATATGTTTTGAAAAAGTCGAGAGCAGAATTTCCAAATTGTTGTGTCAGAGATTTTGCCCTCGCAAATTCCTCCTCTGTATGTGCAATTTTTGAAACATATGGCCTTACAAGAGTATAGACCAGAAATGATATTGAAGCAAAACCGCTTATCTTGATCAGGTAAATAAAATCACGCGCAAATGAATCACGTGGGATCAGATCGTTGCTGCCAATCAGAAAAAAGTTCTGAAGTGTATACCGGAACGACTGAAAAATATTAAAATCAATATGAAAATGTCTCTTGTCCAGAAAGTAAAAACCGATAACTCCATAAAGCATAACGGCTGCTATACTCAGCATTGCTGTCTGCAACCCCACAGTTCCCAATCTTGGATTCGTTCTTACATAATACTGCTTTCGCGTTCCTACCAATGAACCAATGATCAGAAGCGCTATTGTAGCCTCTTCATAATCAATACCTTTGGTAATATGCCCAAAAACCGAAATAACACTCAGGCCTAAAGCAAACCACCAGGCTGTTCGTAATCCCCTTAACATAAAAGCAGCCGTTACCAGCAGAAATAAACCCGAAATAAATACAAAGCTGTTTGAAAAACTGACAAAATCAACAAGGAGGTAATCTTTCAAAAGGCTGATCCTTTCCGGAAGCGCAGGCGTTAATACTGAAATAATGTTTACTATGCCGAGAGCAAAGATCAAAACTGCCGGAAAGATCCTCATTATCAACTTATCAATCTTTAACATGAAACTTACTACACCGGTAAAAAGCGGTAGCCAGAATTCGAAAAATCTGAAAAGCAGGGTTATTGCTATAGAATCAGCATTCGTTAGTCCTGACTGAGTAAGAACATAAACCATCGAAACTTCAATTGCTCCCAGCCCTCTCAGAAATGGCGATATGATCAGAAATATTACTACAACTATATAAGCGATTATTGCTGTCGATAGCGATGGCGCAAAATTCAGCGCTACCATAGAGATATAAACATGGGCGATTCCCACAAATTCAATCACTATTGAGGTTAAAACAGTATAAATAAATTGTTTACTGTTTATTTTATTGTTCTTCAGTTCCTCAATGAAAAGTTCCGCTTTAGGATAAACTTTTACAATCCAGTAGTAAAGTTTGCCTTTTCTAAGAAGCGAATAATAAACAAAAACAAACAACAAGAGAATCAATATGACTCCGGTAAGGGCATACCATTTTCCCATACTCGTGCTCCCTCCTGATACAACAAACAGGAAGGCCGGTATAGCCACAATAACTACTGAAAGAATTCCGACAAAGGCATAAATGGAAGAGGCAAAATAGACCTGTGTTCTGGTGATCCCCTTTTTTTCTATTTCATTACTGAAAAATGCAAGTGAAGATACTGCCCCAGCAGGAAGAAAAACGCTGATGAAATTGCGTTTGAGGAAAAGAATAATCGCATTCCAAAGTCCCAATCGTATATTAATTGAAGCAAAGGATGTTACGTACATCACACCCTGAATAAATATATAGAAAATAACTAGTCCCAGGCCAACGGTTACCCAATACTTATTTGCATCTGAAAGAATATTCCTGACAGTTAAGAGTTCATGTTTCTGATGAAAGGTAAACCATGCTGCCAGAATAATAAAAAGGGCAGTAAAAAGAAATTGGGTAATAATCTTTGCATTTTCATTTAGAAATATGAAGACTTTTTCTTTAAAAAAGTTCCTAACAAATGCTGATGCGTTTTTTCTTATCATTTATTCAACTTCTTCTTATGGAAAAGTTTTCAGAATGCTTTGTTATCTTTCATAGTCTGCATTATCAGCGGCAAGTTAAATTTATAATGATGATCTCCCGGTATTTTTCTGATTATTACCGGAATTCCGTTCAATAATTCCGGTATCTGGGTTTTCTCCCCGTCTCCGAAAATTAAGAGTGTTGGAACACTCTGCATCTTAACGATCTCATCGATAGTATTATATGTGTTCTGCTTATTACCCATTCCCAGCATATTTGAAATATGGATCTCAAAATCGGTAGTTGTGGCCGGAGATAAAAGTACCGCCGATTCGATCCTTGATTTCATCTCCTCCGGTAACCTGGTAACAATAAACGGAACAATTTCAGCACCAAGAGAATAACCTATCAGAACAAACTTTTCTCTGCCCCATTCTTTACCATAAAAATCCAGAGCTCTGGCGATATCTGAGGCGGTCTCTTCCGGCGTACGACGGTGCCAGAAATATTTTTTTGAATCCAGACCTATTGTAGGAATTCCCTGTTTGGCAAAACTATCAGCAATTGACTGTTCAAACCCATACCAGCCGCCATCACCGGAAATCAACAGGGCCACAGGAGCCTGTTTGTCAGGCGTTTTGGAAAGTGTGATAATTAACGGGAGGTTTTTAACCTTATCGATATCTATCTTTGGCGGTTTATCTTTTTCATATTTTGCGATTAACCTGTTAAAGGCATCCTTCCATTGTGGCATAAAATCACTCCATTTGGCAAAACCATGCCCAACTTTAGGTAAAGTGATTAATTCCGCATCTTTTGTTTTATTCATAAAATCCACTACATCCGGATAATTGCATATCCTATCCAATTTACCGTTAAGGACTATCCACGGGTTTCCAAGTTTTTCATCGGGCTGAAGTATATATCGTTTCCCCGGCACATCCTCCTTTACAGTAAGGCCATTGGTTTCACAGAGTTTCTTTGGAAGTTCAATGTCGGGACAAAAACCAATGGATATACCTCCGATGAATGTTCCTGGCCTGGCCTGCGATAATATTCCATAAACAAGTGTCGCACCGCTTGAATATCCCATAATTACAGGCGGTATATAATCAGGAAAATCGTATTTCTTCTCCACCACGGTGGCGAGTTCTACAAAATCTGCTGCTACATTATAACAGTCGTCTGTCCTTCGCCGGAGATTCTTAAAATACCGAGGTATATCAACCCCGATTACCAGGGTATTCATATCAGAAAATGTTTCAGAAAAACCAACAACCCCGAATTTCCAACCTCCGTCACCGGAAATCATTATTATTACATTCTGAGGTGTGGTTGTCCTGTTATAGACATAAATTTTACCAAATACAGGAACATTCAAAGAATCACTGGTTACAACTGCCCGTGATTCGGAACTATAGACAAGTGTGAAAAAGATTGCGAAAATAATTGATTTTTTCATCAGCATTTATACTTAACGATTCATTATTAACTGTTCCAAAAGTTTAATAAGAGTACAAATTTAATAATTCCTTTTCAGCCATTCTTCCGGTACCGGTATAATACATATATTCATCGATCTGTTATCCTCTGAAAGCATTGCAGACTGGATCTCAATTTTTGTCCCGTCAGCACTGAAAGTGGGGTGTGGATGATCTGCAGCAGTCTCTTTATGACCTGCAGATAACAAAATCATTTCATGTGAATGTCGGTCAATAAGGTAGATTCCTCTTTTGAAATCATCCCCGACTGCCCAGCGGCCATCTGAAGAACCATTTACATGCCACAGGCCGCTACCTGAAGATGTCTGTGCGGCAATTGTCATTTCGTGTGTTCTGAGGTTCACAATTCCGAGGCCTGTTGGTTTTTCCCGTGTGCCTGATGGCCCCCAGCCTGTTTCCTGACCAGGATTTGAAGGATCTGCGGGTTTACCATTTGTTGCATTTGGTTCAGATACTTTGCCTGTCCCGACTTTTCGATGGCCCATAATAGCGATTGCCACTTCATCTTTTGAGATAACAGCTTCATGAGTTACCCATTCGTACACCGATTCGGGATACAGTGGTTTAAGGCCGCTTCCATCTGCCATCACTGTCCATGTGCGCTGAGGTGCTTTTCCTCCTGTCTCCCAACAAAAAACAATTTCTCCAGGAACCCATGGATTGGTCTGTATGTGACCTACCTGGAAAGGAACAGCAATAATAAATTTAGCCTCTCCTGTCTTTAAATTCATACTAGCTAATCCGGCTGGTCCGGCCCCCATATTTCTGGGTCCGAAATTAGGTTCTATCTTAGTACCCTCCGGCAAATGCTTTGCAGATTCCTCTCTTCCAACTCTGAAATAAACCATCTCTTCATCTGCATCCAGGGCCATATCTCCTCCTGCACCCATTTCCACAGGAGTTGTTCCGCATACACGTTGATATTCAGAAGCAGGCTTCAAGGTATTAGCTTCGCTGTCTGTGAACAGCTTTTCGAGATCTACTTCAATTACCTGAACCGGTCCTCCTCCACGGGCAGTTGATCCGGGTTCCTTTGAAATATTTCTCATAAAATAGAGTTTCATCGATTTCCTGGCTACGTTAAGCATACCGGTAAAACCACCTTCACTAACCTGAACGATGTGACCAGTTTTTTCATTTACTGCCATAGCTTCACCCCGGACTCTGTTTGACCGGAATATTATCCAGTTTCCATCCGACGTCCATTGATTATGTGTCTGATAAATTTTTGAATCACCTGCTGGTTTGCTGGTTAAAAATGTAAGCTTAGTCCCTGTTACCGGATCTGTGACTGTCTTTTTTTCGGAAGGGAATTGGGCGCCGATCTGTCCTTGCAGTGAATGGAAAGAAAATAAGCAGACAATGATTATGGAGCGGATGAATGGAAGGATTTTCGTTTTCATTTTGAAGATTATTTTGAATTTAGATATCTTTTTTGGGTGAATCTGTGTGTATAAGTGCCTTTGTTACCATATTATGCCAACATTGTGCAAGGCCGACAAGTTACACAAAGTATTGGTAAAATTTATTATACGAGTTTTTTGTACTTTATTCTTGCCGGAGTTGTATCAGCAACTCTTTTTTTATAATTTTCCTCATAATCTGAGTAGTTTCCTTCGAACCAGACAACTTTTGAATTGCCTTCGAAAGCCAGCATGTGGGTAGTAACCCTGTCAAGGAACCATCTGTCGTGGGAAATTATAACAGCACATCCTGCAAAATTTTCAAGACCTTCTTCGAGTGCTCTCAGAGTATTAACATCAATATCGTTAGTTGGTTCATCAAGAAGTAAAACATTTGCTCCAGATTTCAATGTCAGAGCAAGATGAAGTCTGTTTCTTTCCCCTCCGGAAAGAATGCCACATTTCTTTTCCTGATCGGCTCCGGTAAAGTTAAAACGGGCTACATAAGCTCTTGCATTTACCAGGCGGTTTCCTACCATTACATCGGTCTGGCCTCCGGAAATTACTTCATAGACAGTTTTTACCGGATCAATTTCAGCATGTGCCTGATCAACATATCCGAGAGTTACTGTATCTCCTATTTTAAATGTCCCCTTTGATGCCTCTTCCTGTCCCATTATCATTCTGAAAAGAGTTGTTTTTCCGGCTCCATTGGGGCCGATGACGCCTACAATTCCATTTGGCGGAAGGCTGAATTCAAGACCTTCAAACAGAAGTTTGTCCTCAAATGATTTTGNAACTGACCGGGCTTCNATTACTTTATCTCCAAGCCTGGGTCCGTTAGGTATAAAAATTTCAAGTTTATCTTCCTTCTGTTTGACATCCTGGTTNAGAAGGTTTTCATACGCCCCTAACCTTGCTTTTGATTTGGCATGTCGCGCTTTGGGTGACATCCTGACCCATTCAAGNTCNCGTTCAAGTATTTTCCTTCTTTTNACATTTCCTTTCTCCTCCGACTCAAGTCTTTTTGCTTTCTGTTCAAGCCATGAAGAATAGTTNCCTTTCCACGGTATTCCTTCACCTCTGTCAAGTTCCAGAATCCATCCGGCTACATTATCAAGAAAATAGCGATCGTGAGTTATGCAAATTACTGTTCCATTGTATTGTTTCAATGTAGTTTCAAGCCATTGGACCGATTCGGCATCAAGGTGGTTGGTTGGTTCATCAAGTAACAATATATCCGGTTGTTGCAAAAGTAAACGGCATAAAGCCACTCTCCTGCGTTCGCCTCCCGAAAGAACATTTACCCTGGCTTCACTATCCGGACATCGGAGGGCATCCATTGCACGTTCAAGCTTGTGTTCAATATTCCAGCCGTCGGCATAATCAATTTTTTCCTGGAGAACTGCCTGCCTGTCCATAAGTTGTTGCATCTTATCAGGATTTTCATAAACTTCCGGTTCACCAAAACTGTTGTTGATCTTTTCGAACTCTTTTATAATCTCTATCGTTTCCTTCAATCCCTCCTCAACTATCTCTCTGACACTGCGGTTTTCATCAAGCAACGGATCCTGTGAAAGATGTCCTACGGAATACCCCGGAAGAAAAGTAACCTCTCCCTGGTACTCCTTTTCCATGCCTGCAATAATCTTCAGAAGGGTTGATTTTCCTGAACCGTTCAAACCGATTATCCCGATCTTGGCTCCCAGAAAAAATGAGAGAGAAATATCTTTAAGTACCTGTCTGTGAGGCGGAAATGATTTTCCAACTCTAAACATTGAGAAAATTATCTTATTGTCGTCAGCCATAATATTAAAATATTTATCTGGCAAAAATACGTAGAGACGCTCAAATTGGGCGTCTCTACATCAATATTTTTTAAAATATTTTATTTTGGTTCGAATAGTTTAACTGTTTCATCCTGTAATAAAACCCAAAGGGAATAGACCCCTTTCAGGGTACCTATCGGGATATTCAGGCAGCCAAGTGCATTAACCACGATTACAAGATATCTTGCCCATGGTTTAAATGCCAGGAGTCCTATACCTCCAACCAATCCGAGTGTTGATAAGAACCCGAACAGTATAGGCAGGCTGATTGCCAAAAAGCTAAGAACAATTTCAGCCGTCTCATCACCCCCTACCTGACTCTTTGCAAAACTCATTACAAAGAATACAGCAACAGCGACAATCAGACCCATNATAGCGAAACCTATTTGAATCGCCGCTACCACGGTTACATGTTTTTTCATTTTTGAATCTTCCATGACGATAATTTTTTATGTAATTTATAATTATTTTCATTCCTGTTCAAATGACTGTCATTTTAGAAAGTTGATGCATCAATCTCCCTAAATATTTTATAGTATATCCATTTTGTTCTGATTCTGATATATGAAGAAAAGAGTTTTAGTATCTTTGTTTATAAAATTATCTGTATGAAAAGGAAATTAATGTATGCTGCAGGTTTTATTTTTATGGCATTGTCAGTTACTACTTGTACAAAAAATTGTAAGGTTTGCTCGGAAAATACTTATAATTCATCCAACACTCTTTTAACGACAGGTACTGACACTGAATATTGCGATGCGGAATTAATTCGTATTGAAGCTACTCCTGATTTTACTTTATTAGGCATTACAACCAAATGGGTTTGCAGGTAGTTAATATCTGATCCCGATTAATGTCACATCGTCAATCTGGGGGCTGCCACCGCGCCATTCTTCGAATATCTCATTCAGCCGTTCGCCTTGCTGAAGCATCGGTTTTCCGGCCATTGCAACAAGTGTTTCCCTTAATTGCAGCGACATGAATTTTTTCTGTTGCGGCCCACCAAACTGATCAGCATATCCATCTGAGAAAATATAGAATGCATCTCCCTTCTGAAGATCAATTTTATGCAATGTGAATGGCTCCATCTTATAATGAATCGCTACAGGCATTCTGTCGGCCCTGTAATGAGTAAGCTCACCGTTCCTGACAAGATATAGCGGATTATTTGCTCCGGCATACCATAAAATATTCTTTTCAAAATCAACAACACAGACTGCAATATCCATTCCATCTTTGATACTATCTTCATCTGCAACCTGTTTTAGTGATTTTATGATTCCCTGACGCAGGTTTTCTATTATCTGATCGGGCATAAGAATATGCTTACCATTAACAATCTCGTTAAGCAACGTCACTCCCAGCATACTCATAAATGCGCCTGGAACTCCATGTCCGGTACAGTCGGCTGAAATTATCACCTGAGGATTGGTCTGGGCACTTACCCAATAAAAATCGCCGCTTACAATAGCCAGGGGTTTATATAAAACAAAATGTTCAAGTTTATCACTGAATAGTTCGAGAGAAGGAATCAGTGCAGTCTGTATCCTTTTGGCATACATAATGCTGTCTTCGATGTGCCTTTTCTGATATCCGATCTGATCTCTTTGAGCAGCAGCAAGATCCCTTTGCTTTTCAATCTCATCCTTTTGTAATGAGATGGTTCTGTTTTTCTCTTCAAGTTTAATATTTGCCTCTTTCTTGATCTTGTAGCCCCTGTAAATATAATAGCCCAGGAAACTCACCAGAAGCAGAGCCAGCAGAACAAAATAGAGAACCAGTTTTTGTTTTTCGATTGCCTCAAGCTGAACTTTTATTTTACCTTCCTGCTCTCCTATCATTTTCAACTGGCCATCAATCTTTGCCATCTGAACTGAAATTTTTTCCTTCTGATTTGAGAGAGTGTCCTTTTGAACCTGAACCTCTTTCTGTTGGACAACTATAGTCTCTTTCTGAACGGAAATTTCTCCCTTTTGTTTACTGATCTGAACAAATTGTCTGTCAAGTACCTTTTGCTTCTCAATCAAAGTTTTCTCCTTAGTCACTATCTCTTTATCGAGGCTGTCAAGAAGAACTTTCTGATGAAGAATTTCAGCCTTCTGAATAGTTATCATTTCCAATTGCTGCTTTATTGTGTCCCTTTGTATTACAATCTGTTCACTAGCCTTACCAAAGAGATTCTCCCAGTCTTCCTTGGTTTTTATAGCCTGAAACATCATATTTGAATTCACCTTCATTCCGGCTTTATTGATCATGTCTTCATTGACTCCGTATTTCGGCATTTCTCCTTCCACCCCCATAAAATTTATCATCGATTCTCTGAATTCGTAGCCCTCAGTCATTAACAGTGTCTGATGTCCCTCCAGCTTTGCCCTTACCTTATTTAAGTTAAAGCCGACAGCCTTATTTACATATAACACTTGGGTGTGTATTATTTGATCCTCACTTCTAAAAACAACTAACTGAACAGGTTTATCCTGAATTGTTTTTCTGGTTTTTGCAAGGTTGCCCATCTCCCAGAACAATTCCGAGGTCTTGTCTAGAATACCAATTCTGAAAACAGATGAATC
>JGI24133J20442_1000120_pt1 | contig 22891 bp, 17 predicted proteins | sample BarGraNGADG00311_2_FD_20442 | JGI IMG/M metagenome (IMG submission 20442)
GGGTTGTGGTTCATGAGCGGCCGCACCCGTCGGCGCCAGCGCACAGCGATGGACTTCAGGGCGACCCTGGAGCCTGGCCAGCACGTGATGACGGGATCCGGGCTGTTCGGCACGGTTGTCGAGGTCGACGGCGATGCCATCACGCTCGAGTCCGCCGGGAGCCGGAGCGTGTGGATCCGCGGCGCCATCGCGAAACTGGCAGAACCCCCGGTTGCGGTGCCCGATGACGAGGATGACGCCGCCGGGACCGGTACCGTCGAGGTGCCCGACGACATCTCCTCGCTCGACCCCGGCGACAAGGGCAAGCCGACCTCGAACTGACCTGCCGGCGCCCCACGCGCCCGGCCCGAGAATGCGCCCCGCAGCGGGCGCGCCGGTAGGAGAGACGACAGACCCGTGGTCTCACAAACGCGCGGATCCCGCCCGATGCGCACGCTCGTCGTGCTCGCCATCGCGATCGCGGCCCTGTTCGGCACCATCGTTGCCGGCACCCAGTTCTCGAAGGCGACCCTGGTTCCGAAGCTCGCGCTCGACCTCGAGGGCGGCACGCAGATCATCTTGACGCCGGTTCTGGACACGGGCGCGACGGTCAGCGACACGACGATCACCGAGGCGATCCGGATCATGCGACAGCGGGTCGACTCGTCCGGCGTGTCCGAGGCGCAGATCACCAGCCAGGGCGGCCGCAACATCGTCGTCGGCATCCCCGGGAAGCCGGATCAGGCGACGCTCGACCTCGTGCGCAAGTCCGCACAGATGCGCTTCCGCGCCGTTCTGGGCGTGGCAGCGCCTGACGCGAAGTCCACTACGGCCACGCCGTCGGCGTCGGCCACCGCGACCGCGAAGCCGTCCGCCGGTGCGACACCCACCGCGAAGCCGTCCGCCGTTGCGACACCCACCGCGGCGCCCACGACCCAGTCGACCGACCTCCCAGCCAAGCCGACCTCGGCGAGCGATCCGGCGTACCTGACCCCGGGCCTGATGGCCGTGTTCGACGGCCTCGATTGCACGAAGCCGGAGAACCGGCGCGGCGGCGGCGCCGACGACCCTGCGCGCCCCCTCGTGGCCTGCGACCCGACTGGCACCCAGAAGTTCCTGCTGGGCCCGGTCGAGCTCGAAGGCAAGGACCTGTCGAGCGCGGACTCGGGGCTGAAGATGGGTCCGAACGGCGTCGTGACGAACGAATGGGTCGTCAACCTTCAGTTCACCGGTGCCGGCGCCAAGAAGTTCGGCGCCATCACGACGCGGATGAAACCGGCGACACCGCCCTTCAACCAATTCGGGATCGTCCTGGACGGGCTCGTCATCTCAGCCCCGGCGGTCAACGAGCCGATCACCAACGGGCAGGCCGAGATCTCGGGCGGCAATATCACTCGGACATCCGCCGCGACCCTCGCCAACCAGCTCAGCTTCGGCGCCCTGCCGCTGACGTTCTCGGTCCAGAGCGAAGAGCAGATCTCCGCCACGCTCGGTGCCGAGCAGCTGCAGCGCGGACTCCTGGCCGGCCTGATCGGTCTGGTCCTGGTGGTCATCTACTCGATGCTCCAGTACCGCACCCTCGGTCTGGTGACCGTGGCCTCGCTCGTGATCGCCGGCACGATCACCTACGGGCTGATCACCCTGCTGTCGTGGACGCAGGGCTACCGGCTGAGCCTGCCGGGTGTCGCGGGCATCATCGTCTCGATCGGTATCACCGCGGACTCGTTCATCGTGTTCTTCGAGCGGGTGCGCGATGAGTTGCGCGAGGGCCGCACCCTCTTGGCCGCGATCGAACAGGGCTGGGAGCGGGCCCGGCGCACGATCCTTGCGGCCGACGGCGTGAACTTCCTCGCCGCCGTCGTGCTGTACTTCCTCGCGGTCGGTGGCGTCCGGGGCTTCGCGTACACCCTCGGCCTGACGACCATCGTCGACCTGGTCGTGGTCTTCACGTTCACGCACCCGGTGCTGCGTCTGCTGGCGCGTACCCCGTTCTTCGCCGAGGGGCACAAGTTCTCCGGCCTGGATCCCAACCAGCTGGTATCGGCGGGTGCGCGATACCGGGGACGTGGGCAGGTGGCCAGGCCAGCGCTCGCTGGCGCCGCGCCTCAGGTTGCGGATGACGGACCGCGGCTCACGATCGCGGAGCGCCGTGCCGCAGCGGCGCGTGCACAAGCGGCTGCCGACGGGAACGATGCCGCCGACGCGGGATCGGCATCGAGCAAGGGGAGCGACAACTGATGGCGGCGGGATTCGCCCAATGGGGCAACGACCTCTACTCCGGCAAGCGCTCCTACAACATCGTCGGCCACCGGAACCGTTGGTTCCTCTTCTCGGGTGCGTTGGTGGCGCTTGCCGTCACGTTCCTCCTGGCGCGCGGTCTGAACTCGGGAATCGAGTTCCGCGGCGGTTCGCAGTTCCTCGTCTCGAACGTCTCGAACACCTCGCAGCAGATCGCGACGGATGCCGTCATCGGCGTCGAGCGGGCGGCCGTCCCGCTGGTGTCGCTCGTCGGTGGGAACTCGGTGCGGGTGCAGGCCGGCGACCTCACCGCCGATCAGGTCACGGCGGTTCGGTCGGCCCTGGCGTCCGGGTACGGAGTCGCCACGTCGGACGTCACGTCGACGTTCATCGGTCCGAGCTGGGGCGCGGACGTGACCCAGAAGGCACTTCGCGGCCTGGTCATCTTCCTGGTGCTGGTCGCGATCGTGATGACGCTGTACTTCCGCGACTGGCGGATGGCGGTGGCAGCCTTGGTCGCGCTCGGGCACGACCTGATCCTCACGGTGGGCGTGTACGCCGCGGTGGGCTTCGAGGTGACGCCCGCGGGCGTGATCGGTCTCTTGACGATCCTCGGCTACTCGATCTACGACACAGTGGTCGTGTTCGACAAGGTCCGTGAGAACACGGCGGGCGTCGCGGACCAGAAGCGGCACACCTACGCCGAGCTCGCGAACCTCGCCCTGAACCAGACGCTGGTTCGGTCGATCAACACCTCGGTCGTGGCGCTGCTGCCGGTCGCCGCGATCCTGTTCATCGGCTCGTTCCTGCTCGGGGCCGGCACGCTCCGCGACATCGCCCTCGCGCTCTTCGTCGGCATGATCGCGGGGACCTTCTCGTCGATCTTCATCGCGACGCCGCTCCAGGTCGCACTGCGCGCCCGGGAGCGGGGGATCGCCGAGCACACGACCGCGGTGCTGCAGCGCCGGGTCGCGGCGGACGTTGCGGTGACGGCCTCCGGGGTCCCGGCCGCCATCACGGTCAGCGCCGCCCCGCTGCACGCCGGCGGGCACCTGGGCACGGCGGCACAGCCCAAGCGGAAGAAGCGTCGCTCGCCGGGGAACCCGAAGCGCTGACCCTGAGAGCGGGGAGTGTCGTGACCGAGACGCTGGATTACGCGCGGATGGCCGAGCGTGTCCGAACGCTCGTGCGCGACATCCCCGACTACCCGGAGCCCGGCATCGTCTTCAAGGACATCACCCCGCTGCTCGCCGACGGACCGGCGTTCTCGGCGGTGATCGACCATCTGGCCGGCTGGGCCGGTGACGTCGACCTGGTCGCCGGCATCGAGGCGCGCGGCTTCATCCTGGCGGCACCCGTCGCCCACTGCCTCGGGGTCGGATTCCTGCCGGTCCGAAAGGCCGGGAAACTGCCGCACGTCACGCTACAGACGTCGTACGACCTCGAGTACGGCAGCGCCGCGATCGAAATCCACGCCGACTCGATCTCCCCGGGCATGCGGGTCCTGGTGGTCGACGACGTGCTCGCCACCGGGGGCACGGCGGCCGCGACCGCTCGGCTTCTCGAGGATGCCGGCGCGGTGGTCACGGGACTGGCGTTCCTGCTGGAGATCTCTGCGCTCAACGGCCGCGCCCTGCTGACCGGTCGCGACCTGGACGTCATCCTCTCGGCCTAGAGCGGACGCCCGTAGACTGGGACCATGGCCGTCGGTCGGTGCTGAAGAGGGAGGTGTCCGCGATGAGCGATCCCGTTCAATCCCCGGGCACACCCGCGACGGCGCCCGAGGCGCCCCCTGAGGTCGCGGTCTCGGGCAGCCGGGTCCGGTCGAGACTGGTGCGATTCGGTGGCCGGCCCAGTTCCGTGTCACCCGCGGTCGAGCCCTTGCTCGCCGCTGTCCGGAACAACCACCCCAAGGCCGACCTGAGTCACATCTCCCGGGCGTATGCGGTGGCCGAGGAGGCCCATCGAGGTCAGTTCCGCAAGAGCGGTGACCCGTACATCACCCATCCCGTCGCGGTCGCCACCATCCTTGCCGAACTGGGCATGACGCCGCCGACACTTGCGGCCGCCCTTCTGCACGACACGGTGGAGGACACCGACTACTCGCTGGATGCGCTGCGCGCGGACTTCGGGCCCGAGGTCGCAATGCTCGTCGACGGGGTCACGAAGCTCGACCGGGTGACCTATGGGGACGCGACGCAGGCGGAGACGGTCCGCAAGATGGTCGTCGCGATGGCCCGGGACATCCGGGTGCTCGTGATCAAGCTGGCCGACCGGCTGCACAATGCGCGCACCTGGCGCTTCGTCTCGGCGGCTTCGGCGGAGCGGAAGGCTCGAGAGACGCTCGAGATCTACGCGCCGCTCGCGCACCGCCTGGGCATGAACACGATCAAGTGGGAGCTCGAGGACCTCTCGTTCGCGACGCTCTATCCGAAGGTGTACGAGGAGATCGTCCACCTCGTGGCCGAACGCGCTCCGGCTCGGGAGGAGTACCTCGCGACGGTGAGTGAGGTCGTGAGTGCCGATCTGCGCGCCGCGAAGATCCGGGCAGCCGTAAGCGGACGGCCAAAGCACTACTACGCGATCTACCAGAAGATGATCGTGCGAGGACACGATTTCGCCGACATCTACGACCTCGTTGGCGTCCGCGTCCTCGTCGATTCGGTGCGGGACTGTTACGCGGCCCTCGGTGCCCTGCACGCCCGCTGGAACCCCGTTCCGGGGCGGTTCAAGGACTACATCGCGATGCCGAAGTTCAACCTGTACCAGTCTCTGCACACGACCGTGATCGGGCCCGGTGGGAACCCGGTCGAGATCCAGATCCGCACCCACGACATGCACCGGCGGGCGGAATACGGCGTCGCGGCCCACTGGAAGTACAAGGAAGGCGCGAAGAACGCCGACGGGNCCGACTCGTCGACGGACATGGCCTGGCTGCGCCAGCTCGTCGACTGGCAGCGCGAGACCGCGGATCCGTCCGAGTTCCTNGAGTCGCTGCGCTTCGAGATCGGCGCCGGCGAGGTCTACGTCTTCACCCCCAAGGGTGACGTCCAAGCGCTACCGGCCGAAGCGACGCCCGTCGACTTCGCCTATGCCGTTCACACCGAGGTCGGGCATCGCACGATGGGTGCGCGCGTCAACGAACGACTCGTGCCGCTTGACTCGACCCTCACGACCGGCGACGTCGTGGACATCCTGACCTCCAAGTCGCTCGACGCCGCTCCGTCACGCGACTGGCTCGGCTTCGTCAAGAGCCCGCGTGCGCGCAACAAGATTCGGCAGTGGTTCTCGAAGGAGCGCCGCGAGGAGGCGATCGAGCACGGCAAGGACGCGATCACCAAGGCGATGCGCAAGCAGAACCTGCCGATTCAACGGCTGCTCAGTCATGAGGCTCTCGCCGGGCTCGGCCACGCGATGCGGTATGCCGACGTCTCCTCGTTGTACGCAGCGATCGGCGAGGGCCAGATCTCCGCCGCCACCGTCGTACAGCGGCTCGTGCAGTCGATGGGCGGTGACTCGGGCGCGGAGGAGGACATCGCCGAGACCGCACGCCCGGGGGCCTCGGCACGTCAGATGCGAACCGGCGAACCGGGCATCATCGTGCACGGGGTGTCCGACCTGTGGGTCAAGCTGGCGAAGTGCTGCACGCCGGTCCCGGGCGACGTNGTCGTCGGTTTCGTCACGCGCGGCTCGGGCGTGAGCGTGCATCGCAAGGACTGCGGCAACGTCGANGGTCTGCTGCAGCAGCCGGAACGCATCGTGGACGTGAGCTGGGCTCCCGGCGTGTCGAGCGTGTTCCTCGTTCAGATCCAGGTCGAGGCGCTCGATCGCAGCAGGCTGCTCTCGGACGTGACCCGGGTGCTCTCCGATCACCATGTCAACATCCTCTCGGCCAACGTCTCGACCTCGCGTAACCGGGTTGCGCTCTCACGGTTCGTCTTCGAGATGGCCGACCCGGCGCACCTCGGTGCCGTTCTCGCGGCGGTCCGGAAGATTGACGGTGTGTTCGACGTCTATCGCATCACGGGCTCGAGGGCGCCCGGCGTGGTCGTCGAACCTCTCTGAGCCGCCGCCGGCGCCATGCTCTCCAGCAGGGTCAGCGCGTGGCGTACGCCTCGATGCCGGTGCAATCGGGCGAGCATGGCGTTCGCACGCCGCCCGTCGAAGCACGGGTGAGAGGCGAGGGAGGCGAGCAGGGGCGCTGCGACCGATAGCGGGAGCCATCGCGCGACATCTGCGGCTGTCCGGCAGACGTCGGTCACTCGCAGCGGACCCAGCTCCACGCACTCGTCCGGGCTGAGCCGCGCCTCGTGGGCAACGTGCCCGACGTCGGGCGCCGGGATCCTGACGCCGGTCGGGACAAGGAGGTCTGCTCGTCGCGGACGGTGAGCGCCGGTGTGCACCCACACCGCGGTCGCCCGCCCGATCACGCAGCGGCGGGCGGCTGGGGACAGCGCACTGAACAGTGCGAGTGCTCGGACGGCCGGTGTGACCGGAACGTCGGCGGCCATCGCGTGATCATGCCAGAGCATCCGGAGGAAACCCTCCGCGGCGAGCGCCGTGAACGCTGCGGCACCGCCGACATCACCGGGACGCACGATGCGCGGTGCCCCCGACCAGCGTCCGGCGTCGTTCACCGCGACGCCGGGTGAACCGGGGACAGGAGCGCCGACGATAACGACAGCGAAACCGCGGATCGGTGTGGGTGCACAGTCGAATCGTGCCTCCGCGACTGCCCGCGAGCGAAACCGGGTCGAAACGCATGTGGGCGACGGCGCACCGTGGGCGCGCCTGTGCACGGCCAGGGGCTATTCGTCTCCCGCTGCGCGCGCGATCTGCTCGAACCAGGAACGCCGGGCGGCCAGCGCCGCCTCGGCCTCCTTGACGGCGCGTGCGTCACCAGCCTGCTTCGCCTTGCCGAGGTCCGCCTCGAGCGACTCGATCGCAGCCTCGAGCTGAGTGAGCGCCCCTTCGGCCCTCGCCTTGGTCTCGGGGTTCGAGCGGTGCCACGAGACCTGCTCGGCGTCGCGAACGGCCTTCTCGACGTCGCGCAGCCGGCCCTCGACCCGCTGTACATCCGCGCGCGGCACCTTTCCCGTGTGCTCCCACTTCTCCTGGACGTCGCGCAAGGTCGCGCGTGCTGCGGAGAGGTCGCGAACCGGGAGGATTGCCTCGACGCGCTCGAGCAGGCCGAGCTTCACCCGAAGGTTCGCGCTGAACTCTTCGTCGGTCTGCTGCATCGCGGCGTCCCGAGTGGCGAAGAAGGCGTCCTGGGCGGCCCGGAAGCGGACCCACAGCGCGTCGTCGTCCTTGCGCCCGGCGCGCCCGGCTGCCTTCCACTGCGCCATCAGGTCGCGGAAGGTGTGAGCGGTGTCTCCCCACTCTGTGCTCGATACCAGGCTCTCGGCCTCGTTAACGAGCGCCTCCTTCACGGTCTTGGCGTCGGTATTGCGCTGTTCGAGGCTCGCGAAGTAGTGGCGCCGTTCCCGGTCGAACGAGGTCCGGGCATGACTGAACCGCTTCCAGAGGTCCTCCTCGCTGGCCCGGTCCACCCGAGGGCCGCTGCGCTGGCTCTCTTTCCACTGGTCGAGCAGCTGGCGCAGTCGCTCGCCCGTCGGGCGCCACTGCATCTTCTCGGGGCTCGTGCCGGCGATCAGCTCGGCCTCCTCGACGATGGTGGTCCGGGCGGCGAGCGCGGCCTCCTTCGCGGCGGTCCGCTCGGCGTCGGCGCGGGCACGGCGCTCCTGGGCGATCGCGTCGAGGGCAGCCACCCGTGCCCGCAGACCCTCGAGATCGCCGACGGCGGCAGGCTCGGCGGCCTCCTCGTGCAGCTTCGCGAGCGTGGCGTCGATCTCCTTCACCGACAGCTCGGTCGCGCCGAGACGGGCCTCGAACAGCACCACTCGTGCCTGAAGGTCGAGATAACGCAAGACGTAGAGCCCGAGCGCATCCTCCGGGCCCGCCCCCGGGTACTGGCCGACCGCGCGCTCGGCGGTCGCTTCGCGGACCCAGACCGTGCCGTCGTCGTCCACGCGGCCCCAGGTTCGCGCTGCGGCTTCCTCGGCAGCGTCGACGGGCGGCGCAACAGGGAGAATTGGCGCGAGGGCGGTGGGGCGCACGGCCGAGGCACGGGCGTGCGGGGTGGGTCGGGGCGTCGGGTGCGGCTTGGCGGACAAGAGCGCGGCCGCGGGGGTGTCGACCTCGGCTTCCGGCGCGGGAGCCGTCGTCTCGGCCTCGGCTTCGGCTTCTGGCGCGGGAGCCGTCGTCTCGACCTCGGCCTCGGCTTCTGGCGCGGGTGTCGGAGTCTCGGGTGTCTCGGTCACTTGACTGCCACTCCCTTGATCGTCACCGGAATCGACGGCTGGCCGGAGACCTGACCGCCGGAGACCCCGGACTTTGCCACGGTGGTGACGACGTCGAGTCCCGACGTCACGTGACCGAAGACGGTGTAGCCGCCGGCGGTGTCGGCCGGGATTGTCGAGGCCTTGTAGATGATGAAGAACTGGCTGCCCTGCGACTTCGCGTTGTTTCCGACGCGAGCCATCGCGACCGTTCCAGCCGGGTAGACGTTGTTGGCCGGCGCGTTCTCGATCGGACCGAAGTGGTAGTTAGGTCCGCCGGTCCCGGTCCCGGTCGGGTCACCGCACTGGAGCACGAAGATCCCCGACGTGGTGAGTCGGTGACAATTCGTGTTGTTGAAGAATCCGAGCTTGGCCAGGTAGACGAACGAGGCGACGGCCTGGGGCGCGGCCTTTCCGTCCAAGGTGACGCCGATCGCGCCGACGCTGGTCGTCAGGTTTGCGGTCCAAGCCCGCGCCTGGGCGAGCGAAGGGCTGGGCGGCGTGGAAGCGGTGCTCGGGGTGGTCGCCGTGGGGCTGCCCGACGCGGAGGTGCTGGGCGTTCCGGCTGCGGTGTTCTTGTGATCGGCCTGGGAGACCGCCACGATGCCACCCGAGATAACGAGGACGCCTACCGCGGCGATGGCCGCGATCCGTGCGCGCCTGCGGTGCGTCCGCGCTGCCCGCTGCCGTTCCATCCACTGCTCGTGGCGGCGTCGCGCGTATTCGCGCTCCCGCTTGTTTGGGGACACCAGACCTCCCGCTCCGCTGCGCCGGCCGTTTCCCGCCGCAGGCCTCCATAAAACCGTGGACAGTCTAGGCGGGTCCCCGTCGGGTGCGTTCGCGCCTCGGTCACGGTCCTGTTGCGAATGTCGGCCCAACCGATCGATGTGACGCGGGGCGGCGCGCCCGGTGATCGTCGAGCGACCGTCAACTACGCTGTGCGCGTGCTCGTCCTGACCGTGGTTGCGCCCGTCTTCGGGACGAACTGCACCATCGTCGCGTCGGGACCTGGAGAGGCGTGTGTCGTGGTCGACGCGGGTGCCGGGGTGGGGGAGCGGGTGTGCGCCGCGATCGAGACGTATGGGCTGCGACCACAGGCTGTCGTGGCGACGCACGGCCACGTCGACCACACCTGGGACGCCGCGGGACTGTGCGCCGAGTACGACGTGCCGTTCCTGGTGCATCGCGCGGACGCATATCGCATCGATGAGCCGTTCGAGAGCCTCGGTGGCGTGTCCGGCGCGCTGGGCGCCGCGCTGGCGGCGCTCGGCTTCCCGCCGGCGGAGTACCAGCGGCCGACTCGGGTCGTCGCGTTCGATCCGGGCCCGGACGGCACTCGTCTGCCGGTGGAGGGCGTTGACATCGCGCTGCTGCACGCTCCCGGGCATACCGAGGGTTCGACGATCCTCCTGCTCGTCGGTGCGCCCGACGCCGCGAGCGAGCTCCCGCTGCGCGCGCCGGATGCGGGCCGGGACACACCGTCGGGCATCGCGCTGACCGGCGACGTGTTGTTCGCCGGCGGTATCGGGCGCGTCGATCTGCCCGGCGGCGACGAGCGAGAGATGGCTGTCACGCTCAGTACCCGCCTGGACCGGATCGCGGACGACGTCCTGATCGTGCCGGGTCACGGTCCGGCGAGCACGATGCGTCATGAGCGCGCGCGCAACCCGTACCTGGCAGAGTTCTGACCGAGACCCACCGACGCTTTCCAGATCGCAGACGAAGAGAGCAACCATGGCCCGCCCCACCCCGCTGTCCGGCTTTCCCGAGTGGCTTCCCGCCGGTCGGATCGTCGAGCAGCACGTCCTGGACACGCTGCGCCGCACCTTCGAGCTGCACGGATTCGCCGGGATCGAGACCCGCGCCGTAGAACCGCTGAGCGAGCTCCTGCGCAAGGGGGAGACGTCCAAGGAGGTGTACGTCCTGCGCCGGTTGCAGGCCGAGGCGGACGACGCGGCAGCGGTCGACGACAACACGCTGGGCCTGCACTTCGACCTGACGGTGCCGTTCGCGCGCTACGTCCTCGAGAACGCCGGTCAGCTGAGCTTCCCGTTCCGCCGCTACCAGATCCAGAAGGTGTGGCGCGGGGAGCGGCCCCAGGATGGTCGGTTCCGCGAGTTCTACCAGGCCGATATCGACGTCGTCGGGGCAGGGGAGCTGCCCTACCACGTCGAGGTCGAGCTCCCGCTCGTCATTTCGGAGGCGCTCGGTGCCTTGCCGATCCCGCCGGTCCGGATCCTGGTGAACAACCGGAAGGTCGCGGAGGGCTTCTATCGCGGCGTCGGGCTGGACGACGTCGAGGCCGTGCTCCGCTCGATCGACAAGCTGGACAAGATCGGGCCGGCGAAGGTGGCCGCCTTGCTGCAGGAGGAGGCGGGCGCGACCCCGGACCAGGCCGCGGCCTGCGTGGCTCTCGCCGGGATCTCCGGCAGCGACGCGCGCGTTGCTGAGCAGGTGGTGCGGCTCGCCAAGCAGCACGGCGCGCACTCCGACCTGCTCGACAGCGGCCTCGCAGAGCTCGTGGCCCTGGTCGAGGAGGCCGCGGCGGTGGCGCCCGGCGTGCTGGTGGCCGATCTGCGGATCGCACGCGGCCTGGACTACTACACCGGTTCGGTCTACGAGACGGTGCTCGTGGGGCACGAGGCGCTCGGGTCCATCTGCTCGGGTGGTCGCTACGACGAGCTCGCCTCGGACGGCGCGAACACGTTCCCGGGTGTCGGCCTCTCGATCGGGGTCTCGCGCCTGGTCTCTCGACTGCTCGGCGAACACCTCGTGGGCGCGTCGCGAAGCGTGCCCAGCGCGGTGCTGGTGGCGGTCACCTCGGAGCAGACGCGGAGCGCCTCGGTGCGGGCCGCAGCCGCGCTGCGGGCGCGCGGCATCCCGGTCGAGGTCGCACCGAGCGCGGCGAAGTTCGGCAAGCAGATTCGGCACGCGGACCGTCGCGGAATCCCGTTCGTCTGGTTCCCAGGCGTGGATGGCGCCTCCGACGAGGTCAAGGACATCCGTTCCGGCGAGCAGGCGACGGCGGACGCCTCAGCCTGGGAACCGCCGTCGGCGGACCGGTGGCCGACGGTGACCGCGACCGAGGGCTAGCTCGCCTGCGCGGGGATGAGACAGAACTCATTCCCCTCCGGGTCGGCCAGGACGAACCATTGGACGTCGCCCTGGCCGATGTCGGCGTGGCGCGCGCCGAGAGCGAGCAGGCGTTCGAGCTCCTGCCCGATCGTCGCGTCCCTGGGCTCGACGTCGAGGTGCAGGCGGTTCTTGACCGCCTTCGCGTCCGGGACGGGCTCGAAGAGGATGCGAGGCCCTGCGCCGCCAGGCGCTTCCAGGCGGAACGAGTCCTCGCCCCACGGGTGGGTGATCGGCCAGCCCAGGACCTCGGACCACCACGCGGCCTGCGCCGCCGGGTCGTGAGCGTCGATCACGATCTCGTTCGGAATGCTTGCCATCGGTCCTCCGCCGACCAGGTGGGGTGGCCTGGTACGCGCGCACGGCGTGCCAGACCACCCACTGTATTGGCGGAGGGGGTCGGCGCGGCGACGCACTAAGATCAGGCGGGCGCCCGATGGCGCAGTCCTGTTCGTCCCTGGAAGGACCCTTCGTGCTCCGCACCCACAACGCCGGCTCCCTGCGGGCCGGGCAGACCGGCGAGACCGTCACTCTGGCCGGCTGGGTCGCGCGTCGGCGCGATCACGGCGGCGTGGCGTTCATCGACCTCCGGGACGCTTCGGGTGTGGCGCAAGTGGTCATCCGGGACGAATCCGTCGCGCATGGGCTGCGCAGCGAGTACGTCCTCCAGGTCACCGGAGAGGTCGCGCGCCGACCGGCCGGCAACGAGAACCCCAACCTTCCGACCGGCGAGATCGAGCTCATCGCGCGCGCCGTTGTCGTCCTCAACGAGGCCGCGCCGTTGCCGTTCCAGATCGACGAGCACGTCGAGGTCGGCGAAGAGGCGCGCCTGAAGTACCGCTACCTGGACCTGCGCCGGAGCGGTCCCTCGGCGGCACTGCGGTTGCGGTCGAAGGTCAGCGCCGCGGCGCGCCGGGTGCTCGACGCACACGGGTTCGTCGAGGTCGAGACGCCGACGCTGACCCGGTCGACCCCGGAAGGCGCCCGAGACTTCCTCGTGCCGGCGCGACTGCAGCCGGGGTCCTGGTACGCGCTTCCGCAGTCGCCGCAGCTGTTCAAGCAGCTGCTCATGGTGGCCGGGCTGGAGCGGTACTACCAGATCGCCCGCTGCTACCGCGACGAGGACTTCCGCGCGGACCGCCAGCCGGAGTTCACCCAGCTCGACGTCGAGATGAGCTTCGTCGAGCAGGACGACGTGATTGCCATCTCGGAAGAGATCCTTGCCGCGGTGTGGGCGCTCATCGGACACGAGCTCAGCACGCCGATCCCGCGGATGACGTTCGCCGAGGCGATGCGGCGGTTCGGTACCGACAAGCCTGACCTGCGCTTCGGACTCGAGCTCGTCGAGCTCACCGAGTACTTCGCGACCACCCCGTTCCGGGTNTTCCANGCGCCGTACGTGGGCGCCGTCGTGATGCCGGGTGGTGCGTCCCAGCCGCGCAAGGTGCTGGACGCNTGGCAGGACTGGGCCAAGCAGCGCGGCGCCAAGGGCCTCGCCTACGTGCTCGTCGGCGAGGACGGCGAGCTCGGCGGTCCGGTGGCGAAGAACCTCAGCGACGAGGAGCGTGCGGGTCTCGCCGCCGCCGCCGGTGCGGTGCCCGGGGACTGCGTGTTCTTCGCCGCCGGTGCTGTCGGGCCCGCGCGGGCCTTGCTCGGCGCCACGCGCCTCGAGATCGGACGTCGCTGCTCCCTGATCGACCCGGACGCCTGGGCCTTCCTCTGGGTGATCGACGCGCCGCTGTTCAAGCCGACCGGCGAGGACGACGACGTGGCGGTCGGCGGCGGCGCGTGGACAGCCGTGCACCATGCCTTCACCTCGCCGGCGCCGGAGTGGATCGACCGGTTCGAGCAGGACCCGGGCAGCGCGCTCGCCTACGCCTACGACATCGTCTGCAACGGGAACGAGATCGGTGGCGGGTCGATCCGTATCCACCGGCGCGACGTCCAGCAGCGCGTGTTCGAGGTGATGGGCATCGGCGAGGCCGAGGCGCAGGAGAAGTTCGGTTTCCTGCTCGACGCCTTCAGCTTCGGCGCCCCGCCGCACGGTGGCATCGCGTTCGGCTGGGACCGGATCGTGGCCCTGCTCGCCAAGACGGAGTCGATCCGCGACGTGATCGCGTTCCCGAAGTCGGGTGGCGGGTACGACCCGCTCACCTCGGCTCCGGCGCCGATCACCATCGAGCAGCGCCGCGAGACGGGCGTCGACGCCAAGCCGAAGGTGGCCGCTCAGACGCCGGAGGGCTGACGCGTCTTCTCCGCCCAGCGCCACCGGGTCGGAATCGACCAGACCCACTTCAGCGGATTCAGGGGGTGGAGGGCCGCCCACCGGCTCTTGCTGACCCGGACGAGGCGCGCGGCCCGCGGCGTCGGCGGTTCACCAACGCTTTGGTGGCTCGATCTGGCCGGAAAGGCCTAGGTGCGGCCCACGCTCCGGCACGTCCTCGCCGGGAGTCGTCAACGGGCTCGGCCGAGCGGCCTTCGAGCATGACCAGAGCCTCCACAGCACAACGGCGGACAGCGCAACGTGCGCCGCGAGCAGCATCCAGAGGATCAGAGCGACCGGCCGCACCGGACCGTTCAGAACTCGGACCATCAGGTAGATCAACCATCCGGCGATCAAGAGCGAGCCGAGGGTCGCAAGCCGGGCGATCGACCGGCGCCTGACGTAGGCGCGACGCGGCGCGGCCAGGTCGCGCAGCGCGGCGTCAGTGGGTGATCGAGAAGCGCTCATAGAGAGCCTTGAATCGGCGCGGCGCCCACCAGTTGGCGCGGCCCAAGACCGTCATGGTCGCGGGCACGAGAAGGAGCCGCACGATTGTCGCATCGACGACGACGGTCACGGCGAGTGCGAAGCCGACCTCCTTGATCACCAGCAGCTTGCCAAAGATGAAGCCGCCGAAGACCACGACCATGATCGCCGCCGCCGAGGTGATGATCCGTCCGGAGCGCTGGAGGCCGAGCCGCACGGCCTCGTCGTTGGGCCGCCCGCTGTCGTGGAACTCCTTGATCCGCGAGAGCAGGAAGACCTCATAGTCCATCGCGAGGCCGAAACCGAAGGCGAGCACGAGCACGACCACGTACGTCTCGATACCGCCGGTCGAGGTGAACCCGAGCAGGCCCTGGAGGTGACCCTCCTGGAACACCCAGACCAGGACCCCGAGCGACGCGGCGAGCGACAACGAGTTCACCAGCAGTGCCTTGAGCGGGACCACGACGGAGCCGGTCATCAGGAAGAGCAGAGTGAAGGTGGCCAGGATGACGATCGCGAGCGCCGCCGGAGCGCTCCGCCGGAGCGAAGACACGAAGTCGATCTGGTTGGCCGCCTGGCCGGCGACCCAGGTGCGGAACGGCGGGTGAAGCGCGCGGAGTCGCTGCACGACGTCCTGGGCGACATTTCCCCCTGCATCCCGGGTCGCCGCCCGCACGCCGACGACGACGTAGGGCCCGCTCGTGGTCGGCGGGTCGACCGACGTCACCCCCGGGACCGCCGAGAGCGACGCGACCCAGGACGACGTGGAGTCGAGAGTCGTCTCTCCGATCACCCAGACGGTCGGTCTGGACGAGGCCGGGTACTCGTCAGCGAGCAGCGCGACGAACTCCCGCTGGTCGTTTCCGACCGGCAGCAGCTGGATGCCGGAGTTGCGGAACTGAAGGCTCATGAGTGGCGAGGCAAGGCCGGCGAGCAGGGCGAGGGTGCCGACGACGACCCACCAGGGGTGGCGCTGAACGCCGCCCGCCAGACGGGAGAAGGCACCCTCCTCCGATCGGACGTCCGCGGTGCGGGCGAGCACCGTGCGCAGGCCGGGGATCCTGGCGGCGAGGCCGCGCCGAGCCAGCCGACGGCCGGCGAGCACCAGCACGGCGGGAACGAGGGTGAGGGCTGTGAGCAGGGCCAGCAGCACGACCGACACCCCGGCGACGCCGAAGGCGCGGAGGATCGACGGACGGAAGACCATCAGGCCCGCGACCGCGATCGCCACCGTGAGCGCAGAGAACGTGACCGTCCGCCCGGCCGTCTTGATCGTGTTCACCAGCGCATGCACGACCACGCCGTCACCACGCCGCCGCCGTACCGACCGCCGCTCATCTGCGCTGACCAGTTGGTGCAGCTCCTCGCGGTACCGCGAGACGATCAGGAGCCCGTAGTCGATCGAGAGGCCGAGACCCAGCAGCGTCACGACATTGACCACGCTCGAGTCGAGGTCGACGACGTGCGCGAAGCCGTAGAGCAGACCGAGGCCCCCTGCGATCGAGGCGAGCGCACCGACCATTGGCATGCTAGCGGCGAGGAAGCCGCCGAAGACGAGCACCATCACGAGCAGGGCGATCGGCAGCGCCACCGCCTCACCGGTGGTGAGGTCGCGCTCGATCTGACCGGTGATCGCCGACACGATCAACGAGTTCCCGCCGACGATGCCGCCGGCGCCCGGCTCAAGACCGGCGAGGTCGTTCCGCAGCGTGTCGAGTCGCGTCTTGACCCGCGCCAGCCCGACGCTCTCGGCGTGCGAGGAGAGCCCGGGCTTGAGATCGACGACGACGAGGAACCCCTGTCCGTTCTCGGACAGCAGCGGTCCGGCGAGTGGACTCGCGAGGCCACCAGGAAGCGCGAGCGGATCGATGACGGTCTCGACCCCGTCGATCTGGGCGAGGTCGGTGCGGGCCTTCTTGAGCAGGTCGCTGAGGCCCGCGGTATCCGGCGCGATTCCCTCGGCGGCGAGGGTCAGCGAGGCGCCCTGCTCGTCGCTCGCGAGCAACTTCTGAGCCTGGTCGCTCTCCGAGCCGGCGACCCGCACTTCCCCGGTGGAGAGCCGGTCGAAGAGGCTGGTGCCGTCCACGCCGACGGAGGCGATGGTGAACGCGCCGATTGCGAGGACCAGCCAAGTTCCGACGATCAACTTCGGGTGGCGCGCGATGAGTCGGCCGAGGTGTTCGAACACCGGCCCAATATCGCAGATTTGCCCGTTCCTTGAGGGCAATGTCACGGCCGCCGGTGGCCGTGCGGTTGCGTAGGCTCGCGGCATGGACCTCTTCGATGCCTGGGGCACCGGGCCACAAGGACTGCCCGAGGTGCGGCCCGGGGCGCCGCTGGCGGTCCGGATGCGCCCGCGCACGCTCGAGGAGGTCGTCGGGCAGCGGCACCTGCTCGAACCCGGATCGCCGTTGCGGCGGTTGCTCGCGCCGGTGAGCGGCGAGCCAGGGCCGGCCGCGCCGTCGTCGGTCGTGCTGTGGGGTCCGCCCGGAACGGGCAAGACGACTCTCGCGTACCTCATTGCGCTCACCTCGGGACGGCGCTTCGTCGAGCTGTCCGCGGTGACTGCGGGAGTCAAGGAGGTGCGCGAGGTGATCGAGGACGCGCGGCGCCGTCTCGCCACCGGGGAAGCGGAGACGGTGCTCTTCGTCGACGAGGTGCACCGGTTCTCGAAGTCGCAACAGGACGTGCTGCTGCCGAGCGTGGAGAACCGCTGGCTGACCCTCGTCGCCGCGACCACGGAGAACCCGAGCTTCTCGGTCAACGCGCCGCTGTTGTCGCGCTCTCTGCTGCTCACCCTCCACCCGCTCTCCGACGACGACGTGCGCGTCCTGGTCGCGCGTGCCATTGCCGACGCGCGCGGATTCGGCGGGACGGTGGCGCTCACCGACGAAGCGGCAGATCGCCTGGTCCGGCTCGCCGGTGCGGACGCGCGGAAAGCGCTCTCGATCCTCGAGGCCGCGGTCGGAGCCGTGCTCGAAGGACGAGACGTCGGTCCCCGGCCCGAGGACCCGGCCGTCATCGACGTCTCGACCGTCGAGCGGGCGATCGACGTCGCGGCGGTGCACTACGACCGGGCTGGAGACCAGCACTACGACGTGGCGAGCGCGTTCATCAAGTCCATGCGTGGGTCGGACGTCGATGCCGCACTGCACTACCTCGCGCGGATGATCGCGGCCGGGGAGGACCCGCGCTTCATCGCGCGGCGGATCGTGATCGCCGCCGCCGAGGATGTCGGGATGGCTGACCCGACGGCCCTGCAGACCGCCGTCGCCGCCGCGCAGGCGGTGGCGTTCATCGGGATGCCGGAGGCGCGCATCATCCTGGCCGAGGCCGTCGTGCACCTGGCCACCGCGCCGAAGTCGAACGCGTCGTACCTGGCCATCGACGCAGCGCTGGCGGATGTCCGGGCGGGGCGGACCGGCCCGGTGCCGAGAGACCTCCGCGACTCGCACTATGCGGGGGCCGAGCGGCTCGGTCACGGCCAGGGTTACCGCTACGCGCACGACGAGCCGCACGGCATCGCGACCCAGCAGTACCTGCCCGACGAGCTGCAGGGGACGCGCTACTACCACCCCGGCCCGCGCGGTCTGGAGCGGGAGATCGGGCCCCGGCTCGAACGGATCCGGCGGATCCTCGCGGGGACCGACGGGGACAACAAGCCGCACGGCGGAGTGCACGGACCCGGCGAAACGGCGCCGGGACCGGAGGCGTGATAGGCACCACGCGGCTCGCGAACGTGATCGGGGCACAGGTGCGCTAGAATTGNGNGGTTGCTCAGCGTGCTTGAACCCTCTCGCACGGAGGAGCGACCTCCCGGGACCGTTTCCGCGGACAGCGGATGTGTGGACCCGAACCCCTCACCGGAGTGGCTGCCTCCGAGGGTTGTGATGTCCCGACAACGACAGGAAGAGCATTGAGCTCGGTTACTCGCTCCCGCCGCCAGGTGCGCCTTTCGCGCGCTCTGGGGCTCGCGCTGACCCCGAAGGCAGTCAAGCACTTCGAGAAGCGTCCCTACCCGCCCGGTGAGCACGGCCGCGCCCGTCGCCGCACCGAGTCCGACTACGCGGTCCGTCTGCGCGAGAAGCAGCGTCTGCGCGCTCAGTACGGCATCCGCGAAAAGCAGATGGCTCGCGCGTTCGCCGAGGCCCGCAAGGANCCCGGTCTGACCGGTGAGGCCCTGGTCGAGCTGCTCGAGATGCGTCTTGACGCGCTCGTGCTGCGCTCCGGCTTCGCTCGCACGATCCTGCAGGCCCGCCAGGCCGTGGTTCACCGCCACGTGCTGGTCGACGGCAAGATCGTGGACCGTCCCTCGTTCCAGGTGAAGCCGGGTCAGACGATCCAGGTCAAGCCGAAGAGCCAGGCGACGACGCCGTTCCAGGTCGCCGCCGCGGGCGCGCACCGCGACGTCCTGCCGGCCGTGCCGGAGTACCTGGACGTCAGTCTCGAGAAGCTGCACGCCGAGCTGGTTCGTCGGCCGAAGCGGTCCGAGGTCCCNGTGACCTGCGAGGTTCAGCTCGTCGTCGAGTACTACGCCCGCTGACCCTGGGCGCTGTNTCTGGCTCCGACATCAACACGGCGAACGCCCCGACGCGGCTTGTGCCGTGAGCGGGGCGTTCGTGCGTGCNGGTAAGGTCGGGTAGGNGTCGCGGCCATCGAGGCCGCGGCCGAGCACTGGGAGGGTTCCGAGATGTCCGTGGGTGACGTGGCAGGCCTGATCGCCGCCATCGCGTTCGTAGCGCTCGTCGGCTTCCTTGCCGTCCCGATGATCAAGCTCGCGCGCGTCTTCGACGAGACGCGCATCTCGATCCGGACGCTCACCGACCACTCCGTGCCGCTGCTCGACGAGACCACGGCGACGGTCGCGTCGACGAACGTCCAGCTCGGCAAGGTCGACACGATCACTTCGGCGGCGGCGCAGGTGAGCGAGAACGTCTCGGCGCTGACCTCGTTGTTCGCCGCCACGGTCGGCTCGCCGCTGATCAAGGTCGCGGCTTTCTCCTACGGGGTCCGCCGCGCGATGGGTCGGCGGTCGGCCAAGAAGGGCCGATGATGCGCCGGCTGTTCTGGCTCGGCCTGGGCGCCGCCGCGGCCGTCGTCGTGACCCGCAAGCTCAGCGCGACCGCGGAGAAGTACTCACCGGCGGGCCTGGTCGACCAGGCTGGTTCGCTGCCCGGGAAGATCGGCGCGACTCTGCGCGAGATCGGCACCGACATCCTCGACGGCATGGCCGAGCGGGAGCAGGAGCTCACCTCGGCGCTGCTCGGGGAGGCGCCGGCACCGAGCGCGAGTCGCACTGGTCGCGCCGCGCTGGACGACGTCGACGAGCCCGAGTACGAGTTCTGATCCCTGCCCGGGCGCCGCGGCGCCACCCGTCACCCACCACATCCCGAGGACGACATGCGGACCGCTGAGATCCGACGCCGCTGGCTCGACTACTTCGAGCGTCAGGGCCACGTGGTCGTGCCTTCGGCCTCCCTCATCTCCGACGACCCGTCGCTGCTCTTCACCGTCGCCGGCATGGTGCCGTTCATCCCGTACATGCTCGGTCAGCAGGCTGCGCCGTGGCCGCGCGCCACCAGCGTGCAGAAGTGCGTCCGCACACTCGACATCGACGAGGTCGGCAGGACGACGCGGCACGGCACGTTCTTCCAGATGAACGGCAACTTCTCGTTCGGCGACTACTTCAAGGCCGGTGCGATCGAGTACGCCTGGGAGCTCATCACGACTCCGCAGAGCGCGGGCGGCTACGGTCTCGACCCCGAGCGGATCTGGGTCACCGTGTTCCACGACGACGACGAGGCCGCCTCGCTCTGGAAGTCGATCGCCGGACTGCCCACCGAGCGCATCCAGCGCCGCGGGATGAAGGACAACTTCTGGTCAACGGGACAGCCCGGGCCGGCCGGCCCGTGCTCGGAGATCTACGTGGACCGCGGGCCGGGGTACGGCGCCGAGGGCGGCCCGATCGTCGACGAGGAGCGCTACCTCGAGATCTGGAACCTCGTGTTCATGCAGTACGAGCGCGGCGCCGGCGGCGGCAAGGAGGACTTCCCGCTGCTCGGTGAGCTCAAGCAGAAGAACATCGACACCGGGATGGGTCTCGAGCGGGTCGCGTTCCTGCTCCAGGGTGTCGACAACATGTACGAGATCGACGAGGTCTTCCCGGTCATCCAGAAGGCGCAAGAGCTGTCCGGCAAGCGGTACGGCGCGAACCACGAGGACGACGTGCGGATGCGCGTCGTCGCCGACCACGTGCGCTCGGGTCTGATGCTGATCGGCGACGGCGTGACGCCGAACAACGAGGGTCGCGGGTATGTGCTGCGCCGTCTGCTGCGCCGCAGCGTCCGGGCGATGCAGCTGCTCGGGGACCCTTCGCTGCCGGAGCTGCTCCCGGTCAGCCGTGCGGCGATGGAGGGGTCCTACCCCGAGCTCGGGCACGACTTCGAGCGCATCGCCCGGATCGCCTACGCCGAGGAGGAGGCGTTCCGGCGCACCCTGACCTCGGGAACGACGATCTTCGACACCGCGGTGCGCCAGGTGAAGTCGTCGCAGGGCACCGAGCTGTCCGGCGAGCAGGCCTTCGCGCTGCATGACACGTACGGATTCCCGATCGACCTGACCCTCGAGATGGCCGATGAGCAGGGTGTCACCGTCAACGAGGCGGGGTTCCGCGAGCTGATGAAGGCTCAGCGGGAGCGCGCGCGCGCCGATGCAAAGTCGAAGAAGGGTGGTCACGCCACCAGCCCCGCGTACCGCGAGCTGCGCGACGCGGGTGCCACCGAGTTCACCGGGTACCACGAGCTGAACACCTCGGCGACCGTCCGCGGCATCGTCCATGGCGGCGAGCTCGTCTCGGTTGCGATGCCCGGGGACACCGTCGAGGTGGTGCTCGAGCGCACCCCGTTCTATGCGGAGTCGGGTGGGCAGGAATCGGATGCGGGCATCATCACCGCCGACGGCGTCCGGCTCGAGGTGCTCGACGTGCAGCGAGTGGTCAAGGGCCTCGTCGCGCACACCGTGAAGGTTGCCCAGGGTGAGCTCACCCCGGGGACCGAGGTGTACGCGCAGGTCGACCCGGAGTGGCGGCTCGGCGCGCGACAGGCACACTCCGGCACGCACGTGGTCCACGCGGCGCTGCGCGAGGTGCTCGGTCCGCACGCGCTGCAGTCCGGCTCGTACAACAAGCCGGGCTACCTGCGGCTGGACTTCGCGTGGCAGCAGGCACTCTCTCCCGCGACCCGGAGCGAGGTCGAGGAGGTCTCGAACGGCGCGATCCGCCAGGACCTGGGTGTGTCGTGGCAGTACATGACGCTGGCCGACGCGAAGGCGGCTGGTGCGATCGCCCTGTTCGGTGAGACGTACGACCAGCAGGTCCGGGTGGTCGAGATCGGCGGCCGCTGGTCGCGAGAGCTGTGCGGCGGCACGCACGTCGACCACTCGAGCCAGATCGGCATGCTGGCCGTGACGGGGGAGTCGTCGGTCGGTGCCGGTGCCCGCCGGATCGAGGCGCTCGTCGGGATCGAGGCATTCCATGCCCTGGCCGTCGAGCGCGCTCTCGTCTCGACCCTCACCGAGACGCTCAAGGCGCGGCCGGACGAGCTGGTGGATCGGGTCGAGGGCTTGTTGACCCGGCTGCGTGAGGTAGAGAAGGGGCTTGCCGCCGCGCGTCAGGCGACCCTGCTCGCCGCGTCGGCGTCGATCGTTGCCGGTGCGAGCTCGATCGGCGGGACCCGCATGATCGCGCACGATGCCGGCCACGTCGGGCACCCGGATGACGTCCGGACCCTCGCGCTCGACCTGCGGTCCCGGCTCGGCGACAGTGACCCAGTGGTCGTTGCCGTCGGCGGGGTGGCAGGGGAGCGCGCGGTCGTGGTCGTCGCTACCAACCTGGCGGCGCGGGAACGCGGTCTCGCCGCGGGTCCGCTCGCGAAGCTGGCCGCGGCGGTGCTCGGCGGTGGCGGCGGCGGGAAGCCGGACCTGGCCCAGGGTGGCGGTACAGACGTCACCGCGGTGCCGGCTGCGTTGGCGGCCGTCCGGACGCAGATCGCCGCTCAGGAGGTCTCGTAGGTGCGGGGGGTACGGATCGGCGTCGATGTCGGCTCGGTCCGGATCGGCCTCGCGGCGAGTGACCCGGACGGGCTCGTGGCAACCCCGATCGCGACGNTGGCCAGGGCCACGTCGGACGCCGATGCGGGTTCGACCACGGTGCCTGCGGACCTGGTGGCGATTGCCTCGGAGGTCGCGCTGCGGTCCGCTGCGGTCGTGTACGTCGGGTTGCCCCGGCACCTCTCCGGAGCCGAGGGTGCGGCCGCCGGTGACGCGCGGGGATTCGCGGACGCCCTGGCGCGGGTGATCGCGCCGGTACCGGTGCGGCTGGTCGACGAGCGGCTGACGACGGTGAGCGCGCACCAGGCGCTGCACGCCGCGGGGTGCGCGGGTCGTCGGCACCGGC
>JGI24133J20442_1000123_pt1 | contig 22725 bp, 20 predicted proteins | sample BarGraNGADG00311_2_FD_20442 | JGI IMG/M metagenome (IMG submission 20442)
TCGAGCGCGAAGACGAAGGCGGCGGCCGTCGGAGCCTCGGCGGTGGCGGCCGCGGCTGCCACCGCGACCTTCGCCAAGGAGGGCGCCCACAAGGCTCCATGAGCAGGCCGGGAGGGCCTACGAGGCCTCGGTGAAGGCGGCCGACGTGTCGATGAAGAAGCTCGACACGTTCGTCTCCAAGCACGACATCCACGTGCCCGGCGAGCTCGAGACCGAGGACAACGCGTCACTGCCGTTCTCCCAGCGGCGTCTCGACCCCGGGCCCTTCGTGATCGCACTGATCCTGGTCGTGGTGGTCGTCGCCACCGTGCTGGCAATCCTCAACCTCCTCACCGTCGGCAACGACGGCGCCTCGACCGACGGGGTGACCACGCCCGCGGCCGTGACGACGACGGCGGCGGCCCCTGACGCGGCCCCGGCGGAGGAGGGCGCCGCGGCTGCGACCGAACCGGCGGCGGGCGACGTCGTCGTCGTGCCGGCGATCGCCTCGATCGGCGTACTGGACCCGCAGGGCGACGGCGCCGAGAACCCCGACCTCACCCCCAGGGCCACCGACGGCGACCCCACCACCTTCTGGCGTTCCCGCTCCTACGTGAACCCGGCGTACGGGATGAAGGCGGGATTGGGCCTCGACCTCGTGCTGGCCGAGCCGGCCCTGGTGACCGAGGTGGAGATCACCCTGATGGGCAACGGCGGCCACGTCCAGCTGAAGGCCGATCCCGCGGACGCGGTGAACGGAGCCGTGCTCGCCGAGGCGGACATGGGCCCCACCACCGTGATCACGCTCCCGGAGCCCACGCAGCTCAGCCATGTGGTGCTCTGGTTCACGTCACTTCCGGTGGCGGACTCCGACGGCAAGAACCGCCTGGAAGTTGCCGAGGTCGTCGTCCGTTAGATACCCGGAGGGGTATCTGCTCGGGGGGAATACCCTGACCGTGCACACTGTTTGACCGAGTGAACCCCCACGAAGGAAGACAATGCACGACGTCATCATCATCGGATCCGGCCCCGCCGGGTACACCGCCGCCATCTACGCCGCCCGCGCGGGCCTGAGGCCCATCGTCTTCGCGGGTGCCATCACCGCCGGTGGTGCGCTCATGAACACCACCGAGGTTGAGAACTTCCCCGGGTTCCCCGACGCCGTCATGGGCCCAGAACTCATGGAGAAGATGCAGGCGCAGGCCGAGAAGTTCGGCGCCGAGGTGCGCTTCCAGGACATCACGGCGGTGGACCTGACCGGCGAGGTCAAGTCCGTCACCACCGACGAGGACGAGGTCCTGACCGCGAAGTCCGTGATCCTCGCGCTCGGGTCCGAGTACAAGAAGCTCGGGATCGACTCCGAGGCGAGGTTCTCCGGCCACGGTGTGAGCTACTGTGCCACCTGCGACGGCTTCTTCTTCAAGAACCAGCACATCGCCGTCGTGGGCGGCGGTGACTCCGCGGTGGAGGAGGCCACCTTCCTNGCCCGCTTCGGCTCGAAGGTGACGATCATCCACCGGCGCGACGANCTGCGTGCCTCGAAGATCATGGCGCAGCGCGCGATCGANCATCCCAAGATCGAGTTCGCCTGGAACTCCGAGGTCGCCGAGATCCACGGCGAGCAGAAGATGACCGGCCTCACGCTGCGCGACACCGTCACCGGCGAAACCCGCGAGCTGGACGCCACCGGGCTGTTCGTCGCCATCGGGCACCTGCCCCGCACGGACATCGTCTACGGCCAGGTCGAGCTGAACGACGAGGGCTACGTCGTCGTGGACCACCCCACCACGCGGACCTCGTTGCCCGGCGTGTTCGCCTGCGGCGACGTCGTCGACCACATCTACCGGCAGGCGATCACCGCCGCCGGGACCGGGTGTGCGGCCGCGCTGGACGCGGAGCGTCACCTCGTGGCCCTCGAGGACACTGACGCCCGGCCGCTCGGGGCGGCCGACGACACCGCCCTCGCCGTCGCCGTCGCCGTCGCCGAGTAGCGCGGCCTGCCCGTCCCCATCCCTGAACCCACTGACCACCCGAAAGGCAATCCCATGGCCAGCAAAGCCCCCGCCGTCACCGACGCCACGTTCAAGGCCGAGGTCCTCGACTCCGACAAGCCCGTCCTCGTGGACTTCTGGGCCGAATGGTGCCCGCCCTGCCGCATGATGGGCCCGATCATCGACGAGATCGCCGCCGAGATGGGCGGCTCCCTCAAGGTGGTCAAGATCGACACCGACGACAACCCCATGACCAGCCGCGACTACGGCATCGTCTCCATCCCGACGTTCAACATCTACAAGGGCGGGGAGTTGGTGGGATCCGTCGTCGGCGGGCAACCCAAGCGCAACCTGGTCAAGGCCATCAACAAGGCCATCGGCCGGTAGCACCCACGCCACACGAAGACGGGTTCGGGCTCGCGACACACGGTCGCGGGCCCGAACCCGTTCTGCCTCCGCCTCGGTTGCTCCACCACGGGCGAAGGCCCCTCCTCGGAGCGAGTTCCAGCCACTCCCCTTAGAGCTTGGGACTCACGTCGACGAGGAGGCTCACTCGCATGTTACGAAGCGTGNGGCGAGTCGACACGTCGCACATTGGGGGGACACACAACGCGCGTGGAGACCGGAATGAGGGCCGGGTTGACGCGGGTGCAAGGCGCTCGCACTCGCTATGGGGCCACCCCAAGTAGTGGCAGACTCGTCCTGGCGCCTCTCATGCGCCGTCCCCATTCACCCGAAGGAGGCACGCACTCGTGACCGACTCGCATCTGCCCGCCAAGGGAACCCGTCTCGACCCGTGGTTTGACGCCTACGCCGAGCGAGCCCACGGCATGCGAGCCTCGGAGATCCGGGCGCTGTTCGCCGTCGCCTCCCGCCCCGAGGTGGTCTCGCTTGCCGGTGGGATGCCGAACATCAACTCGCTCCCGCTCGACTACCTTGCGGATCTCTCGGCCCGCATCATGCGGGAGCGGGGCGCGAAGGCCCTCCAGTACGGTTCCGGCCAGGGCGAGATCTCCATGCGGGAGCAGATCGTGGAGGTCATGCGGTATGACCACATCCACGCCCACCCGGACGACGTCGTCGTCACCACCGGCTCGCAGCAGGCCCTCGACCTGGTCACCGAGATCTTCATCAATCCGGGCGACGTCGTGGTGGCCGAGGCGCCATCCTACGTCGGGGCGCTCGGGGTGTTCCGTGCCTACCAGGCCGACGTGGTCCACGTCCCCCTCGACGACGACGGGCTCGTCCCTGCCGAACTGGACGCCACCCTCACCCGCCTCCGGGCCGCGGGGCGGCCCGTGAAGTTCCTCTACACGGTGCCGAACTACCACAACCCCGCGGGCGTGACGCTCTCCGAGGAGCGGCGTCCCCAGATCGTGGAGATCTGCAAGCGGCATGGGGTGCTGATCCTCGAGGACAACCCCTACGGACTCCTCGGCTTCGACTCGGACCCGCTCCCCGCACTGAAGTCCTTCGACTCGGACCAGACGATCTACCTCGGCTCGTTCTCCAAGATGTTCGGTCCCGGCTACCGGATCGGCTGGGCCGTGGCGCCACACGCGGTGCGCGAGAAGCTCGTGCTCGCCTCGGAGGCGGCCATCCTCTGCCCCGGGATGTGGGGGCAGATGGCGATGACCGCCTACCTCACGGAGTACGACTGGTACACGCAGGTCAAGGAGTTCCGTGGCGAGTACAAGGCGCGCTGCGACTCCATGATGTCCTCGTTGCACGAATTCCTGCCGGAGTGCTCGTGGACCGTCCCCACCGGGGGGTTCTACACCTGGGTCACGCTCCCCGACGGCCTGGACGCCAAGGCGATGCTGCCACGCGCCGTCACCAATCTGGTGGCCTACGTGTCCGGCACCGCCTTCTACTACGACGGGCAGGGCGCGGACCACATGCGGCTCTCCTTCTGCTACCCCACCCCGGAGAACATCCGCGAGGGCGTCCGGCGGCTCTCCCACGTGATCCACGACGAGCTGGAACTCGTCGACATGTTCGGCACCAAGGCCCGCGGCCACGTCGCCAAGGGCGTCGAGATCCCCACCCCCGACCAGGTCTAGGAGAACGCAATGGCACTCAAGGTTGCGATCGTCGCCGGTGGCCTCGCCCACGAGCGTGACGTCTCGATCCGCTCGGGGCGCCGCGTGGCGCAGACGCTGCGGGACGAGGGCATGGACGTGCAGGTCTGGGACCTGGACTCCCACCTCATCGGCCGAATCGCGGAGTGGGTGCCCGACGTCGTCTGGCCCCTCGTCCACGGCGCCGACGGCGAGGACGGCTCGCTGCAGGACCTCTTCGGCCTGCTGGGGGTGCCGTTCGTGGGCGCCGACGGCCACCAGGCGCGCCTCGCCTCCCACAAGCCGACGGCGAAGGCGCTGATGCGCGCCGTCGGCCTCGCGACGCCGCCCTGGGTGACGCTGCGGCAGTCGCTGTTCCGGCAGGTGGGCGCGAAGGGCGTGCTGGAGGCGATCGTGGCGACGATCGGCCTGCCCGTCGTCGTCAAGCCCGCCGACGGCGGCTCCGCGCTCGGCGTCTCGGTGGTCCGTGACGCCGCAAAACTGCCGGAGGCGATGGTGAACTGCTTCGCGTACTCCGACGAGGCGCTGATCGAGGCCCACGTGACCGGCACCGAGATCGCCGCCTCCGTGGTGCAACTCGACGGCGAGACCCGCGTGCTGCCGCTCGTCGAGATCGAGACCGAGGGGCTCTACGACTACGACGCCCGCTACAACGCGGGACGCTCGGAGTACTTCGTGCCCGCCCGTCTCCCCGAGGCGCACGCTGAGGCGGTTCGCGCGGCCGTGACCAAGGTCCACGAGACGTTCGCGCTGGGTGACCTGTCCCGGGTGGACGTCCTCGTCTCTCCCGACGGCGTGGTGTGGATCATCGACATCAACGTGGCCCCCGGCATGACCGAGACGTCGCTGTTCCCGCAGGCCGCGGCCTCGGAGGGTGGGCGGATCTATGTGGACATCGTGGAACGGGCCGCCGCTCGGGGGCCCTCCCGTGGCGCGGGGATCAGTCCTGACCTCGCCCGGCCGGTGCCCTCACTCAGCTTCGGCGACTTCGCCGCGATGAACGAGCCCAACGACCTCTGCTGAACCGGGCCACCAGGCTACCGCCGGGCGTGCAGCTCAGGCGGTTTCCGCCGCCCGCTCCCCCGGCGCCAGCACCCCGAGGATCCGTTCCAGGTCCTCGAGCGACGCGAAGTCGATGTTGATCCGTCCCCGCCGCGCCCCCATCGTCACCTTGACGCGGGTGTCGAAGCGGTCGGCGAGCCGCATGGCGAGTTCGTCCAGGTGTGGTGCGCTGCCGCTCACCCGCGTGCGACGGCGGAGCTCCGGCCTGAGGGGCTCCTCCCCCATCGCCACGATCTCCTCGGTGGCGCGCACCGAGAGTCCCTCGGCCGCGATCCGTTGTGCCAGGCGCTCCATGGCGGCGCCGTCGGGAAGCCCCAGCAGTGCGCGCGCGTGCCCCGCGGACAGCACGCCGGCCGCCACCCGCCGCTGGACGAGGGGTGGCAACTTGAGCAGGCGTAGGGTGTTGGAGATCTGCGGCCTTGAGCGGGCGATCCGCGAGGCGAGCACCTCGTGGGTGCAGGAGAAGTCCTCCAGCAACTGCTGGTAGGCGGAGGCCTCCTCCAGTGGGTTGAGCTGGGCGCGATGGAGGTTCTCGAGGAGTGCGTCCCGGAGCATGACGGTGTCGTCCGTCTCGCGGACGATTGCGGGGATCGTCTCGAGCCCGGCCAGCACGACGGCGCGCAGCCGGCGTTCGCCCATGACCAGTTCGAAGGGCGTGGGGCTGCCTCGTGGGGCCGGCCGCACCACGACGGGCTGGAGCAGCCCGACCTCCCGGATGGACGCGGCCAGCTCGTCGAGGTCCTCCTCGTCGAAGACCTGGCGGGGCTGGCGGGCGTTGGGGGCGATGTCAGTTACCGGGATCTCGGCGGCGTAGAGCCCCGGGACAGGGACCAGACCGGATGGTGTGGGCGCCTGCCCTCCGGCGGTCACGCGCCTGGCGATCCCTTCCGTTCCGGCGCTGGGGTCCGGGCGATCCTCGCTGTGCTCTTCCCAGCGGTCTCCGGGAAGCTCTACGGGCCCGCGACCTGTGGTGTTGCTGTCCTGCGAGAAGAAGATGTCCGAGGGGCGGTCGGGTGAGTCGATGGTCGGGATGAGGGCGCCGATTCCCCTGCCGAGTCCCCGTCGTTTCTCAGCCATGCGTGGTCTCCTTCATTCCGCGATCCGCCATCTCGCGGGCCGCCATGCGATACGCGAGGGCGCCCGTGGAGGATGGGTCATAGGTGATGATCGTCTGGCCGAAACTCGGGGCCTCGGAGATGCGGACCAGCCGGGGGATGGTGGTCTCGAGTGTCTGGATCGGGAAGTACTGGCGCACCTCGTCCGCGACCTGTCGCGAGAGGTTCGTCCGCTTGTCGTACATTGTGAGCAAGATCGTCGACACGTGTAGCCGACTATTGAGATGTGCCTTGATGAGCTCGACGTTCTTCAGGAGTTGTGACAGCCCTTCCAGCGCGTAGTACTCGCACTGGATCGGGATGAGCACCTCCTCCGCCGCGACGAACGCGTTGATGGTCAGGAGACCGAGGCTCGGCGGGCAATCGATGATGATGTAGTCGAAGGGTTCCGCCCGGCGGGCCTCCATCAACTGCTCGATCGCTGTCCGCAACCGGTTCTCCCTGGCCACCAGGGAGACGAGTTCGATCTCTGCCCCCGACAGGTCGATGGTTGCCGGGGCGCAGAACAAGCCGTCGACGGATTCGCATCGCTGGACCACCTCCGTGAGCGGCAGGTCGTTGATCAGGGCGTCATACACCGAGTTCGTCCCGGCGTGGTGGTCGATCCCCAGAGCGGTCGAGGCGTTTCCCTGGGGGTCGTTGTCGATCACCAGGACTCTCAGCCCGCCGGCGGCGAGGGCGGCCGCGATGTTCACGGCCGTGGTGGTCTTGCCGACCCCGCCCTTCTGGTTCGACACGGTGATCACACGGGTGCGCGCGGGCTTCCGGTGCCGCATGCCCCGCAATGAGATCTTCCGTTTGGCGTCCTCGGCCACCTGGGCCGCCAGGGGCGTGGAGTCGTCGACGTCCGGCAGTGAGTTGATGAGGTCTTCGTGGTCGCTGCGACTTGTCACAACACCAACCTTCCTGTTGGGGCGAGTTTATTCTACGTTGACGTGGCAGCGATGTTTCACGTGAAACACCTGCGTGGCCCAAGGCACGTGAGTGCAGGGAAGTTCGGTGGTCCTGGCCCGTGTCTTGCGGTCACGCGGCGCGAAGCCTCGGCGGCGGCGTGGCCTCTGTCTGCGCGATGTTTCACGTGAAACATCTGCAGCGCCAGCGGCGTCATGTGGCGGATGGAGCCACTTCCCATGAATACCGGGTGATGGTGGGCGGATGCCGTGGAGCAGGGCTAGCGCGCAGCCCGCATACCGCCGATGTTTCACGTGAAACATCGGCGGTATGGTGTGGACCTTCCGCGGATCGCCCTGGGCGCAGGTATCGCCCCCGTCCCGGACGCGGCCCGCCCGCGCCGGGCCAATGACCTGGGGCGGCGAGATGACGCGGGGAGTCGTCGCGGTGCGGCGCGGCACCCGCGTTTCCGCACAAGAGTCGGTCCGTGAGAGTGCTCACTCGGAAGAGGTGGCGGTCACCGGAGAGGACTTCCTCTTGTCGCACTCGGCGTTCGGCGAGGAGTTCGTGAAGGAGTGGCTGGGACGGATCAACTCACTCGTCAACGACGGCGCCCTGACGGACGTGCCATGGGAGCTCCTGCCGCGCCGGTCGCGCCGACTGCGCGTTGACCCACCGGGCACCCCCTCCGCTGTCCAGCGCCACTTCACGATCTCAACAACATGTGTCTCACGATCTCAACAACATAAGTTGTCGAATCGTCGAGGGGCGACGAGACCGCGTGGACCGCGCCCGTCCGGGCACCAAACCCCAGGAACACGCTCTCCGCTGGGTGCGTCCGCGTCCCACGCGCCTGAGCAGGCTCAGGCGGGCGCGATCTGTTGCCGAAGTGCGTTCCCGTCAGCCTCACCCCAGCGCTCGACGACCCGGCCGTCGGCGATGCGCAGGATGTCTATTCCGGTCAGGTGCACGGTGCGGTGGGTTGCCGCTCCCGGCCCTCGCCCTGTCCGTCGGATCTCGCTCAAGTCAGTGCCCATGATCGAGCCCTCCCATTCTCCCCTGCGCCATCTATGTGGCAGAGATCACATTGTTAGGAACCTACGTCGATCGTTGGGAATACCCCAGTCTTGGCCGAACCCGCGCGGGCGCTGGCCCTCGCCTTCGAGGTGCGGCCGGGCTAAACGCGCGATGAACCCGCGGATCCTCAAGCCCGTCCGCTCAACTCCACTTCACAATCTCAACGACATATGTGGTCGACCCGTCGAGGGGTGACGAGACCGCGTGAACCGCGCCGGTCCGGGCACCCAGCGACCGGAACACGCTCTCCGCCGCGTCGAACTCCTCGCCGGCGCGGGCGCCCTTCAACGCCAGCAGCCGTCCACCCGGCTCAACGAGGGGGAGGGTCCATCGGGCCAGTTTGTCGAGGGCCGCGACCGCCCGAGCGGTGACCACGGCGAATTGCCCGCGCCCGTGGAACTCCTCCGCGCGCGCGTTGATCACCCGGACGTTTTCGAGCCCGAGGTGCAGCCGCACGTCCTCGAGCCACTCGCAGCGTCGTTCCATGGATTCCACGAGCGTGAGACGGGTGTCGGGCCGCGTGATCGCCAGCACCACGCCCGGGAAGCCCGCGCCGGTCCCGACGTCCGCCACGCGGGCGCCGTCGGCCACGAACGCGTTCAACGCCATGGAGTTCACGATGTGCCGCGACCACAGCCGCGGCATCTCGCGGGGCCCGATCAGGCCACGCGTCTCACCCTCGGCGGCGAGCATCGCGGCGAAACCACGCAGCCGCTCCCATGCCACGTCCGAACCGGCGGCCTCGCGGACGGCCGGGGGGAACGTCGTCGGGTCCTCGAGCGGGCCCTCGCGGCCCCCGCCGTCGGGCCCCACGTTCAGTGGCCGGCGGGCTGGATCACGACATGGCGCCGGGGCTCGACTCCCTCGGACGCGGACACCAGGCCCGCCTCCTTGACGACGTCGTGGACCACCTTGCGCTCGAACGGGTTCATGGGCGGCATGGAAACCGGCTCACCGGACTCCTGCACGCGAGCCACGGCCACCCGGGCATCCGCGGCGAGCCGCTCCTTGAGCGCGCGGCGGAACCCGGCGACGTCGAGCATCAGCCGCGAGCGCTCCCCGGTCTTCGCCTGGACGGCCAGTCTGGTGAGCTCCTGCAGGGCGTCGAGCACCTCACCATCGTCGCCCACGAGCTTCCGCAGCCAGCGGTCGCCGAACTCCTCGGACACGATCTCCAGGGCGGCCCGACCGTTCTCCACGTCGATGTCGATGTCGCCGTCAAGGTCGGCGATGTCAAGCAGTTCCTCGAGGTAGTCGGCGGCGATGTCGCCTTCTTCCTCCAGTTGGGCGATTGGGCCCTTTTCCTCAGCCATGAGGTCCTCCTCGGATATCGGGGGTTGTATGGGGTGTGGAACCTGCCGGCTCCCGACGGCGCAGCCGAGTTGCGGCGGCTACGCGCCGTCCTTGTTGTACTTGCCGTGGCCCTCGCCCTGCTTGCGGCGCTTCTCGGCGGCCAGGCGCTTGTCACGCGCGGCCTTGCGTTCCGCGGCCCGCGCCTCGTAGCGCTTGCGGGCGCGCTCCTCGTCGGTGAGCCCGTCCTTCCCGCGGACGGCGTCGTCCGACGACGTCGCCTCCACGGGCGCGACAGCAGGCGCGGGGATCGGAATGGCCTTGGGAGTCGCCTTGGGGGCGGGCGTGGCTTCCTCTTCCGGCTCGTCGACGTCGGCCGCGGCCGCCAACGTGTCCGCGGCCTTCTTCTTGGCCCGGTCCTTGCGCATAGGCTGGACGCGCTGCCCGGTGGGCTGGATCTCCTCGGTGGCGGCGGAGTCGTCGGAGAGCGGGGGGAGGCCCTTCTTGGCGCGCTTGGCGGCGTCCTTCTCCTGCTTGTGCTTGTAGGCCTCGGAGCCGGGGGCCGGCATGCGGTTGATGGTGTAGACCTGCTGGCCCATGGACCACACGTTGGTGGTGGTCCAGTAGATGAGGACGCCGATGGGGAAGCTGACGCCTGAGACCGCGAACACGATCGGCATCGAGTACATCAGCATCTGCTGCTGCTTCATCATCGGGTTGTCCATGGCCGACGCCGGCATGTTCTTCATCGTCAGCTGTTTGGTGGTGATGAAGGTGGTCACGGACATCGCGATGATCAGGACCACCGCCACGATCTTCACCTGGGTCACATCGCTCGACAGGAAGGTCGTGGACAGTGGGGCACCGAGGAGGGTGGAGGCCTCGACATCCTTGGCCAGCGCGGCCGTCAGCGGACCCATCGACCTCGTCCCGTCGGCGATGCTCGGCAGGTAGTTGAGCACCCGGAAGAGGGCGAAGAAGATCGGCATCTGGAGCAGGATCGGCAGGCACGAGGAGAAGGGGTTCGTGTTGTGCTTCTTGTAGAGCTCCGTCATCTCCTGCTGCTGCGCCTGGCGCGAGACGGGATCGGTCTTGCCCTTGTACTTCTTCTGTAGCGCCTGGAGNTCGGGCTGCATCATCTGCATGCCGCGTGAGGCCTTGATCTGCTTGAAGAAGAGCGGGATGAGCAGCATCCGGATGACGATGGTCAGCCCGACGATCGACAGCACCCAGGCCGCGCCGGGTCCGTCCTTCATCCCGATCAGCGTCAACAGTTCATGGAACTGGACCATGATCCAGGCGACCGCGATTTCAATGGGCCGGAGGATTGCATCCATCAGTGTGTGTGCTCCGCATTCGTGATGTCGTCCGGTGGGTCATCCGGGGGGATTGCTACAGCCATTGTGCTCCCTGGCGGGAAGTCCACCCCACCGCGCGACCAGGGATTGCAGCGCAGGACCCGCCATACGGCGAGCCCGGCGCCCTTGAAGAAGCCCTGCACCCGGATCGCCTCGATCGCGTAGGCCGAGCAGGACGGGTAGTACTTGCAGCTCGGTGGGAAGAGGGGGGAGATCAGGAGTTGGTATCCCTTGATCAGGATCGTGCCCACCCATTGGAGGGGGTTCATCGTCGCCGCCCGTCCAGCCGGCGCCCGGCCCGGCCGAGCGCGTCGCGGAGGTCGGCGTCGAGCTCGGCGCTCGTCGCGCCGGCGGCTGCGGGCAGCGCTCGCACCACCACCCGCGTGCCGGGTTCGAGCTGCCCGACGACGTCGCGCATCAGGTGCCGCAGCCGGCGCTGCACGCGGTGCCGGCCGACGGAGTTGCCCACGGCCCGGGAAACAGCGAACCCCACCAAAGGGTCCCCTTCGGTGAGGTTGGCGTTGAGGTGCACGATCATGGTGCCGGAGGTCCCCCGCACACCGCCGCGCAGCGTGTCGGAGAAGTCATCCGACCGCCGCATCCGGTTGCGGGCGGATAGCAACCTCAGGCAGAAATAGTCTCGCGGCCCTTGCGCCTCCGCGACGCGAGGACTGCGCGGCCGGCGCGGGTGCGCATGCGCAGGCGGAATCCGTGCACCTTGGCGCGGCGCCGGTTGTTCGGCTGAAACGTACGCTTGCTCACGGCAGTCTCCCAGGAGTGTTACGAAAAGCGGTGCCGCCTCAGGCCAGGTGGTGCCTGCGCGCGGGGGCGCAGGCCGTAGGTGCGGCCTGTCAACGGTACGGGAAGTCACGGGCGGGGGTCAACCGACGTGGGCGTGGAGCCGGTCACTTTCCGGCTCGTGCCGGCGGTGGAGTCCGAACCAAGCCTATACGTCAGTGGAGGGCGATCGCCGTCTCCCGCCCCGTCGTCGTCGTCAGGGCGAACCGATACCCGGTGGGTCATTCGTCTCATTGTGGATATCGTTGACGTGTCGTGTTGACAACCGACGTGCTGGACCACTCAGAAGCCCGCCGCCAGCGGTTACGATGAGTGGCCGGTTACCCACATTCTGTGGAAAAAGGTGTGTATGGGTCCATGGTCATGGGCTCCGGGGAGGGACTGACAGTGTCTGGGAGCGTGCCATCGCAAGACCTCTGGAACGACATCGTTGAAGTTCTCGGCTCCCGCAGTGACCTGAACCCCTCCGACCTGGCCTTCGCCAAGCTCGCCAAGCCCCTGGGCGTCATCGACGGCACGCTCCTCATAGCCGTCCCGTCCAACCTGGTGAAGGACCGCCTCGAGACCCGCATGCGGCCGGCACTTCTCGCCGCCCTGCAGGTGATGCCCGACGACGTCATCAAGCGGTACGCGGTCACCGTCGACACGTCGCTCGAGGACGCCGTCACCGGGGCTTCGCCGGCAGAGCCCCACGAGCCGGTGAGCAGCGCCTCATCCGGCCGCATCCCATCACAGCGGCCGATGCACCCCACCCCGATGGAGGTGGACCGCTCCCGCCTCAACCCGAAGTACACCTTCGAGACCTTCGTCATCGGCCCGTCCAACCGGTTCGCACACGCCGCGGCCCGCGCCGTCGCGGAGGCACCGGCCAAGGCCTACAACCCGCTGTTCATCTACGGTGGCTCCGGGCTGGGCAAGACGCACCTGCTGCACGCGATCGGTCACTACTCCCGGAACCTCTACCCGGGGGTCCGGGTACGCTACGTCAACTCCGAGGAGTTCACGAACGACTTCATCAACTCGATCCGGGACGACAAGGCGGAGAACTTCCAGCGCCGCTACCGCAACGTGGATGTCCTCCTGGTGGACGACATCCAGTTCCTTGGCGGCAAGGAGCAGACGGTCGAGGAGTTCTTCCACACCTTCAACACCCTGCACAACGACAACAAGCAGGTGGTCATCACCTCGGACACCCCGCCCAAGAAGCTGCAGGGCTTCGAGGAGCGGCTCATCTCCCGTTTCGAGTGGGGCCTGCTCACCGATGTGCAGCCGCCGGACCTCGAGACCCGCATCGCGATCCTGCGAAAGAAGGCCCAGGCGGAGAACCTGCAGGCGACGGACGAGGTGCTGAGCTACATCGCATCCCGCATCTCCACGAACATCCGGGAACTCGAGGGCGCCCTCATCCGTGTCACGGCGTACGCGAATCTGAACCGGGCGCCCGTGGAGCTCACGCTCGCCGAGCTCGTGCTCCGGGACCTGGTCTCGGACGTGGACATGGAGGAGATCACCCCGGCGCTCATCATGAAGGAAACCTCGGAGTACTTCTCAATCACGGTGGACGCCCTCTGCAGTGCCGACCGCTCCCGGGTCCTCGTGACGGCCCGGCAGATCGCCATGTACCTGTGCCGCGAACTCACCGACCTCTCCCTCCCCAAGATCGGCCAGACCTTCGGCGGCCGCGACCACACCACCGTCATGCACGCCTATCGCAAGATCTCAGAGCAGATGGCGGAGAAACGCGCCATCTTCAACCAGGTCACCGAACTCACCAACCGGATCAAGCACAACGCCCGCCACCCCGCGTGACGTCCCGGACCACACGCACCCTCCGCTCCCTCCACAGCAACTGTGGACCGGACGTGAATGACACGGGATCTCCTGTGGTTCGGGGTGGGTCCGTAGGGGACCGGGGTTGTGGACGGAGCCTCCACCCACAGCACCTTCCGTCCGAAGCAATCTCCACCCACAGGACGTCCACAGGCTGGCGCACCGCTCACCAGCGGAAACGGGGGTTATCCACATGATCCCCAACTGCTACGACTACTACGAAACCATCCATTGAAGAGAAATCAGAACCACCACCACTGCTGGGACGGGGCACCTTCCCGATCCAGCCACAAGCCGCGAAACCCAAGCCCGATCCATGACATTCTTGGAACAGTGCATCGCGGATCGCGTGGGGTCCTGGAGGAAGAGGTCAAGTCGTGAAATTCCGAGTCGATCGAGACGTCCTGGCTGAAGCCGTCGCCTGGACAGCGCGGTCCCTGCCCACGCGTCCGGCCGTGCCGGTCCTCTCGGGTGTGTTGCTCGATGCGGCGGCAGAAGGGGTCCTCACGATCTCGAGCTTCGACTACGAGGTGTCGGCCCGGTCCGAGGTTCCCGCCCACGTGTCGGTCGCCGGCGTGGTCGTGGTCCAGGGGAAGATCCTCGCGGACATCGCCAAGGCCCTGCCGTCCAAGCCGGTGGACCTGGAACTGGACGGCACCAAGCTGATCCTCACCTGTGGCGCCTCACGCTTCTCTTTGCACACGATGCCGGTGGACGACTACCCCACCCTGCCGCAGCTGCCCGAAATAGCGGGAACCATCGACTCCGGGGCATTCAACGAGGCGATCCTGCAGGTCACCACGGCGGCGAGCCGTGACGAGACCCTGCCACTCCTCACAGGAGTCCGGGTGGAGATCGAGGGTGAGACGATCACGCTCCTGGCCACGGACCGCTACCGCCTCGCCATGAAGGAGATCACCTGGAGCCCCCGCCGGCCGGACATCTCCCAGGTGGCCCTGGTGCGCGCCCGCACGCTGTCCGACGTCGCCAAATCGATGACCCAGGCCGGCACGATCGACATCGCGCTGCAGACCGACGGCGGCAAGCAGATCATCGGCTTCGAGGCGGCGGGCCGGAGGACCACGTCCCAGCTGATCGAGGGTGACTACCCTCCCGTGCGGCGGCTCTTCCCCGAGTCCACGCCGACGTACGCCGTCGCGCGCACGGCCGACATCATCGAGGCCGCCCGCCGCGTGGCCCTTGTTGCCGAGCGCAACACCCCGATCCGCCTCACCTTCACCGAAGGCCAGGTTGTGCTGGAAGCCGGCCAGGGCGACGACGCCCAGGCCTCCGAGGCGCTGGAAGCGACGCTCGTGGGGGAGGACATCACCACGGCGTTCAACCCCCACCTGTTCCTCGATGGCCTCGGTGCCCTCGGCACCGAGTTCGTGCGCCTGGGATTCACCCACCCCACGAAGCCGGTGCTGATGTCGGGGAAGAGGAGCGCGGAGGGAGAGGAGCAGGAGGAGTTCCTCTACCTGCTCATGCCAATTCGATTTGCGAGTTAGGGAAGGTCATGGACCTGGGCATGGTTGGTCTCGGACGGATGGGCTTCAACATGGTGGCCCGGTTGCGCGAAGGGGGCCACACCGTCGTGGGATTCGACGTCAACCCCCAGAACTCGGAGGTGGAGAGCCTCGCGGCGTTGCGGGACGCCCTGCCGGCGCCGCGGAACGTGTGGGTGATGGTGCCCGCCGGGAAGCCGACCAAGGAGACGATCGCCCAGCTCGCCGAGGTCCTCGAGCCGGGTGACGTGGTGATCGAGGGCGGGAACTCGCGGTTCAGCGACGACCGGCCCAATGCGGACCTTCTCGCGGAGAAGGGCATTGACTACGTCGACGTCGGTGTCTCCGGCGGCGTCTGGGGGCGCGAGAACGGCTACGCGATGATGGCCGGCGGGGAGAAGGACGTGGTGGAGCGGCTCATGCCGATCTTCGACGCCCTCCGCCCGGAGGGCCCCCGCGAGGAGAGTTTCGTGCACGCCGGGCCGGTGGGTGCCGGGCACTACTCCAAGATGGTGCACAACGGAATCGAGTACGCCATCATGCAGGCCTACGCCGAGGGCTACGAGCTGCTCACCACCCAGGACGAACTGGTACCGGACGTCCCGGCCGTGTTCGAGGCCTGGCAGCGGGGCACCGTCGTGCGCTCGTGGCTGCTCGACCTGATGGTGCGCGCGCTCAAGCAGGACCCCGAACTGTACGCGATCGAGGGCTATGCGTCGGACTCCGGCGAGGGTCGCTGGACCGTCGAGGAGGGCATCCGCAACGCGGTTCCCCTGCACACCATCGCGGCCTCCCTCTTCGCACGCTTCGAGTCCCGCCAGGAGGAGTCGCCGGCCATGAAGGCCATCGCGGCGCTCCGGCAGCAGTTCGGCGGCCACGCGGTCAAGCCCGCCGACTAGGTTGTACATCTCCGATCTCGCCCTCAGCGACTTTCGCAACTACCGCGAGGCGGTCGCGAGGTTCACCGAGGGCGTGATCACCATCGTGGGCGCGAACGGCCAGGGGAAGACCAACCTGGTGGAGGCCATCGCCTACCTCTCCACGTTCTCGTCGCACCGGGTCTCCGCCGACGCCGCGCTCGTCCGGGCGGGCGCGGCGGGAGCCGTGGTCCGGGCGAAGGTGATGAGCAACGGGCACCCCACGGTACTTGAGCTGGAGATCATCGCCGGGAGGGCTAACCGCGCCAGGATCAACCGTGCGCCGGCGCGAACCCGTGACCTGCTGGGAGTCATCAGGACCGTGGTATTCGCGCCCGAGGACCTGGCGCTCGTGAAGGGCGACCCCGCGGAGCGGCGCCGCTACCTGGATGACCTGGTCGTGGCGCGCACCCCGCGCCTCACCGTGGTGCGCGGCGAGTACGAGAAGATCCTGCGGCAGCGGTCCGCCCTGCTGAAGTCAACCGGCGGGGGGCGGCGGGTGCCGGGGGCACTCATGTCCACCCTCGACGTGTGGGACGGCCACCTTGCCGCCGCGGGTGCGCAGATGATGGCTGCCCGCAGTGCGCTGGTGTCCGAACTCGCGCCGCTCGTGGCGACCGCCTACCGGTCGGTTTCCGACGGCGCGGACGAGGCCACCATCGAGATACGGTCCTCACTGGAGAAGGCCGAGCAGCGGTCTGCGGAAGGCGACGGTGAGGCGGGGCAGCCGCCCACACCGGATCCCCTCGACATCGACGCCCTCACCGCGCGGCTGGTGGACGCGATGCACCTGCTGCGCCCCCAGGAACTGGACCGCGGGGTCTGCCTGGTGGGGCCCCACCGGGACGACCTCGTGCTGCGGATCGGGGACCTCCCCGCCCGCGGCTACGCCTCGCATGGGGAGTCCTGGTCCCTCGCGCTCGCGCTTCGCATCGGGGCGTTCGAACTCCTGCGGGAGGACGGGCCCGCGGGGGAGACACCCATCCTGATCCTCGACGATGTCTTCGCCGAACTGGACATGAAGCGCCGCGCGCGGCTGGCGAGCATGGTCGGCGAGGCGCAGCAGGTGTTCATCACCGCCGCAGTCCCGGAGGACATTCCGGCCGAACTCACCGGCCGACGCTTCCGCGTCACGGACGGCGTCGTGGAGTTGGAGGAGGAAGCGCCGCCCGGAGCCGGGGACAACCCGTGACCAGCGACGACGCCGCCTCCGAGGCCCTCCGGCGCGCCCGGGAGATGGCCGCGGCGCCCGGGTTCAAGAAGAGGAAGCACCGCAGGAGGCCCGAGCCAGGGGGAATTCCCGGGGGGCCCGGCCTCGGCAACGCCGGCAGCGGCGCCCGCCCGTCGGACCGGGACCCGCAGCGGCTGGGGGAGGTTGCCGACGCCCTGATGGACGTGCGCGGGTGGCGCGAACAGTTGGAGGTGGCGAGCGTCGTCGGGCGCTGGCGGGAGATCGTGGGAGACGCCGTCGCGGATCACACCACGATCGAGAGCTTCGAGAACGGGACGCTGGTGCTGCGTGCGACGTCGACGGCGTGGGCCACGCAGGTGAAACTCCTGCTGGGGCAGCTGCGCACGCGGATCGCGGCGGACGTGGGTCCGGACCTGGTCAGGGAGATCGTCATCCTCGGGCCGGCGGGGCCGTCGTGGAAACACGGGCTGCGCAGCGTTCGGGGGCGCGGGCCGAGGGACACCTATGGGTAGAAGTGCCCAGATTCGCCGCTGCGGCTCGCGGGGGTCTTTCTGGTGGGTATGCCCAAAACCTGTGGACAGGCGCCCAGCGGCCGTTTTCGGGAGTAGAATGGAAACCAGCAGCCCGCCCCGATGACGCTCCGGACATCGCTCCGGAGTTCCCCGCGAGGACCGGGCTGTGGTGGTGTCAGGGGATGGCGCCGACGATGATTGAGGAGATCCTGCGTGTCTGACCTTTCACGGCAAGAGCAGGCCTACGGCGCGGCGGACATCACGGTACTCGAAGGGCTCGAGGCCGTCCGTAAGCGCCCTAGCATGTACATCGGGTCGACCGGCGAGCGCGGCCTGCACCACCTCGTCTACGAGGTTGTGGACAACTCGGTGGATGAGGCGCTCGCGGGGTACTGCACCCACATCGAGATCACCCTCCAGGCCGACGGCGGCGTGCGGGTGTCCGACGACGGCCGCGGGATCCCCGTGGACATGCACCCGACCGAGGGCCGGCCCACGGTCGAGGTGGTCATGACGATCCTGCACGCCGGCGGGAAGTTCGGCGGCAGCGGGTACGCCGTTTCCGGCGGCCTGCACGGCGTCGGCATCTCTGTGGTGAACGCGCTGTCCGAGCGGGTGGAGACGGAGGTCCGCCGGCAGGGGCACGTGTGGCGCCAGACGTTCGGCAACGGCGGGAAGCCGTTGACCACGCTGGTCATGGGCGAGGAGACGGACGAGACCGGGACGACCCAGACGTTCTACCCGGACACGACGATCTTCGAGACCACGGACTTCAGCTTCGAGACCCTCCGGGTGCGCTTCCAGCAGATGGCGTTCCTCAACAAGGGGCTCAAGATCACGCTCACGGACGAGCGACCCAAGGCCACCGACGAGGGCGACGAGATCACCGGGGATGCCGGGGGTTCGGCGGATGACCCGCAGCCCGGCCACCGCGAGGTTGCCTACCAGTACCAGGGTGGCCTGGTGGACTTCGTTACCTACCTGAACTCCATGAAGAAGGCCGAGGTGGTGCACCCGGAGGTCATCTACCTCGAGGCGGAGGACACCGAGCGCCGCATCTCGCTCGAGATCGCCCTGCAGTGGACCAACGGGTACTCCGAGTCGGTGTACACCTACGCGAACACGATCAACACCTCCGAGGGCGGCACCCACGAGGAGGGCTTCCGGGCGGCGCTCACGTCGCTGGTCAACAAGTATGCCCGGGACAAGGGCCTGCTGAAGGAGAAGGACGAGAACCTCACGGGCGACGACATCCGCGAGGGCCTGACCGCCGTCGTCTCGGTGAAGCTCGGCGAGCCCCAGTTCGAGGGGCAGACCAAGACGAAACTCGGCAACACCGAGGCGCGCACGTTCGTGCAGACCCAGCTGTACGCCCACCTGGGCGACTGGATGGACGCCCACCCCACCGAGGCGCGCGACGTCATCCGGAAGGCACAGCAGGCCTCGGCCGCCCGGATCGCGGCCCGCAAGGCCCGGGAGGCGACGCGGCGGAAGGGGGCGCTCGAGTCCGCGTCCATGCCCGGCAAGCTGAAGGACTGCACCTCCCGGGACGCCACGGTCTCCGAGATCTTCATCGTGGAGGGTGACTCCGCGGGCGGCTCGGCCGTGCAGGGCCGGGACCCGGAGACCCAGGCCGTCCTGCCGCTGCGTGGCAAGATCCTGAACGTCGAGAAGGCCCGTCCCGACCGGGCGATGGGCAGCGAGGCCATCCAGTCCCTCATCACCGCCCTCGGTTCCGGGGTGGGGGAGGAGTTCGACCTCGCGAAGCTGCGGTACTACAAGATCGTGCTGATGGCGGACGCGGACGTCGATGGGCAGCACATCACCACCCTGCTCCTGACCCTGCTGTTCCGGTACATGAAGCCGCTCATCTCGGAGGGCCACGTCTACCTTGCCCAGCCCCCGCTGTTCCGCATCAAGTGGACCAACGCCCCGCACCAGTATGTCTACTCCGACCGCGAGCGGGACGCCTTCCTCGAGATCGGCGCGAAGGCCAACCGGCGGTTACCGAAGGAGGGCGGCATCCAGCGGTACAAGGGCCTCGGCGAGATGAACGACAACGAACTGTGGGAGACCACGATGAACCCGGAGACCAGGACCCTGCGCCAGGTCACCATCGGTGAGGCGGCCGCGGCCGACGAGATCTTCACGATCCTCATGGGCGAGGACGTCGACTCCCGCCGCAGCTTCATCCAGCGCAACGCCAAAGACGTGCGCTTCCTGGACATCTGACAAGCAGGGGACGAAGGACGAACGTGAGCGACGAGACCTACGACGACACCACGGAGATCGACGTCTCCACCGCGGGGCGCGACCGCATCGAGCAGGTTGACCTGCAGGGCGAGATGCAGCGCTCCTACCTCGACTACGCGATGAGCGTGATCGTGGGACGCGCCCTCCCGGACGTGCGGGACGGCATGAAGCCCGTCCACCGCCGCATCCTGTACGCGATGTACGACGGCGGGTACCGGCCGAGCGCCGGGTACTCCAAGTGTGCGCGCGTGGTGGGCGACGTTATGGGCACCTACCACCCGCACGGCGACATGGCGATCTACGACGCCCTCGTGCGCCTGGTCCAGCCCTGGACGATGCGGTACCCGCTCGTCGCGGGCCAGGGGAACTTCGGATCCCCCGGCAACCAGGGCGCCGCCGCCCCGCGGTACACCGAGTGCAAGATGCAGCCGCTGGCCATGGAGATGGTGCGCGACATCGACAAGGAGACCGTCGACTTCCAGGACAACTACGACGGCCGGGACCAGGAGCCCGTCGTCCTCCCCTCCCGGTACCCCAACCTGCTGGTGAACGGCTCGGAGGGCATCGCCGTCGGCATGGCCACGCGCATCCCGCCGCACAACCTGCGCGAGGTGGCCGAGGGCGTGCAGTGGTTCCTCGACCACCCGGACGCCTCCAAGGAGGAACTGCTCGGCGAGATGATGCTGCGCATCAAGGGTCCCGACTTCCCCACGGGCGCCACGATCCTCGGCCGCCGGGGCATCGAGGACGCGTACCGCACGGGGCGCGGCTCCATCACCCAGCGGGCCGTGGTGTCCGTGGAGGAGATCCAGAACCGGCAGTGCCTCGTGGTGACCGAACTGCCCTACCAGGTGAACCCGGACAACCTCGTGGACAAGATCGCCATGATGGTCCGCGACGGCCGCCTGACCGGGATCGCCGACCTGCGGGACTCGAGTTCCGGCCGCGGGGGCCTGCGCATCGTCATCGTGCTGAAGCGGGACGCCATCGCCAAGGTGGTGCTCAACAACCTGTACAAGCACACCCAACTGCAGGACAACTTCCCGGCGAACATGCTCGCTCTCGTGGACGGCGTGCCGCGCACGCTCTCCATCGACGGCTTCGTGCGCCACTGGGTGAACCACCAGCAAGAGGTCATCGTGCGGCGGACCCGGTTCATGCTGCGCGAGGCGCGGAACCGCATCCACACCCTCGAGGGCTACCTCAAGGCGCTGGACATGCTGGACGAGGTCATCGCCCTCATCCGTGCCTCACAGACGACCGAGGACGCGCGCACGGGCCTCATGCAGCTCCTCGGGGTCGACGAGGGCCAGGCCGAGGCCATCCTCTCGCTCCAACTGCGGCGCCTTGCCGCCCTCGAACGCCAGAAGATCCTCGAGGAGCACGCCGCCCTCGAGGCCCGGATCCTCGACTACGAGGACATCCTGGCCCGGCCGGGACGGCAGCGGGAGATCATCGGCGTCGAAATGCAGGAGATCGTAGCCCGCTACGGCGACGAGCGCCGCACGACGATCCTGCCCTACGACGGCGACATGTCGGTCGAGGACCTCATCCCCGAGGAGGACGTGGTCGTCACCATCACCCGCGGCGGGTACGCCAAGCGCACCCGTGTCGACAACTACCGGTCCCAGCACCGGGGCGGCAAGGGGGTGCGTGGTGCGACGCTGCGCGAGGACGACATCGTCGACCACTTCTTCGTCACCTCGACGCACCACTGGCTGCTGTTCTTCACCACCCTGGGGCGGGTGTACCGCGCGAAGGCGTACGAGCTGCCCGAGGGCGGGCGGGACTCCAAGGGGCAGCATGTCGCGAACCTGCTGGCCTTCCAGCCGGGCGAGCGCATCGCCGGCGTCGGCGTCATCCGGAACTACGAGGAGGCCGAGTACCTGGTGCTCGCCACCCGGTCGGGGCTGGTGAAGAAGACCCGCCTGTCAGAGTACGACTCGAATCGGTCCGGCGGCGTCATCGCGATCAACCTGCGCGACGTCGACGGCGAGCCGGACGAGTTGGTGGCCGGCGCCATCGTGAACTCCGACGACGACCTCATCCTGGTGTCCCGGCACGGCATGTCCATCCGCTTCCAGGCCGACGACGAGCAACTGCGCCCGATGGGGCGGGCGACGTCCGGCGTCGTGGGCATGAAGTTCCGCGAGGGCGACAGCCTGCTCGACATGCAGAAGGTGGACCCGGCGGCCGACCTGTTCGTGGTCACCGAGGGCGGGTTCGCCAAGCGGACGGCCCTGGCGGAGTACCGCGTGCAGGGCCGCGGTGGCCTGGGCATCAAGGTCGCCAACCTCGTGGAGGCCAAGGGCGACCTGGTGGGCGCCCTCGTGGTGCGCGACGGCTGCGAGGTGCTTGCCATCATGGAGAAGGGGAAGATCGTCCGCTCCTCCGTGGACGAGGTCAACCGGACCGGCCGCAACACCCAGGGCGTCACGTTCGCGAAGCCCGACGACGGCGACCGCATCATCGCCATCGCCCGCAACACAGAGGACGCGGAGGACGTCGGCGCCGGCGATGGCGTAGCGTCTGACAGTAGCAACGAACCCGCAGAGGACAACGGAGAGACTGCATGAGCAAGGACGAGACCAGCGTGAGCACCCCGCCGCCGCCGCCCATGGTGCGGGAGTCCACCCGCGTGATGGCCGCCGACGGCGCACCACGGACCCAGGCCGGCTCGGCGCCGTCGCCCTCGGCGCCGTCGCCCTCCGCCGCGACGGCGGCCCCGACGGCAGCCGGGCGGGCGCAGGCCGCCGCCCAGGACCATAACCAGAAGCAGGGGTTGTGGGGCCCGCGGCGCGTGCGGCTCTCCGTGGCGCGGCTGGACCCGTGGTCCGTGATGAAGCTCGCGTTCCTGCTCGCGGTGGCGATCGG
>JGI24133J20442_1000124_pt1 | contig 22636 bp, 20 predicted proteins | sample BarGraNGADG00311_2_FD_20442 | JGI IMG/M metagenome (IMG submission 20442)
TGGGCGACGGCGTTGGCGAGGGTGTCGGGCTGGGCGACGGCGGTGGCGGCGTCGGGGAGGACGACGCCACGGTGGAGGGCGACGCCTCCGGGCCCGCCGGGGTGCAGCCCGCCACGACGGCCACGGCCGCGGCGGCGAGGAAGGCGCGTCGGTTCAGCTCCATGCACCCATCATCCCGTCCGCCTGCACCGAAAGCCAGCGCCGGTGCCGGTTGCCGGGACGGAGCGGAGTACCATCGATCCACCCACGGCAAGGAGTCACCATGTTCGACCTCACCGGCAGGATTGCGATCGTCACGGGAGGCAACGGGGGCATCGGATTCGGGTTGGCGCGCGGCCTCGCCCGGGCGGGCGCGTCGGTGGCGATTGCCGCCCGCAACGAGGAGAAGAGCGCCGCCGCCGCATCCGAGATTGCGGAGGCGGGTGGCACGGCGCTGGCCGTGGCCGCGGATGTCACCTCCGAGGACTCGATCGCGGCGATGGTGCAGGCCGTGGTCCGGCGATTCGGCCGGCTGGACATCCTCGTGAACAACGCCGGGACGAACATCCGGAAGCTGCCTCAGGACTACTCAACGGTCGAGTGGCATCGAGTCATCGACACCAACCTGACCTCGACCTTCCTGTGCAGCACCGCCGCGTTCCCCGAGATGAGGACGGCGGGGGCCGGGAAGGTCATCAACATCGGGTCGATGATGTCCATCTTCGGCGCCCCGTGGACCCCGGCCTACGCCGCCAGCAAGGGCGGCGTGGTCCAGCTCACCAGGTCGCTCGCCACCGCCTGGGCGCCCGACAACATCCAGGTGAACTGCATCCTCCCCGGATGGATCGACACCGAACTCACGGAGGCCGCGAGACGGGACGTGCCCGGGCTGAACGAGAAGGTTCTGGCGCGGACACCCGCGGCGCGGTGGGGACGGCCCGAGGACCTCATGGGGATCGCGGTGTTCCTCGCGAGCGCCGCCTCGGACTTCGTCACCGGCACGGCCATCCCGGTGGACGGCGGCTACTCGGTCCTGGGCTGAGGTTGCCCGCGCGGACCGCGGCGGACGTCGCGGGCCAGGCGGCGCAACACGCGGGCGAACAGGCCGGTGATGAGGATGCGGAGAACGCCACCGAGCCCCGGGATCGTCGGGTCGAACCGGCACGACCACGTGACCTCCGTGCCCGCGGGGGAGGGGGCGAACGTCACCGTGCCCAGGTGATTCTTCAGCGGGAACCCCCGCACGAGCCGATACCCCATGGCGCGGGGCCGCTCGAAGGTGGTCACCTCCTCCTCCACGCGCCACCCCGCCGTGGAGATGACCCGCACGCACCCGACGCCGTATGGTTCCGGCTCGCCCGCCCGGCCGACGGACACGGAGCCGAGACCGGCCCAGTCGTTCCAGGAAAGCACGTCGGTGTACCGGTCGAACACGTCCTCGACCGGGGCATTGACCACCTGCCGGGTGACGACGTGCCGCATGGTTCCTCCTGACATCTCGAGGGTAGCCGTGGGGTGCGTGGCGTGGCACGGGGTGTCACACTTGTCGTCCCGGGATGTGGCCGGACGTGACGAGGAGTGGACATGGACGGACAACGGACTTCCGGTTCCATCGACGAGTACATCGCGCAGTTCCCGCAGGAGACCCGGGAGGTGCTGACGGAGGTGCGTGAGCTCATCCGGTCCTGCGCTCCCGCCGCAACCGAGACGATCAGCTACGCGATCCCCACCTTCGACCTGGGCGGCGGCCACCTGGTGCATTTCGCGGGATTCGCGCGCCACATCGGGCTCTACCCGACGCCGTCGGGAATGGAGGCCTTTGCCGACGAGTTGACGCCCTACAAGCGGGGCAAGGGCTCCGTCCAGTTCCCACTCTCCGAACCGCTGCCCACCGACCTGGTCCGGCGCATCGTCGAGTTCCGGGTCCGTGAGGTCACGGGTGCCTGATACGGTCACCCCCGATGGGCCCGCACCGGACCCGCTGCGGGCCGACTGTTCGCGGTGTGCCGCACTGTGCTGCGTCGCGACGGCGTTCGCGGCGTCAGCGGACTTCGCGATCGACAAGGCGCCCGGGGAGCCCTGCCCGAACCTGCGGGAGGACTTCCGCTGCGGGATCCACACACGCCTCCGTGAGAGCGGGTTCCCCGGTTGCAGCGCATTCGACTGCTTCGGGGCGGGCCAGCGGGTGACCCAGACGTTCCGCGGCGCCGACTGGCGGTCGTCCCCACCCATCGCCCCGCTCATGTTCGCGTCCTTCCGAGCCATGCGGCCGCTCCACGAGCTCCGCTGGTACCTGCGTGAGGCCACCCGACTGTCCACCGACGCCCAGCGCGGGGACCTCGTGGCCGCGTCCAGCCGGGTTCGGTCACTCACCGCGCTCAGTGCCGAAGGAACTGGTCGCCGTCGACGTCGCGGCCGTGCGGGCCGACGTGAACCCCCTGCTGGTTGCTGTCAGTGCGGCGGTACGGGCCGGGACGAGTGCGCCGGACCGCCGCGGCGCGGACCTCGTCGATGCCGACCTGCGGCGGGCGGACCTCGTCGGTGCGAGCCTGCGGGGCGCAGTGCTGGTCGGGGCCGACCTGCGGGGCGCGGACCTGACCCTCGCGGACGTCACCGGGGCCGACCTCCGGGCGGCGCGCCTCGACGGGGCGAACCTCGGCCGAACGATCTTCCTCACCCAGCAGCAACTCGACGCCGCCAAGGGCGACAGTGCCACCACCCTGCCGGCCGATCGGGACCGGCCGCTCCACTGGCGAACAGCCGTGCACCACGAGATGGGCACCGCACTCGCGGGCGGCCCATTATCGTGAATCGCGGGGAGGGCCGACGCCGCGGCCAATGGCGGGCCCTCCCATGGACAGGGGCCCCGTGGACAGCAAGGGAGTGCGCCGATCATGGCGCGATGCGCTGTTCCGGCGCGACCCGCTGAACCCCCGCCGCAGGCACGAGGTCAGCCGGCGACGGCCCGTGCAGGTTGTCGTCCTCGGTTTCGTGGCGGGCATCGGCGTTGGGACCTTCCTCGTGGACACACCCACCTTCTGGAGCGGTTTCGGCCAGGTGGTGATCCTCGCGCTCATCCAGACAGGCGGCTTCGGTGTCATGACGATGGCCTCGGTCCTGGCGCTGATGCTCTCCCGGAAGCTCGGCCTGGAGTCGAAGTTCGTCGCCGCTGCCGCCACGCGGACCGTCCGTCTCGGCGATGTCGGATCCGTCCTGCGGGGTGTGCTGCGCGCCACCGTGGTCATCGAGGTGGCCGTCGCGGTGCTGCTGGCACTGCGGTGGGCCATCTGGTACCACGTACCTCCCGCGCGGGCGCTGTGGCTCGGGGTCTTCCACTCGATCTCCGCCTTCAACAACGCGGGATTCGCACTGTTCACGGACAACCTCGTCGGCTTCGCCTCGGACCCGTGGATCTGCCTCCTCGTCGGCGGGACGCTGTTCGTGCTGGTGGCGGAGTGGGGGAACCCCGGGACCCTGGGTCCGCTCAGCGCACCCGGCAAGGTGCTCGCGGGTTTCTTCCAGGCCGTCGTGCCGCGAACCGCCGGCTTCAACAGCGTCGACATCGCACAGCTGAACACCGGGACGTGGCTCGGCATGGACGTCCTGATGTTCATCGGCGGTGGCAGCGGCGGCACCGCGGGCGGCATCAAGGTCACCACGCTCGCCGTGCTGAGCTTCGCCGTCTGGTCCGAGTTGCGCGGCGACAACGAGGTCTCCGCCTATCGCTGGCGCATCCCGGCATCCTCCATCCGTGAAGCGCTCACCGTGGCCGTGATGAGTGCCGTGATCGTCGTGGCCCCGACGATCGCCATCGCAATGTCCTCGCCCTTCACCCTCGACCAGATCCTGTTCGAGGTGGTGTCCGCCTTCGCCACGGTTGGCCTGTCCACGGGCATCACCGCCCAACTGGCGGTGAACCACCAACTGACCCTCGCCGCCCTCATGTTCATCGGCCGGCTCGGGCCCGTGACGCTAGGCTCGGCATTGGCGATGCGGGGGCGGGAGCCGAGCATCCGCTACCCGGAGACCTCNATCACGATTGGGTGAGCATGAACGTACAACTGATCCCGGCGTGGCCGGACTCCGAGGGTGACGGCCGGGTGCGTGAGCTCTTCCGGGTGGCGTACGGCGCCGAGCCCGACGGCGTCTGGGCGGCACCCGGCCGGGTGAACCTCATCGGGGAGCACACCGACTACAACGACGGGCTCTGCCTGCCGCTCGCGCTCCCGCACCGCACGTTCGTCGCGCTCCGGGCCCGCCCCGACCGGCTCACCCGCCTCGTCAGTGCGCAGGAGGCCGGCGCGGATGGGCGGCCCGCTGTGCGGGAGGTGCACCTCGACGACGTCGGCCCGGCTGGCTCCGCCCACGCCGTGGCGGGGTGGCCGGCGTACGTCGTGGGCGTGGCGTGGTCGCTGGAGCAGGACGGGCTCACCGTGCCCGGGTTCGACGTCGCCGTGGACTCCTGCGTGCCGTACGGGGCGGGGCTGAGTTCCTCGGCCGCCCTCGAGTGCGCGATCGGCGTGTCGCTGAGCGACGTGGCCGGCCTCGACGTGGCGGGGGAGGACCGCGCCCGGCTCGCGGGGGTGTGCGTCCGGGCGGAGAACGACGTGGCCGGTGCCCCCACCGGCGGGATGGACCAGGCTGCCTCGTTGCGCTGCCGGGCAGGGCACGCGCTGCTCCTCGACACAGCCGACGGCTCGGTCAGCCATGTCCCCCTGGACCTCGCGGCCGCGGGGCTGGCACTCCTCGTCGTCGACACTCGCGCCGAGCACCAGCTGGTCGACGGGCAGTACGCCGGGCGGCGCGCGGCGTGCGAAGCGGCCGCCGCGGTGCTCGGCGTGGGGTCGCTGCGGGAGGTGGCCGACGCCGTCGGCAGCGGCCGGACGACGCTGGGGGAGGTCCTGGGGCGCCTCCCGGACGCGGAGCAGCGGCACCGGGTACGCCACGTGGTCACTGAGATCGAGCGGGTGCGCCGGCTGGCCGACGTGCTCACCCACGCCCCGGGGGCNTCNCTTGTGGGTGAGGCGCTCGCGGCGGCGGGAACGTTGCTCGACGAGTCGCACGCNTCCCTGCGGGACGACTATGAGGTGTCGTGCGCTGAGTTGGACCTCGCCGTGGAGACGGCGCGGGCCGCGGGCGCGTACGGTGCACGGATGACCGGCGGGGGTTTCGGTGGGTCGGCGATCGCGCTGGTCGACGCCGCCCGGGCGGGCGAGGTGGCGGCCGCCGTCGCCGCGGCCTTCGACGACGCCGGTCTGACGGCGCCGGCGTTCCTGCTCGCCACCGCCTCGGGACCCGCCGAACGGGTGGGGCTCTGGCGGGATCACACCCCACGTGCCGGCGATGCAGGAGGAGTACACATGGACGTGCAGCCCCGCGGCTACGAGAAGGTCGAGCAACTGCTCCGCAAGGGTGTCAGCATCCCGAACCCCCTCACGCTCGACATCGCTCCCGACGTCGACCCGGACCGGATCTCCGGCGACGGGGTGACGATCCACCCGGGCTGCCGCATCCGGGGCGCAAGGACGGTCCTGTCAGCCGGCGTCACGCTCGGCGCCGAGGGCCCTGTCACGATCGAGAACTGCCAGTTGGGTCCCGGCGTCGATCTGAAGGGCGGTTACTTCTCGAAGTCGGTGTTCCTGGAGAAGGCGAACATGGGTCTCGGTGCCCACGTCCGGGAGGGCACCCTCCTCGAGGAGGAGGCGAACGGTGCGCACTGCGTGGGTCTCAAGCAGACGATCCTCTTCCCGTTCGTCACTCTCGGCAGCCTCATCAACTTCTGTGACTGCCTCATGGGCGGTGGCACGAGCCGCAAGGACCACAGTGAGGTCGGCTCGTCCTACATCCACTTCAATTTCACGCCCGACGGCAACAAGGCGACGGCATCGCTCTTCGGTGACGTACCCCGCGGCGTCTTGCTCTCCCAGCCGCCGATCTTCCTTGGGGGCCAGGGCGGCACGGTCGGCCCGGTGGCCACCGGGTTCGGGCTGGTGGTCGGTGCGGGGTCCGTGCTGCGGGGCGATGTCCTCGAGGACGGCATGTTCGTCATGACCAGGGCGACTCCCGGAATCCAGCGTCCGGTTGCCCCCCGGGCATACAAGGGCCTGTCGCGAGTGGTGGCCAGGAACATCGCCTATCTCGCGAACCTGGTCGCCCTCGAGACGTGGTACACCTCGGTCCGCCGGCCGTTCTTCGATGCCCAGGACTTGGGGCCGCTGGTCCACCAGGGGGCACTCGACGTCCTGGCGGTGGCGAAGCAGGAGCGCGCGAAGCGGCTCACCGCGATGGTCGCCACCGTGTCACCCGACGACGACGCACGCGCTGAGCTCCGCGAGCGGATCGGCGATGTGCTGGCCGTCTTCGAATCCCCGGTCATTCCCGACGGCAGCGTCTTCCTCTCGGCGTTCAGGGCGAGCGCCGGCGGGGCCGGCTACATCCCGGCAATCAAGGGCCTGCCCCCGGAGGTCTCCGCCGCGGGGGTCGAGTGGCTCCAGGAGATCGTGGCCGGGCTCTGCAGGCAAGCCGGCTCACTCGTACCCGCAATGAAACTCTTCGTCACCGCCTGACCCACCGGCGCACGAACCCATCCACAGCAAGGAGAATCCCATGGGGAGACTGTTCGGAACCGACGGGATCAGGGGCGAGGCCAATCGCTACCCGATGGACGCGACGATGGCCTTCGCAGTTGGCCAGGCCGTCACGTACGTGCTGCGGAAGGAGCGGCACCAGCCGCGGGTGGTCATCGGCAAGGACACCCGGATCTCCGGGTACATGCTGGAGAGCGCGCTCGAGGCTGGCGTCACGTCCATGGGCGGGATGGTGCAGATGGTGGGCGTCCTGCCGACACCTGGCATCGCCTACATCACCGAAAGCATGCGAGCGGACGCCGGCTTCGTCGTCTCCGCCTCACACAACCCGTACCAGGACAACGGCATCAAGGTCTTCTCCGGCTCCGGCTTCAAGCTGTCTGACGAGCAGGAGGCCGAGATCGAGGACCTCGTCCTCGGCGGCGAGCTCGCCTCCATGGTTCCCCCGCCGCGGGAGATGGGGAAGGCCTACCGCCTCAACGACGCCATCGCCCGCTACATCGTCTTCCTCAAGAACGCCTTCCCGCGCAGCCTCTCCCTCGAGGGCATCAAGATCGCCCTCGACGTCAGCAACGGTGCCACCTACGAGGTCGCGCCCGCTGTCTTCCGGGAACTCGGCGCCGACCTCACGGTGATCCACAACCGACCCAACGGGCTGAACATCAACGACAACTGCGGCTCGCAGCACACCGAGGACCTGCGTCGCACCGTGCTTGAGACGGGATCCGTGATCGGGCTCGCGTTCGACGGAGACGGAGACCGCCTCATCGCCGTCGACGAGAAGGGCAAGGTGATCACCGGCGACCAGATCCTCGTGATCTGTGCCGCCCAACTGAAGAAGGAGGGGAAGCTGGAGAACGACCTGCTCGTCAGCACGATCATGAGCAACCTCGGCCTGAAGGTGGCCTGCGAGAAGTACGGCTTCAAGCACTACGCCTCGAAGGTGGGCGATCGCTACGTCCTCGAGGACATGCAGCGTCTCGGGGCGGTCATCGGTGGTGAGGACTCGGGCCACGTGATCTTCCTCCGCCACCAGACCACGGGCGACGGGACCCTGAGCGCGATCCATCTGGTGTCCGCGATGCTCAAGGCCGGACAGCCACTCTCCGAACTTGCGAAGCTCATGGACGTGTTCCCCCAGAAGTTGATCAACGTCGACGTCTCGCGCAAGCCCGACGTCACGACCGTCCCGGCGATCGTCGCGGTGATCGCGCGCGCCGAGGCCGCACTTGAGGGCAAGGGACGCGTTCTCGTGCGGTACTCCGGAACCCAGAACATGTGTCGCGTCATGGTGGAGGGCCCCACTGCCGACGTGACCGAGAAGTGGGCTCGCGAAGTCGCGGACGTCGTCCGGGGAGCAATCGGCTGAGGACGGCGCGATGCCCTTCACGATCCACATCACGCGCGATTTCGACCAGATGAGCAAGGTCGCGGCAGACCTTGTCGAGTCCGACATCCGTGAGAAGCAGGCCGTCAAGGACGAGTACGTGCTCGGACTTGCCGCGGGAAACACGCCGACCGGGCTCTTCAAGCACCTTGCGAAAGCGTTCAATGCCGGCCGGATCGACTCGGGCAGGGTCCGCTCGTTCAATCTGGACGAGTACGTGGGACTGCCCGGGGAGAACGCCCAACAGCGCACGCTCCACCCGCAGTCGTACAGCTACTTCATGATCAGCGAGCTGTTCGGCCTCCTTGAACGGCCCTTCGTCGAGACGAACGTTCCCTGGGGCACGCTGGTTGGCCAGACCGAACTGATCGCGGCGCTCGAGTCCGCGACGGACTCCTACGAGATCGTCGGGACGGACAAGGGCAAGGCGGTCGTCATCAAGGACGACGCCACGGGAGTGCTTCGCCTCGTCAAGGAGGAGATCCTCGATGCCTACGAGCGGAAGATCGAGTCGTTCGGGGGCATCGACCTGCACGTGGTGGGCGTTGGCGGGCGGGGTCACGTGGCGTTCCACGAGAGTGGCATCCCCTTCGGCGCCTCGCCGGTCCTGCTGGTCCGGCTCGACGACAACACGGTGGAGAACGCCGTGGCCGACGGGCATTTCGCTGCCGTGGACGAAAGCCCGCGGTACGCGGTCTCGATGGGAGCGGCGCTGGTGTACCAGGCCCGCACGGTACTCCTCCTCGCCAGCGGCGCCCGGAAGACCGGCCCCATCGCAGCATCGGTCCTGGGTCCCGTCACCTGCGACGTCCCTGTGTCGTACGGTCAGACGTTCGCCGCCGAGGGTGGCAACCTGGTCTATGTCCTCGATTCCGCGGCGGCAGGGGAGCTCCTCGACCGCCGGGCCGAGGTCGAGGCGCGCGGCTACGAGATCGTCGATGTGCGGGACCAACCCTCTGCCCGCGTCGATGAACTGGCCTTCGTGCGGGACCCACGCACCGGCCACGTCCATTAGGAGGTACGGATGGAAGCGCGAATCGTCGAACTGCTGGGTCGAACGGGACCCCTCACGGGTGCCGAGATACGCGCGGCGCTTGGTGGGGAGACATTCGCGCTGTGGAAGACCTGCAAACTCTCGCCGCACCTTGCGACCCGCACGGTGGGGCGGCACTACGTGCGTCTCGACCGGCAGGTGGAGGGTTTCGCGCGGTTGTCGCCCTCCATCCTCCGCGAGTTCCTGACGTACACCGTCGTGGGGCTTACCGGGAGCTCCGACGCGATGGACGCGCGCGCGGCGGAGCTGGTCCAACACACCGCCAGTGTCAGCAAGCAGAAGCTGGACCTGGCGACCAGTCTGGTGACCGACGTCGCCAAGCCCCATCTGACGGATGGTGCCGGTTGCGGCAGATTCTGCATGGTCCTGGCCGGCGACGTCGTCTACGGCATGGCCCACGACGTCAACAGGCCCGAACGCAGCACCGGGGCGCTCGTGCACGGCTCCGACCTCGACATCGTGGTGATCGTCAGCGACGACGCACCCGAGGACCTGGTCAAGGGCCTGGACGACGCCATCTACGGGAAGAAGTACCAGTACCTCAAGAGCCCGGCGTTCCGCGAGGAGATCGACTACATCGTCAAGAGGTTCAGCAGACTCCGCGAGCAGACGGCCTTCGACACCTTCCCGCGCATGGTCGCCTGCAAGATCTTCGACGAGGCCGAGTTGCTGGTCGGCAGCGAGACGCTGTTCGCGGCCGGGAAGGAACTCTTGCGCACGAGCGGGGTGGTGGATCGGCTGCGTGAGATGGAGCAGGACGCGATCCGCTCGCGCGTGAGGCGAGAGGAACGCCTCCTCGGCACGGACGAGGACGTCCTCCGTGGCACGGACCTCTACCTCTTCTACACCGACGACGAGTCCGAGGAGTTCGAGTAGCGCATCCCTGCGGCCCGGCACCACCCGACCGACGGACCGACATGGGAGACTCGTGGCCATGAAGGCTCGTCCGAATGTCGTCCTCCTGGTGGTTGCCGGCCTCGTGCTGGTACTCGCCGTCATCGCCGCGCTGGTCTCGGCCTCCCGCGGCGAGCTGGACCTGGACCCCGCCACCCCCGACGGGACCGTCCAGCTGTACATCAAGGCGCTCTACGAGGGTGACGAGGACGCGGCACTCGCCCTGCTCGACCCCGAACTCGGTTGTGAGGAACCGTTCCAGCAGCTCTACCTCTCGGAGTCGGCGCGCGTCGGTGTGCTGGAGACGGAGATGGACGGCGACACTGCGACTGTCGTAATCGAAGTCGAGGAGGAGTCCGGTGCCGGGTTGTTCGAGTCGTGGTCCCATCGCGAGACCTTCGAGCTCATCGCCGCGGGTGACGGCTGGCTGATCACGGGCGAGCCCTGGCCCGTCTACTACTGCGGCAACGAGGTTCTGGTGGACTGATGAGCGTCGTGTTCTCCCTCCTGTCGCTGGCCGTTCCGATCGGGCTGGTGGTGCTCATCGTCATGGCGTTCCGACGGCGCGGTGCCGCCTCGGCCCCGGGCACCGAGGCGCGGGGGGTGCGGCGCTTCTTCCAGTACCTCCTCCTGTTCGCCCTCATCGTGGTGGCCGCGATCGGGCTCTCCGATCTCCTCGCCCGGGCGTTCGGCGCCGAGCGGGGAGACTACGGCGGCGGATCCGGCCTCGCCCAGTCACTCGCGTTCGTGCTGGTGGGAGTGCCACTCGTCGCCCTGCTGGCGTGGTGGACGCGGCGTGCCCACCGGGATGACCCCACCGAGGGTTCCTCCGTCATGTACGCCGTGTACGTCACGCTCGCGACGCTCACGGGCCTCGCCGTCGCGATGGTCGGGCTCGCGGACGTCCTCGCGATGGCATTCCAGGCCAAGGACTTCGACGGCGGCGGTCCCGCCACCCTTCTGGTGTGGGGTGGCGTGTGGGCCTTCCACTGGTGGCTCGCCCGCCGCACGCTGGATCCGATCCGGTCCGCTCCCCACCTCCTGCTCGGGTCGCTGATCGGACTCGGGACGGCGCTGGTGGGCTTCGTGGCCGTCCTGGCCTCCGCACTTGAGATGCTCCTGTTCACGGAGACCGTCTTCGGGGCCTCCGGGCGGCTCGGCGGCGCGGCCGCAATCTTCGTGACCGGCGCCCTGGTGTGGATGTGGTACTGGGTGCGCTCCGCCTCCCGCGCGCCACACAGCGCGCTGTGGTTCGCGTACGTCCTCCCCATCGGTGTGGGTGGCGGCCTGCTGACGGCGATCGTCGCTGCGAGCGTCGTCCTGTGGCAGTTGCTGGTCTGGTTGCTCGGCGACCCGTCCGGTCCCACGGCCGCGCAGCACTTCGAGTCCACGCCGACGGCGGCCGCTGCGGCAATCGGAGGTGCGCTGGTGTGGTGGTACCACCGGGCCGTGCTCTCCGGTGCACAGGCGGGACGCACCGAGCTTCGTCGCGTCTACGAGTACCTCGTCGCCGCCATCGGGCTGGTCGCCGCCGCGAGTGGCGTGGGCATGGTGCTCGTCGCCGCCATTGAGTCCTTCACCCCCGGACTCGACCTGGGGATGTCGGTGGTGAACACCCTGCTCGGCGCCCTCACCCTCCTGCTCGTGGGCGTGCCGGTGTGGTGGGTGTTCTGGAGCGGGATCCGGCGCGCGGTCGCTGCCGACGCCCCCGAGGAGATCGTCTCGCCCACCCGCCGCATCTACCTGATGCTGCTCTTCGGGCTGGCGGGCGTCGCGGCCGTCATCTCGCTCATCGTCGTCGTCTTCGTCCTCCTGCAGGACGTCATCGAGGGCCGCGTCTCCGGCGAGACCTTCCGGGCGATGCGGTACGGCCTCGGCGTCCTCGTGGCGACCGCGGCGGTCTCCGCCTACCACGGCGCCGTGTACCGGCAGGACCGCCAGATCGCCCTGCCCGAACGGCCGGCGGGCCCGCGTTCGGTCGTGCTCGTGGGCCAGTCGTCACCGGAGCTCGTGCGATTGGTCGAGCACGAAACCGGGGCGCACGCGGATCTGTGGACCCGGGTCGACGGCGCCGCCGCCCCCTGGTCCGGTGACGCGGTGCTGGCCGTCCTCGCCGGCCACCCGGACGAGGACCTCCTCGTCATCTCCGAGAGGGACGTGCTACGCATCGTCGTCGTCGACCCGAGCGGTCAGCCACCTCGCACCGTCNCCGGCGACATACCGTCGCCCGGTCCGGCAGGCGGGACACCCTGGCANTCGAGCTGAGAACGGTCACGGCGCGGCCTCCGCCTCGCCACCCGACAGCTCCGGCGGTTCCTGCCCCGCCAGTCCGACGGCGGTGCCGTCGTCCGGGACGAGGCGAAGTTGCGGTCGTGGCCGGGGAGCGTTGAAGGTCAGCGCGTCGTCACCGGTCCACACGGTGGCGAGCTCCAGCAATTCGCCGGTGCGCTCGTTGACGGCCCTGCGACGGGCCCTCGTCAGCGGGTACGACGGGAGGGGTTTGTCGGCCCCGGGGCCGGCCAGGTCGCGATACGGCGTGGAGCCCGCCGCCGGCGCGGAGTAACCCTCGGCCAGGGAGTCGAGCCAGGTGGCAAGTCCGGCTGTGGAGGTTCGGAAGCGGATCCACCGGTGGTTGTCCCATCCTTCAGCCGGCACGATACCGGGCTGGTCGCCCGCGAACCTGTCCACGAGGTGCCGCGCCGCACCCCTGCCGCGGTCCGCCAGCCCCGTGACCACCTCCGGGGGCATGGCGAGGTTCATGCCGCCCTCGGCATCGTCGTGCCAGATGGTCACCACCCTGTCGCGGTAGCCGGGCATGGTCAGCTGGGCGGCGTCCACCCAGCCCCGCGCCGTTTCGACGACCTGCATGAGGAAGGCGCCGAGACCGCCGATCCCGCTTGTCGGGATGGTGCTCCAGCGCCGCAGGAGGCCCGCCGTGTTGCTGGTGGGGACGGTGGAGTTGCGGGACTCGTCCGGGTCCTTCGCGTAGCCGTCGGGGAACGTGGCGAGGTCGATGGCGAACGTGGGGCGGGTGGGGAGTGGACGGTCGAAGAAATGGACCGGCAGGTTGGCGCAGATGCCGCCGTCGGAGAACCAGTTGACGTCGAAGGCGGGCGGCGTGAGGGCTCGGGCGGCATCTCGCGTGGTGCCGGTGGGGTTCGCCCGGCGCCACTCCGCGGCGAGTTTCCTGGCCTGCCGGTTGCGCTGAAGCCCGTGGTCGACGGCGAAGAGCGGGACCGCCGTGATGAGCACCGGGAAGCTCAGGGACATTCGGGTGGCGACCAGGATCGGCACGTCGCGCGGATCCGGGAACGGGCGCAAGGGGAGTGCCTGCGCCCGGAGCAGTTCCGTGTCCCAGGCGTCCGAGGGCGCGCTCGGAAGTTCGTTGGGGTGATCCTCCAGCCACCGGACGACGTCCTCCGGGAACAGTTCGCGCATGCGATCGGGGTCGAAGAAGTACTCGCGCGTCCGCCACGGCATCGCCATGGGCTGGTGCCGATTGAGGTTCGTGGTCATCGTGCGGAGTTCGACGCCCGACGCCGCGAGGTCTCCGAACGTCACGGGTGGCGCCCCGGGCGGCCGACCAGCCATCGTCTGCAGCCGCTCGTGGAGCCACGGAGTGAGCGCCTGGGCGCCCTTCGCACCAACACCGGGCATGCCGTCGCAGAGGCCGTACCCCCGTCCCGAGACGCGGCCGAGCACGGTCAGCGCCCCGGCCACGATGCCGGCGACCACGCCGAGGAGCAGCAGCAGGACACCCGCGACGACGCCGGCAACGCGGGCGACGCCGTCACCCAGCAGGCTCGTGACCAGCACCGCCGCCCCGGGCAGGGCACCGGCGAGCGCCCATGCCCAGAAGCCGGAGAGCACGCCGGTGACCGTGCGTAGCGTCCTCGCGGCACCCACGCGCCCCATTCCGGCGGTGAATGCGCGGTACAGCGGGGCGGTCCCGCGATCCGGCTGGAACAGGTTGAACAGCGTGGAACCACCCGCGGGGGAGGGCGCGGTGATGTCCTCGGGCAGGGTCTCCAGGTGCTCGAAACCGCCCTGCGCGCGTCCCAGTTCGGCGGCGGCCGCCGCGGCGGCCGCGATGGCCCCGGCCGAGGCTCCGCCCACCGACCGGAGGCGATACGTGCGCGCGAGCTCGCACACGGCCCTGGGGTAGATCACACCGCTGGTGATACCCCCCTTCATCACCAGGTCGCATTCGAGTGGTGGGCTGAGCGGATAGTTGGTGGTCATGGTGCGTGCCTCCCGTGGGAGACATCGTCGGGGGTTGGGTCCGTTGACGTCAAGGGGTCAGCGTGGAACGTCCGACGAGAGGAGCCCGTGCACGTGCTCGTTCATGGTGCCGGCCGTCCGCATACCGGTAGGACTGCCGCAGCGTCCCCTCGAGGGTGAAGCCGGCTTTGGCGGCGACCCGGCAGGAAGCGGTGTTCTCCACCGCGTGGAAGAGTTGGAGCCGGTGGAGTCCGAGTGTCCCGAACGCGTGGGCCGCCGCCTGCCGGACCGCCGCCGCGGCCGCGCCCGCGCCCCGTTCGGCGGGCAGGACGGCGTAGCCGATTTCGGCGTCGCCCTGGTCCCGGTCGATCCGGAAGACCGATGCCGAGCCGAGCAGGCGGAGGTCCCCAGCGGCACGGATCGCCCACGACGCGTGGTCCCCACCTGACCAGTCGTTGCGGCGGGCCACCCAAGCCGCGAGGACGACATGTTCGCCCGGGGGTTCGCTCACCGCTCGTCGACCACCTGGCACCCGGCGCTCCCCGTCAGCGCCACGGTGGTCTGCTCAGCGAGCGCGACCGCCGCGCCGTCCCCCGGCGAACACGCGAGTCCACTGACGGTGCCCCCGCTGCGGCCGTTGGCGAGGAGCGAGCCAACGGACGCGGACTCGACGGTGACGCGTTCGATCGTGGGGGCGGAGTCGTCACTCAACTGCAGGGCCAACCGGGACCCGGCAACGGTCACGCCCGTGGCGCGCCCGCGGGCGGACTCGGCCCAGATGAGTCCCACCTCGCCCGTCGTGGCGACGCGCCCGCCGGTGATCGTGGGCGCCGCGTTGCCGACGACGGCGACACCGACCCTCGTCGCGCCGCTGACGGCGGTGTCCGTGAACGTGGCACGGGCCGGCCCGGAGATGCGGATCCCGACGTCGATGCTGTCGGCGACCGCATTGCCGGAGAACACCGCCGCGCCGTCGCCCGTCACCTGGATGCCGGTGGCGTTCCCGGTGAGGGTGTTCGCGGTCAGGCGCGGGGCGCCCGTCCCGGTGAACCCGATCCCCACCTGGGTGGCGGACACCGTGACGTCCGAGACGGAGGGGGCGGCGGCGTCGTCGATCCGCACCCCCACCTGCGTCCCGGTCACGGTGGACGCGGACGCCCTGCCACCGGAACTCTCCACCCAGCACAGCCCGCAACCGTCCGTCCCGGTCACCGTCACGCCCGTCATTGTGGGCTCCTGTGATCCTGCGACCACGACACCGCCGGCGGGGCTCCCGGAGACGACGACGTCGCGCAGCACCTGGGTCTCACCCGCCGCCGTCAGGGGGCCGGTGGACGGCCGAAGCACGATCCCATACCCGCCGGCTCCTGATTCGGTGACGCCGCCGCTCACCTGGACCCGCTCGAAGAGATACCCGCCACCCGCCACGAGGATCACGGACGCTGCCGTGGTGCCGCTGTGGACGAGGTGGAGGTCCCGGACCACCATGTCCCCGTCCGTGGCGACCACCAGCGCGCCCTCGGCGGCCGTCGAGGTGATGGTGGAGGCCGCCTCGCCCGGGACGGTGCCATCGCCGGCGCCCACCAGGGTGACGGGGCGCAGGGCCACAAGTGGCGCACTGAGGACGAAGTCGCCCGGAAGGAGCCTGATGGTCGAGCCGCTGCCGACCACCGCGAGGGCGGCGACCAGTTCCTCCGCTGTTCGCACGGTCACCTGGACGGCACCGGGGTCCGAGGGGTCGGAGGTCCCCAGCGGACCGCTGCGGAAGGTGGCGGCGATGGCGTCCTGGACGGGGGTGCCGCCCACGAGCCGCCCCAACTCCTCCCGGATGCCTGCGGCGAGGTCCTCGGGGTCGCAGGCGAGCTCCTCGCCGCGGGCGCGCAGTTCCTCCGTGACAGCTGCGAAATCCCCCTGACCTGCCGTGACGAGCCCCGTGACTGCCGACGCGTCGCTGGTCGCGAAGCTGTCCACGTAGTCCTGCACGGCGTCGACGATCCGCACCGCGAGTTCGGCGCACGTTGCGGCTGGGGCGAGGGAGGTCGAACCCGAATCGGTGGTGGCGCTGGGGTCCGCCGTCTGGCACCCGGCGACCAGCGCAAGCGAAGCCGCTACCATGATGCCCCTGCGCCACCTCATGCCGCGACACTAATGCATGCGCCCGCGGGGGACGGCTGCATGCGGCGCGCGGGTGCTAGTTTCGAGGCATGCCAGTGAACGGGCGGAGTGCGATCTTCGAGACACTGCTCGACGGCTCGGCGCAGGTCTCCGACGGCGCACTGTTGGGCGGGAGGGTGCTCATCCTCCCCCTCGATTCGTTCGTCGACGATCGTGGGACACTCACGCCCGTCAGCTTCGCCGCCTGGCGATTCACGCCGGTTCGGGCATTCGCCGTCTGCGCACCTGCGGGGTCAGTCCGCGGCGGGCACGCGCATCGCCACTGCCGGCAGATCCTCATGCGGGTGAGCGGCGAGGTCGACGTCGATGTTGACGACGGGCACCGGGCCACGACCGTTCGCCTGGACGATTCATGTCCAGCCGTCCTGGTCGAGCCCGGGGTCTGGTCCCGCCAGACCTACCTGTCCAGTGGGTCATCCATCGTCGTGTTCTGCGACAGGGACTACGACCCGAAGGACTACGTGCAGCAGTCCACGAGCGGCGTGGCGAGTACCTCCCGTCCCCGGCAGAGCTTGTGAGGCGGCGTCGAGTCGCCGTCCTCGGTGCCGGCGTCATGGGCACCAGCACCGCCCTCTTCCTCGCGCGGCGCGGCTGTGATGTGACCCTCGTGGACCGCGAGGGCGCGGCCATGAGGGCAACCAGCCGTTGGAACGAGGGGAAGATCCATCTCGGCTACCTCTACGGCGCCGACTCCAGCCTGAACACCGCGCGCCACGTGATTCCGGGCGGGCTCATGTTCGGCTCACTCCTTGAGGAACTCATCGGGCGTGACCTGGACTCCCACACCACCTCGCAGGACGACATCTACCTCGTTCACCGCGACTCGGTGGTGGGTACGCAGGTCGTGAGGGCGCAGTTCCGCGCCGTCAGCGAGCTCGTCCGCCAGCACCCCGACGCTTCCCGGTACCTCACCGACGTCTCCGCCGCCCGGGCAACGGAACTCTCACCCGCCGAGCTCCGGGCCATCGCCGGCGACGACATCGTTGCCGGCCTGCGGGTGCCCGAGCGATCAGTGAACACGCGCTGGGTGGCGGACCAACTCGTCGCCGCCATCGATGCGGAGGACCGCGTGACGCTGCAGACGGGCACGGAAGTCCTTGGCGTCGACGGATTGCCCGACGGTCGGTGGCGCCTCCGAGCGGACGGCGGCTTCGCCGACGAGTTCGACGTGGTGGTCAACGCCCTGTGGAACGGCCGGCTGCCGATCGACGTCACCGCCGGTGTCACCCCCGAGCCGCCGTGGTCGCACCGCTACCGCCTCTGCGTGTTCGCGCGGACTCGGGAAGTTGTCGACGTCGACAGCGCGATCGTCGCGGTCGGACCCTTCGGTGACGTGAAGAACTACAACGGGCGCGACTTCTACCTCTCCTGGTACCCGGTCGGGCTCATGGCAGAAGGTTCAGACCTCGAGCTGTCAGCTCCCGAGACCCCCACCGGTGTGGAACTCGAGCGTTTCCTCGACGGCGTCCGCAGCGGTCTTGGTGCGGTCATGCCCGGTATCGGGCGCGTGTTCGACCACGCCGAGGAGGTGACCGTCAACGGCGGCTTCGTCTTCGCGCGTGGTGCTGGTTCGATCGGCGATCCAGCGTCCGGCCTGCACCGGCGCGATCGCTACGGCGTACAGCGGTTCGGCTCCTACTTCTCGGTGGACACCGGGAAATACTCCACCGCACCGTGGCTGGCCGAGCGCCTCGCCAAGGAGATCGCGGAGTGACGTGGCGAGAATCATGACCGAGACGCGGTGGCACCCAACCGTGACCGCGCTCGTCCCCACGTACAACGGAGCGGCGTTCATCGGAAGGACGCTGGAGTCGCTCGCACGCCAGACGTGGCCGAGCCTCGAAATCCTCATCGGGGACGATTGCTCGACGGACGACACGCTCGCAATCGTGAACGACTTCGCCGCACACCACCCGAACGTTCGCGTGGTGGAGCGGGACGCCAACCTCGGCTGGCTCCGCAACTCCAACGACCTGATGGCCCACGCCGGCGGGGAACTGCTGTTCTTCGCCTTCCATGACGACGTCCTCGCGCCCACCTATGTCGAGACGCTCGTGAGCGCCCTGCGCGATCACCCCCGGGCTGTTCTGGCCTTCAGCGACATGGACGTGTACGAGGTGGACGGGGCGCGGAGCCGCTGCACCTTCGAGGAATTGGAGGGCACGACATCCAGCCTGGAGCGCGGGTTCGTGATGGTGCGGCGCCCGACGAACTGGTGGGTTCCCAACCGTGGTCTGTTCCGCGCCTCCGCATTCCGGGACGTGGGTGGAATCCATCCGAACGACCAGGGGGAGTATTCCGCCGACTGGACCTGGTTGCTGCACCTCGCCATCATCGGCGAGTTCGTCCGGGTGCCGGAGTCACTGTGCGAGAAGTACTACAAACCCGGCAGCATCAGCAAACAGTGGCCGCATGACCCGGTCCAGATCGCCGCGCTGCAGCGGGCCGGGGTGGCCGAGATCCGGGGCAGCAACCTCGATCCACTCCGCAAGGCAGTGCTCATGGCCCCGCTGCGCCTCGGCCCAAGGCTGCCGGGACCGGTCAAACGCATTGCCAAGCGGCTCACGACCCGGCGGCGGTATTGAACCGCCCGCGCGCGTTCGTCGTGCGTCCCACCGCAGGTCAGGGGAAGGATGCGACCTACGTCACATGCACTCTCGCCACCAGGGCACCACACTGGTCGTAGTCGGGGAACCCGCCCACGGGCGGCACGGGAAGGATGGACCATGGCAGCGGTCGAGGTCACAGGACTACGGAAGATGTATGGCGGCCTCGCTGCGGTGGACGGGCTCGACCTGACGATCGAGACGGGGGAGGTGGTGGCGCTGCTCGGGCCCAACGGCGCCGGCAAGACCACCACGGTCGAGATCCTCGAGGGCTACCGCCGCCGGGACGCGGGCGACGTCAGGGTTCTCGGCATGGACCCGAGGACCGGTGGCCGGGCCTTCCGTGAACGCATCGGGGTGGTGCTGCAGGAGGCGGGCTTCGAGGACAACTTCACGCCCCGCGAACTGATCCGCCTGCACGCCGGCTACTACCCCCATCCGCGCGCCGTCGACGACGTCATCCGGCTCACGGGCCTGGAGGAGAAGGCCGAGTCCCGCGTCCGAACCCTCTCTGGTGGCCAGCGCCGCCGGCTGGACCTGGCGCTCGGCATCGTGGGCGGCCCCGAGATGATCTTCCTGGACGAGCCGACCACCGGATTCGACCCGTCCGCCCGGCGGCACGCGTGGGAACTCGTCGACGGATTGCGCGACCTCGGCGCGACCATCCTCCTGACGACGCACTACCTCGACGAGGCCGAACACCTCGCCGACCGAGTCGTGATCATCGACCACGGGCGCGTCGTCGCCGCGGGCACGCCCGCGGAACTCTCCGCCGCTGCCGGTACCGGGACGGTCATCTCGTTCCGGCTCCCGCCGGGCGTGACGACGACGGAGCTCCCCACAGTCGGGACGGAACGCCGGATGGCGGGCAACGTCGTCGAGGTCCACACCACCTCCGCGACCGCGGACGTCGCCGCCCTGTCGGCCTGGGCGGTGGGCCGTGGCCTCGAGTTCGAGGACCTCACCCTGGCGCGGCCGTCGCTGGAGGACATCTACCTCGGCCTCGTGGGTGAGGGCGCGCCGCCGGAGGTTCTGGCATGAGCGGAAACGCGGCACCCGCGATGCTGGGCCGGCAGGTCTGGCACGAGCTCGTCTCCCTGCTCCGCACCCCGCTGACGATGATCCTGAGCGTCGGGTTCCCGCTCGTCTTCTTCATCCTCCTCGCGGCGCTCCTCGGCAACGACATCGTGGACGAGAGCACGGGCGTTCGGCTGGTGCAGTTCCTCGCCCCGGCGTTGGCGTCGTTCGGTGTCCTCATGGCCACCTTTTCCTTCCTCGCCTCCGGCCTCTCCGAAGCCCGGGCCACCGGGGTGTTGAAGCGCCAGACGGGAACGCCGCTGCCCCGCTGGGCGCTCATCGGTGGGCGCATCGGCGCGGCCGTCCTCCTGGGGTTCATCGCCGTGGCCCTCGTCATCGGCGTCGGGGTGGTGGCGTACGACCTCCAGGTGCTGGGGCGGTCGATCGTCGCCGTCGTGGTCACGCTGCTGGTCTCCTCGTTCACGTTCGCGGCGATCGGCATCGCTCTCGCGCTGCTGCTGCCCACGACGCCCATGGTGGTCGCCGTGTCCAACGGCATCGCCATCGTGCTCTCGTTCATCTCGGGTGTCTTCATGGTGAGCGGGAACACGCCGGAGTGGATGAACGCGATCGCCTGGTCCTTCCCGCTGAAGCACATGGTCACCCTGTTCTCCGACGCCCTGAACCCGTACCTCACCGGCTCCGGTTTCCAGTGGGACCACCTCGCGGTCATCGCCCTCTGGGGTCTCGCGGGCGCCGGGGTGGCGCTGTGGGCGCTGCGCTCCGGGCGGGAGCGCTCCACGGTTTCCGAACCGGCCGCCCGCGCGCGGGTCAACGCCGCGGACGCGGCGCCGCGGCACACCTCCCGGCCGTCGGTGTGGTCATTGCTGGCCGGCCAGTTCGCGCACGCCCGGGCGATCCTGTGGCGCGACGCCTCCTCGGTGTTCTTCGCCGTGCTCTTCCCGCTCCTCCTGGTCGCGATCATCCCCACCGTGAACGGCGGGGGCAACCTCGACATCGGCGGTGGGCTGCTGCTCGGCAGCTTCTACGCCGCGACGATGGCCATCTACGGCTCCGCGGTGACCTCGTTCGTCAACATGCCCCAGGGCATCGCGGAGGAGCGGGAGCGGGGCGTGCTGAAACGCACTCGCGCCACCCCGCTGCCCACCGGTGTGATGCTGGCAGGGCGGGTGGTCGCGGCGCTCGTCGTGTCGCTGCTCACGCTCCTCGCCATCGCACTCCTCGCGACCGCCATGTACTCCCCGCCCGTCCCGACGGCGTGGCCGGTGGGGCTCCTGGTCTTCGTCGTGTCCGCCACCACGTTCGCAATCGTGGGCCTNGCGGTGGCCTCGCTCGTCCACTCCGCGCAGGCGGTGCTCGGCGCCACGCTGGGCACACTGCTGCCCCTGTGCTTCATCTCGGACATCTTCGTCGTGGGCGTGGACCTGCCGGACGTGCTCGACGCGATCTCGTGGTTCTTCCCGCTGCGCCACGCCGCCCGGGCGATGACCGACTCCGTCTCGACCATCGCGAGCCCATTCCCATGGATGCACCTGGCGGTAATCCTCGCGTGGGCGGCGGTGGGTGTTGTGGTGATCGCGACCCGCTTCCGCTCCGAGGTGGTCAAGGACACCGGCAGGAAACACGCCCCGGCCGTCAGCGGAGCGCGGGGATGACCTCGCTCGCGAACAGGTCGATCCCGCTGCGGTCGTAGGCGGCCTCGGGGAAGTAGAGGATCCCGTAGGTCATGCCGGCGTCGCGCAGGGCGCTGAGGTTCTCGATGACCTGCTCGGGCGTCCCGACCGCGGGCATCCCGTCGAAGCCGCGAAGCTGGGCGGCGATCTGGTCGTCGGAGAGGTAGGGCCGCACGCGGTCAACGTACCGCCGGCGGCGTTCGGCCACTTCCGCCTCGTCGCGCCCGATGATGACGTTGTAGTTGGCGGAGCGGGTGATCTCGCCGAAGTCCCGCCCGACGGTCTCGCAGTGACCCCGGAGGAGTTCGCTCTTGCGGGCGAAGCCCTCGGGGGTGCCGTCGAAGTTCGTGTAGTTCGCGTACCGGGCCGCGATCTTCAGCGTGACCTTCTCCCCGCCACCCGCGATCCACAGGGGGATGCCGCCCTCCTGCCGGGGGAGTGGCCGGCAAATGGCGCCGTCGACGTCGTAGTGCTCGCCGTGCAGGGTCGCGACGCCGTCCCGCCAGGCCATCCGCATGATCTGGACGCCCTCGTCCAGCATCTTCAGCCGCTCGCCGGCGCGCGGGAAGCCGTAGCCGTAGGCGCGCCACTCGTGCTCGTACCAGCCGCCGCCGATCCCCATCTCGATCCGTCCGCCCGAGATGTGGTCCGCCGTCGCCGCGANCTTCGCCAGGTACATGGGCGGGCGGTAAGCCATGCAGGTGCACATCTGNCCGAGCCGCACCCTCGTGGTGACCGCTGCGAGACCCGCCATCAGCGCCCACGCCTCGTGGGTGGCCTCGGCNGAGGGCTGCGGCGTGGTGTGGAAGTGGTCGTAGACCCAGACCGACTCCCAGGGTCCCGCGTCGGCGTGGAGGGCGAGGCCGCGCATCACGTCCCAGTGCTCGGCGGGGTCGATGCCGACGAGGTCGAAACGCCAGCCCTGCGGAATGAAAAACCGAATCTCATGCGTCCAGCATATGTGCCACTGTCACGGCCGGGACGGCCGTGCGGACACCCCCCACGGCGTCATCGTCGGGCCG
>JGI24133J20442_1000127_pt1 | contig 22359 bp, 22 predicted proteins | sample BarGraNGADG00311_2_FD_20442 | JGI IMG/M metagenome (IMG submission 20442)
ATAAGGCGACCGAGGAGGAGCTCATCACGCACTACTTTTCCCACCCGCACTGCCCAAAAGAGAACTCCCACGTGGAGCGCAAGATACAGACGACTGCCCAGGTTCAGAAACATAGTGGACACCCCCTATACTTGCTTTTGTTGGCAAACAGAGCGAGCAAGGAGGCGTCCGAGATGACAGTAACAGTTGGGACCGCGAGTTTCTACCACACCAGGCTTCCACACCAAAGCAAACTGGAGAAGATGGCCCGCAACATGGATCTCTCCAGGGAGGCAAGGGTGCGGCTGACCTGGCTCACCCACTACAAGAAACAGGGAAACGCGAGCGTCACCGCACGAAGGTTCGGGATCTCGAGAAGCACGCTGCACAAGTGGGCCAAGAGATACTCCGAGAGAGGTCCGAGAGGCCTCGAGGACCTCTCTCGGGCGCCCCACAACCGCAGGGCCCCGACCGTCCCCTGGCAGACGGTCGACCTCATCTGCTCGATCAGGGCCGAGCAGCCGGCCTGGAGCAAGCACAAGATCGCGGTCATCCTCGCGCGAGACCACGGCATCATCCTGTCCGCCTCCACCGTGGGGCGTATCCTGAAGCGCAAGGGCCTCTACGACGCGCGCAAGTCCCGCAAGAGGTCAAAGGCCGCCAAGAGGCGCCAGCAGAGGCTCCGGGCCGAATGGTGGATGAAGAACGCCTTTCCCGGGGTGTCTGATCCAGGTGGACACCAAGCACCTTCGCTTCGGCGGCATAAGGTTCTACCAGTTCACCGCCATCGACTGCTTCTCCCGGGTCGCCTTCTGCCGGGTGTTCTCCTCGGGGAGCTCGAAGTGCGCCCAGGCGTTCCTGGAGGAGCTAAAGGGGTACATGCCCTTCCCCCTTGTTGCGCTGCAGACCGACAACGGTTCAGAGTTCCTGAAGCACTTCGATAAGGCGACCGAGGAGGAGCTCATCACGCACTACTTTTCCCACCCGCACTGCCCAAAAGAGAACGCCCACGTGGAGCGCAAGATACAGACGACCAAGTACGAGCTCTGGGCTTACAGGGAAGCCTACACCGCTGCCGATCTCAACGAGCTGGTGGATGGATGGAACTACACCTACAATCACGTCAGGCCGCATCAGTCACTTGACTACCTGACCCCGGTGGAGTTCCTGTCACGATGGAATGAAGGAAGCAAGGATAGGGAGCAAGTGTCCACGATGTAGTGAACCAGCACATCTCCTTTCAACAGCAAGAAAAAAGGACGATAATTATGGGGGGTGAGGAAAATGCTGGCACTATGGATCATAGTGATAGTCCTTGTCGCTGGTATTGTAAGTCTGGCCCTCTTTCTGGCCCTCTGGGGATGCGTGGCGCTGGGAATGTCGTGTGAGGACTACCTGCACCACCATCACCTGATCCACCACCACTAGCACGCTTCCGGCTCAATGCCTGTTGGCCTGTCCCGCACAGCGGTATCATGGATGTCGCTGTCCTCGTGCTGTCTCAGTTCTCCAGTACAGCGGGCACTGGTACAATCCTGTGGACACAGGGTCGGCCTGAAGGGAGTCGGAGATGAGCAACTCGTCAGAGAGCGTCAAGAAGCGGCGCCTTGGCCGCACCGACATCGAGATCACCCCGATCGGGCTGGGCACCTGGCAGTTCGCCGAGGGCAAAGGCTTTGACCGCTTCGTGTATGAGGGCCTCCCGGCCGATGTGACGAACGACATCGTCAAGACGGCGTTCGATGGCGGCATCAACTGGTTCGACACCGCCGAGGCGTACGGGTGGGGCCGTTCGGAGCGCTGCCTGGCGCGCGCACTGGCGGCTGCGGGAATACCGGATGACGACGTTGTTGTGGCGACCAAGTGGTTTCCGGTCATGAGGACGGCGGAGTCGATAGGGAAGACGATCATCAAGCGGAGGAAATGCCTGCAGCCGTACGGAATCGACCTCTACCAGATACACCAGCCGGTGGCGTTCGCGTCGGTGGAAGCCCAGATGAACGCCATGGCAGACCTGGTCGGGCTCGGCCTGATACGCTCGGTCGGCGTCAGCAACTTCAAGGAAGGCTGGATGCGCCGCGCTCACGCCGCCCTCGACAGCCGGGGGTTGCCGCTCGCCTCGAACCAGGTCAAGGTCAGCCTGCTCAACCGTGGCATAGAGACGAACGGCATCCTCAACGCGGCGCAGGAACTGGGGATGACCATCATCGCGTGGTCGCCCCTGGAGATGGGCGTGCTCACGGGCAAGTTCCACAAGGACCCCGCCCTGCTGAAGAGCCGTCCGTTCGGGCGCAGGATGGTCATGCGCGTGCAGATGGCGAGAAGCGCGGGGCTCATCGACGCGCTCGACGAGATCGGAGCCGCCAACGGAGTATCGGCCGCGGTCGTGGCGCTGAGCTGGCTCGTGAACTTCTACGGCGACACCGTGGTCGCGATCCCCGGGGCCACCAAGGTCAGCCAGGCGGAGCAGAACGTGATGGCCAACGAGTTGAAACTCACGGAGAAAGAGATGTCCCGAATTGACGAACTGTCGAAGAAGTTCCGCAGCCGGATTCCTTTCGGCTCGAGCGATTGAGTGCGCTTCACCCGCAGAGCCCCGGTGAGATGAAAGAGATCGATTCGGATTTCACCAGCCAGGGGACCAGGTGCGCCGCCACGCTGTACCTTCCTGAAGGGGAGAAGCCTCCGGTGGTCGTCATGGCCCACGGCTTTGCCGCGGAACGTTCTTTCCGGCTGCCCGCTTTCGCCCGGAGGTTCGCGGGCAGGGGACTGGCGGTCCTCCTCTTCGACTACCGCAATTTCGGCGGTAGCGACGGAGAGCCGCGAAACCTCGTGAGCCCGCGAAGGCACCTCCAGGACTGGGCCGCAGCGATCGCGCATGCTCGCAGCCTGGGCGTTGTCGATTCCGAGAGGGTGGCGCTCTGGGGCACTTCCTTCAGCGGCGGGCACGTCCTGGTCTCGGCCGCGAAGGACAACGGGGTCTCGGCAGTCGTTGCACAGGTCCCGTTCGTCGACGGCATGGCGATCGCCAGGAATTGCCCCAGGGAGTATTTGAGGGAAGGCGCCGCGCACGCACTGCGCGACCTGGTGAGGGCCGCGGGCGGCATGGCGCCACACTATGTACCGGTGGTATCCGAACCGGGCACCTTCGGCTTGATGAACGCCCCGGACTCCCTCGCCGGTTACATGGCGCTTGTTCCCGACGGGAAGTACCTGGGAGAACAAGGCCCCGGCAAGGATCGGGCTCGCTCTGCCGCTGTACCGGCCGAGCCGCTACGCCATCCGCATCAAGTGCCCGGTGTTGATCGTGGCCGCGGAAAAAGACTCGCTGATACCGCTGAGCTCGGTTGCCAGGACGGCAAAACGCATCAGGGACTGCAAGTTTATCCGGCTGCCGGTCGGGCACTTCGATGTCTACGTCGGAGAGGAGTTCGAGCGGGTCGTGGAGCTGGAAGGCGGCTTCCTCGCGGAGCACCTGGGCCTTTGATGGATAAACAGGAAGAAACATCGAGCCTCGGGAGGAAAGATTGAAAGACGTCACCGACAAGATATACAAGGGTTACCAGAAGGACGCCGAGATGGTGGCCGAGCCGGCGTTCCCGAAGCTCGCCCCTGCAGTCAGGGCCATGAACTCCCGGCGCACACTGGATTTCATGCTCACGATGTTCGGGTTGAGCGACGCGATGAAGGACTGGAGAGGCCACGGCGAGAGGTGTGAGCCCAGGCCCGATGACTGAGCGCGAGGGTCAGCGGGGCGTGTGGGGCTCCACGTGGATCTCGCCGTATTCCGTGCCCGTCAGGGGTATCAGTTTTTCCCTCACCTCGTCGGCGATCTCGTCGGCCTCCTCGATGTGAGTCCCCGGTTTGACGGTGATATGCATGTCCACGTGGAGCGTGTTCGGGCCCACGTGCTCCGCCGTCAGACGGTGGACGCCCATCACCCTGGGCACCGATTTCGCCGCCTCCATCAAAGCGTCGAGCGTCTCGTCGTCGGGCGCCCTGCCTATCAGGAACTGGTAGTTCTCCCTGATCAGGTACACGGCGGCGAAGATTATCATCACGCCGACGATGATCGAGCCGACCGCGTCCGCCCAGTCGTTGCCGTTGATGGCAAGCACGATCGCTATTATCGCGAGGATGTACACCACCTCGTCTCTGCCGAGCGAGACCAGTTGCGCCCGGGTGGTGGCCGCGTCACTGTGCTCGCGCGCGATGACGATGATCGGCACCGCGACTATCACCATCCCTATCGCGGTAATCAGGATAGCGATGCCGCCGTGATGGATGTGGCCCGGCGGGTGGAGCAGCCCTGCGATGCCGCGGCGTATCGTCTCCACGCTGAAGAAAGCGATGAGGATGGTGGCGGACATGATGGCGACGACGTTCTGGGCGCGCTCGTGCCCGAAGTGGTGCTCCTCATCGGGCGGTTTCGCCGACATGTAGGTCACGAACAGCAGCGCCGACGAGATCAGCACGTCGCTTAGCGTCTCGAACGACTGGGCGAGCAGTACCAGCAGGTGAGTGCTGAAGTACCCTATGAGCTGGATGGCGAACAGCGACGCGTAGCAGGCGAGGGCAAATGTGAGCCCGCGCGCTCCGGACACGCCCTTCCTGTCCGTCCTGCTTATGCCGGTCTCCAATCGACCCCCCGCTCCTGCCTGCCTCAGGCCCCGCTGTTCTATTTGAGTCCGCTTGTCACAGGTGGACTTCCCCGAAACTCAACCCATCCCTCGCAGACGCTTCCACCGCGGAGGCGAGCAACTGGACACCGCGCGCCAGCACCTTCCGTCGAGGCTTCTCACCGGCGGCGATCTGCACCAGCTCGACGATGTGGTACACGGGGGGCGCTACCGGGTTCACAAGCCTGAACATGTTCATGACCATGTAGCAGCCGTTGCACCACGCGCAGGTGAGCGCCGCTCCCGTACCGCGCGATTGGATGGACCTGCGGGCGCCCGTCTTGACGACGTCCCTCAGGCGGTACCGCCCGAGGGACGCTCCCAGCCCGCAACACTCCGCTCGCATACCTGAGTTGTCGAACTCGGTCACGGTGAGGCCCAGGAGGCGCAGCAGGTCCCGGACGCTCTCGATCGCACCCGGCCCCAGCCCCGAAGCGTGGCACGGGTCCTGCACCGCGACCGCGCCAGTCATTCTCTTGACCGGCACGATCTCCCCGGACGCCAGTCGGCCGGCGAGCCAGTCCACCAGCCCCGTGACCTCGACGTCAAAGTCGACGCCCAGCAGCCTCGGGGCCAGGTTCTGCATCGTGTTCTGACATGCCGGACAGAAGGCGACGACTTTCTTCACGCCCAGCTCGCGGAAACGGAGCGCCAGTGAGGCCGCCTTCCGGCGCGCCTCTTCGATCAGGCCGAGGCGGAGGTAGTATTCACCGCAGCATTCGTCCGGGTCGCTGAATATCTCGATGTCGTCGAAGAGCCGCGCGTCGGCGATGTACGGGGTGAGGCGCTGGTTGCAGCCGAGAAACAGGACTTCCTCACCGGACGGCGGGCTCGACCACGACGCGAGGTCCTGCTTCTCTCGCGGCGAAAGCCACCTCTCGAGGCTTCGCCAGATGTTCGGGCCTTCTCTCTGTGGCATCGCGTTGCAGAACACCCGGGGTATTCCTCTTTCGAGGTATCGCTCGTGGTACCGCTCGAGCAGCAGGCCGTACGGGCTCGCTCCGCTGGAACAGAAAGCGTCGCAGGACATACAGCCGGTGCAGCGGTCGAGCACTTCGCCGACGTGTTCGCCAGCCGCCAGCGCTCTCACCATCCCGGGTGCCTCCTCGTGGTTCGCGCGCACCACGGGGCACCTGCTGAGGCATTCCCCGCAGAGTTCGCACCGCTTGCGCGAATATGGATGGAAAGGCATGGCTCTCTTGTTTGTCATCGCGTTAATCGTCCGCGGGCGCCTGGACTGCGGCATTCTTCCTTTTCCGGTGGAAGCCCTGAGTGCTTTGCAGATAGAAGCATACTACGAATCAAGCCCGTCTCTTCTTCACGGGCGGTGAGAAACCGCCTCGCGCGAATCCTACGAACTTTTCCTTGCGAAGACAGTACGGCCTGCCTTTCCCCGCCAAGTGATAGGCGTGGCACTCCTGGCACAGGCCGTGCCTCTCGCATTTCTTCTTCGTGCACGGGCAGTCTTCCCTGAAGGCGGGGACGGGATCCATGAGGTGTTCTCCACTTACTTCGAGCAGCGTTCACGCGTGACCGTCTGCGGTTGAACCAGGCCGCCCATAGATTAGTGCATCTGCGAGCTTACGGCTACAGGTTCTTCTTGAGCTAACGGCCGCGACGGGGCATGGTCAAACACAGGACAGAATACTCAGCGGAACGTGTACTCGTAGCGCGTGCTGCGGAACCCGAAGATATCGCCGAGGGCTTTGCCCGACATGTTCTTGGTCCCCCCGGAGCCGACGATGCGCGCCGTCTTGACCCTGCCTCCCGGGGTGCGGTTTGAAAGGTCGATCAACTTTATCTCGCCGACGCCGAGCCGGCTCGAAAGGTCCTTCTCCGAGATCTCTTTGGTCGTGCAGTAGCGGCTCGACTGCGAGCAGTAGCTGTCCGCCTTGCCCCTCAGGTACGGGATCGCGGGCGCGCCCCAGACGTCTTCGTTGTTTTCCGTGTGGCCGCCGCAGGAGCCGCAGTAGGCGGCTATGATCGGCTTGTCACTGTAGAAGAGGGCCTGGCCCGAGGTGGCGTCGACGGCGTGGATGTTGTTGGGATTGGCGGCGAGGTTCTTGTTCTCGTCGAACGCCTGACAGCACTCTCCGCTCGAGCAGATGTCAAACCCCTGGGCGGCGTGCTTGCCTCGCGCTATGACCGAGAGAGTGTAGGCGCGCGCGGCCATGTAGAGCACCTTGAGGCCTTCCGGTGGGAAGTCCTCGGGTTCCTCGGCGAGGTGGTACAGGTAGTCTTTCATCGGCAGGGTGCGGATTGCGCCGTCATGGCCCTTGACGCGGATCGGCCTGTTGTCATCGGTCTGTTGCACGGTGACGCCGGTGTAGTAGGCGTTGATTATCTGGAGCGCCGACTGCCCGGCGAGGGCGCGGTAGCGCACACCGTCCATGCAGAGGCCCACGCCGTGCGCCCGCCCGTAGCCTTTGAAGACAAAGATGGCGCTTGGGCCCGGGACTTCGCTGCCGTTGCTCAAGGCCGGCGTAGATTCGTTCGTGACGCTGGTGCCCTGGACAGGCGCGGCCTGTGCCGCCACGGGAGCGCTCGCCGGGGCGGCCGCGGCCTGCAGGTCTTCCTTGGAAGGCTTGGGGCTCTCATCTAGAACGGTCGCATTCCACTCGGGCTTGTAGGGGTGCTCGACCTTGGGCGGCCCCTTATCAGCGATGGCTATCTGGACGACCAGGAATATCAGGCCGAACAGGATGAACAGCATCGGGAAACCCCACACGGGCAGGGCTTTCTTGAACCTCGCGAACACATCGCTCGCGAGGTTGCCGGCTCTAAGTTTCAAGTCCCTCAGTATGAACAGCAATGCTCTTCACCCTGGTGCATAAGACGCCCTGCTTCCATCGGGAGTTCGTCCGACGCGCCGCAGACGACCAGTGCGCCCGGCCTTCTGTAATAGAAATGGTTTCCTGGAAGATTATACCAGCGAAGGAGCGCCGGTTCCTTTATGGTGCGCTTGAACCACGTGACGGGTCAGGGCCGCCCCCTCCGGCAAGCCGCCGGAAGGGCGAGCGGGCTGTCGACTCAGCAGGGAGTATTCTCTGCTTCTCGGTCGAACGCTCTTCAGTCTTCTTTGATCACCGCGCGGTCGTCGCAGACCATCCTGCCGGCGACGCAGACGTTCTCCGGCGGGTTCTCTCTCACGACAACCACGATGGCCTGGATCGGGACGCCGTATACGCGCCGCGCCGTCTCCGACATCTCCATGGCAATCTCGCGCTTCTGCTCGGGGCTGAGGGGTGGACCTTCGATATAAACGTTGGGCATTGTTCCTCCTTTCATCGTGGGGGACTATTTCGCCGGGAAGCATACCAATCCCCCTCGAATCACCCTTCTCCTGCAAAATAGGGGTCAAACCTTTTATTGCACGTGCGGAACTGTGCGAGCAGGGAACGCCTGCGAGAAATGTTATTTTGAGTTTCGCGCCACGAAAGCGCTGTACTCGGCCAGCCTTGCCGCCGCGAACACCGCCCTCTCGGGGGTGGGCGTCGTAAGAATGCCGTGCATCTCGAGCCTGCTGGAGGTCGCCTTCTGCTGCTCGCTCATCGCGACGGCGATGATCGGCTTTCCGGTCTCGGCGATAAGGCCCTCCAGGTGTTTGACGAGGGCGTAGTCGGTCCACTCCCACGCCTCGGCGGGGTTTATGCCCGCGGAACCCTCGGGCTTTCTGACATCCCGGTCAGAGACGGATTTGTGGAACCCTTTCCAGAAAGAGAGGATGAAGGCGGGCAGCCTTGAGATGTTCCTGGTGATCATCTGGTAGAGGGGCCGGACGAACGTATACAGGAGGTTGTGAACGAAGAACTGCTTGCCGAGCATCGCTCCCATCACGATCACTATGTCCACTGCCTCGCTGCGGGTCACGGCATCGATCGCCATGAAGTGGCTGGACCGTCGCTGGCCGCCGACCAGGTCGACCGGGTTGCCGTGGCTCCAGAACTGGGGCAGGAAGCCGTCGAGCTCCTCGATGAGGCTCGGAGGCAGTTCCGCGAGCTTGACTCCCTCCCTGTCGCAGGCATCGGACGCTACCACGCCCCAGCCGCCGCCCATGGTGACGATGGCGACGCGCCCTGACTTCGGGACCGGGACCGACGAGAACGCGGTGACCAGGTCGATGAACTCCTCGGAGGTGCCCGCCGTGACGATGCCCGCCTGCTCGAACATGCCGTCAAAGAGTTCGGTCGAGCCTGCCAGCGAACCGGAGTGGGAGAGCGCTGCTCGGCTCCCCTGTTCACCCCTTCCGCCCTTGAGGACGAGGACAGGCTTCTTCGGCGTGACCGTCCTCGCCACGTCAAGAAATCTCTTGCCGTCCTCGAGGCCCTCGATATAGAGCGCGATAGTCTTTGTCTCGGGGTCCGCGCCCAGGAATTCCAGGTAGTCGGCCATGCCGGTGTTGGCCTCGTTTCCGCTGCCCACGAACCGGCTGAAGCCGACGCCCCTGTTCTCGCCCCATTCGAGCAACTGGACCCCGAGGTTCCCGCTCTGTGAGATGAAGCCCACACTGCCGTTCAACGGGAAGCTGAAGGTGCCGAACGCGCTCAGGGACGCCGTGGCGCTGAAGATCCCCATGGTGTTCGGCCCGACGATCATCACTCCCGCTTCGTTTGCGCGCCTGGCAAGCTGACGCTCGAGCTCGGTGCCCTCGCCGCCGACCTCGCTGAAGTTGGACGCCACGACGACCAGGTTCCTGATGTCCTTGTCGATGGCTTCATCCAGGACTCCCATCACGCTCCTGGCGGGGATGGTGATTATCGCGAGGTCGACAGGCTCGTCGATCTCACCGAGGGATTTGAACGTCGGCATCCCGAAGATGTCGCGCTCCCTGGGGTTTACCATGAGCAGCCTGCCGCGGTAGCCGCCACCGATGATGTTCATCGGTATCGTGAAACCCCACTTGCCGATCATGTTCGATGCTCCGACGATTGCGATCGAGCGCGGGTTGAACAGCTTATCGAAGTCCCGGGAGAACTCCCCGATTTCCATAACAGTCCCTGCCTTCCTTAGTTATCCGGCGCCAAGATTAAACTACAAGTCGTTCCCGGGGCTCAAATCCCGGGCGCTGCCATGGAAAAGGCGCACCTTCCATTTATCAGCCGGGGCGATTCTTGTTAGAATCTCGAACTGGAAAACATCTCACCGGACTTGCGTTCACGGTGAAATCCAAAAGGAGGAATCATGGCAAGACCAGCGTGCCCGAACTGTGGAAGGGAAGACACCGTAGTCCCGATAGTCTATGGCCTGACAACGCCGGAGATGGCGGCCAGGGCTGCCAAGGGAGAGGTCCGTATCGGCGGATATGCCGTCGGCGTCAACGTGGCGGACTGGGCCTGCAACAACTGCGGGCACATCTGGAAGTAGGCTAAACTTTTTGGGGTCAGACCCTTTTTTGTTTAGCGGTAGGCTGAACGACGCTCTTTTCTTTTGCCACGCCGCCAACAGGGGAAGAACCGCGTTGCGCGGCGAATACTGAGCTTATGGCACGGAAACTGGAGCGAGCCGCTCAACTGCGGCTGACGATACCTCAACCTTTCGACTTCGCCCTGACGGTCGCCAAGCCGGCGGGCTGGCACTGGTCCACACCGACCGAGTTCTTCGAGGACGGGGTCCTGTTCTCCGCGTTCTACCTCGACGGCAGGCCGGTCGGGCTGAAGCTGAACTCCAGCGGCCCCGGTCGGGTGGCGGCCACCGCCTACGCCGACTTCGACCTTGCGGAGACCGACCGGACAGAGCTGAGGGAAGCTCTCGAGTTCGGGATGGGGAAGGCACTCGACATCGAGGGCTTCTACCGCTTCGCGCGCAAGGACCCTGTCCTGCGCGGCACGATCAAGGACCGCTATGGGATGCGCCTGGGAAGGCTCGACGAGCTCTTCGGCCGGATAATCCTCGCCATCACGCTCCAGATGGCGCAGTTAAAACGCAGCCGCCAGATGATGACAGACATCCTGCGGCTCTACGGGACCCCGGTGGAGTTCGAAGGCCGGAAAGTGACGCTCTGGCCTAGCCCCGCGCGGATCGCCCGGCTCGACCCGATGGTCCTGCGGGACAGGGCCAACATGGGCTACCGCGCAAAGCTCCTGTCGGCGGCGGCGAAGCACATGGTAGACCACCCGATGTCGATCCGGGAACTGGACGCCATGCCGGACGAGCAGGCGGTCCAGAAGATCAAGGAGGTTCCCGGCATCGGTGATTACTCGGCGGGAATAGTCCTGACCAGGTATGCGCCCATCGACGCGTGGAGCGTCATCGTGATGAGCGAGCTGCTCCTGGGGACGACCCCCTCCAGGCCGCGCGCCGACATAGACGCCATCAACAAGATCGTGGCCGAGCGCTGGGGCAAGTGGTCCTGGATGGCGTTCGCCTACATCTTGAACGACCTCGACAACCTCGCCCGCGACTACCACCTTACGAGGATGTTCTAGCGCGCACCCATCATCATGCCGAAGGCGAAAATGGCGGCCGGACAGCGGATTCTTCGTGATAGAATTACGCCCAGCGTAACGGCCGAAGGGGAGGTCCCGATGCCCGGAAGCAGGGGAAGCGTCAGCGGTCCGAGCAGGATCCGGCAGGCGACGAAGGAACGCCGCGTCGTCGGCAGGCCGCAGGTGATGGAGAAAGACCCGGTCCACAACCGAGCCGAGAACCTGTCGCTCGCGCTGGAGGCGCTGCGCCAGGCGCTGGGAGAGGAGTGGGCAACAGACTCGCCATCCATCCTCTGTGGCTACGCCCGTGACCAGGGGATGCAGCCCGCTGCTTACGCTCACATCGTCTGCATGCCGGGCTCGACCGAGGACGTCCAGGCTGTTTACCGCGTCGCGAACGAGTACCTGATCGACATCATGCCCTACGGGACCGGCCTGTCCACGGTCGGCGCGCACTTCCCCATGTACGGTGGTTTAATGATGGACCTGCGGCGGATGGACCGGATCATCGAGCTGGACGGCGAGGACATGTTCGCGGTCATCCAGCCGGGCATCAACTTCCTCATGCTTCAGGCCGCTGCGCAGCAGGTCGGCTGCCGCCTGCTCAACCCGTCGACGGCCGCCACCGCGGGCGTCATCAGCAACCACCTCTTCTGCAACATAAACACGATGTCTTCCAAGTACGGGTTCGGGATGGACAACATCATAGATGTCGAGGTCGTACTTCCGACCGGCGAGATCGTGGTGACAGGGCCCGCTTCGTACGGGGCGGTAAAGGGGCACGTCGCCGGCCCGGGCCCTGACGTGTCGACCCTCTGGCGATACGCGCTGGGCACCCTGGGGACGGTGACGGCGATGACCGTCAGGCTTTACCCCGAGGCGCCTTTCCACGCGCAGGTCTTCCCTTGCTACGAGGAGGACCGGCTGGACGTCGTAGCGGATGCCCTCTACCTGGTAGCGCAGGACAACCTGTCGCTCGAGCTCGCCCACCTCATGAACTCGTTCTACGGGATATTCATGGGGGAGACGAACGCAGAGGCGAGCAAGCTCGCGGAGCTGATGCCGCGCCACAACCTGCTCACTATCTTCGGTGGCGAGACCGAGGAGGAAGCCGAGCTGAAGGCGTCAGTGACACAGCGCTCGCTGGAAGAGCATTTTCCCATGATGGACTACCTGCCCGCGGAGGCCCTCCTGGACCTCACGGAGGACAACGAGTACGTAGACTTCGAGAAGTGGGTGAAGTTCTTCAACGTGACCTGCCGGGTGATGCGGGTGAGGGGCTCGTTCTTCATCGGGGCGCTGATAGACAAGATCGAGAACATGGCGCCGGTCGAGAAAGGCATGCGCGTTGCCTGCACCAACCAGGTCGGCACTACCGACGACCCGCTGGCGCCTGACGACGCGTCCACGTACCTCCAGCCCTACCACATGGGACGTTCGGCTTACCTCGAGTACGACATGTACACCAACCAGGCCGACAAGGACGACCTCATCAGGATAATGATGGGCTACGGGCGGGCGACCGGCGGGGCCATGGCCAAGGGAATGGTGTTCGCAGCCGGGCTGACGGCCCTGATCAAGGGCATCCCCGGGGCCGAGCTGGCTCTTTCGGTGGCGAGGCCGAACATAATCCCGCTGCTCAAAGTCTTCACCGAGTTCAAGATGGCGCTGGACCCGAACAACATCTCAAACCGCCGCTGGGACTACGACACGGGCGCGGTCAAGAAGATAAGCCTCTTCTAAAAACGCAAGAAAAGGGTCAGACCACTTTCTTGCGTTCTACCTCACCATCTCGAGCAGCGCCTGTACGCGCGTGGCTATCTGGCCGGAGTCGTTACCGTAGTCGGTCTCCACGTACAGCATCGGGATGCCTGCCTCGTCGAGCGCTTTCTGGACCTTGTAGGCTTCGATGGTGTACGGGTCGCACGCCTGCAGCGCGTGATAGACGACAGCATCGATGTCGAAATCACGGACCAGGCCGAGGATGTTCTCCACCCTCTCCGTGTTGGGGGTGAAGACGGCACAGTCGATCTTCATATAGCGGTCGGCTATGGCGTCCAGCATGCCTTCGAGGTCGTCGGGGGTCTCGTCAACCAGGTTGCGGAAATAACGGATCCCGGTGCACATCTCTTCCATCGCCACGACCGCGCCCGAGGTCTCGATGACCTGCGCGAGCTTCCAGTTGGGAAGCGCCATGGGGCAGCCCGAGATCATGATCCTCGGCCGCGCCGGTCCGCCTATGGACTTGCCCTGCCCGACCCTCTTGTCCAGCTCGTCGCACAGCTCGTTGACCTTGACCGTGAAGCGCCTCGGGTCGTCGTTGAACGCGATCTGGTTGATGAGGAGCGCGTCGCGCCCCGATATCACCGGGGGGTCGGCCTTGCGAAGCTCCGCCAGCCCCAAGAGCGCGCGTCTCTTTTCGTTGGCGATCCTGATCGCGTCTTTCAGGCCCGCTTCATCGATCTTCTTGCCGGAGACTTCCTCCAGGCGCGTCGCCAGGACCCGTACCTCGCTCTTCCACATCTCCATGTCGGTGGCGCCCTTCTTCTGCGGCAGCTCCATCACGTGTACCGGCTGCATATCGCCGAGTATCTCGTAGAACTTCTTCTTGCCGTCGCACGTCGTCTCGCCGACGAGCAGGTCACACGACTCGATGTACGGGCAGACCCCGGCGAGCTTGAAGCCGAGTGACGACTTGATGAGAGGGCAGAGGTTGCCGGGGAGGAACTTCATGGCTTCGTCGGGGGCGACCTCAGCGCCCGCGCACAGGCCGACCGATATCCCACCCGCGGCCATGATCAGTTCCTCGGGGGCGTACGTGCAGTACGTGCCGACGACGATCCCGCCGCTCTTCTTGTGGTTGACGAGCTCCCGGATGCGAAGGCCGTGCACTTCCGAGAACACGTAGTCGAAGTAGCTCATGCGCGCGGGGCGCCCGGTCTGAGAAAGGAACACCTCGCCGAATAGAGGAGGGAGCACCTCCAGCAGGCCGTCATGCGCCTCGAGGTTGATGCCAAGTTCCCGCCACATCTCGCGATAATCATCAGCCACTGCTGTCTCCTTNNCGATTAGACCTGCTTATCAANTTGATTAGCCGTGATTATACTGTGGCGCACCCGGGCAGGCAATAGAGGTACGGGCGCAGCCTCATTGAATTGGTTCACAGCACAAGAAAGAAGGGATTGCACGGATGTGGAAGCAGACGGTCAGCGAGACAAAGCGCGCCCCCGCGGGCGACATCGATATTGCCTATCAGGTCTTCGGTGACGGTCAGCCGCTCCTCCTCATCATCGGGCTCGGGGCAGTCAAGGAGCTGTGGACGCGCGAGTTCATCGAGCCTCTCGCCAGGCGGTTCAGGGTCATCGCTTTCGACAACAGGGGAGTGGGAGAGACGCCAGCGGGCAGCCGCGAATTCAGCATCTCACAATTCGCCGAAGACTCCTTCAACCTGTTGAACGCCCTCGGGATCGAGGCTGCGCACTTGCTCGGGTACTCGATGGGAGGGTATGTCGCTCAGGAGATGGCGATAGACGAGCCCGGCCGGGTAGAGAGGCTCGTCCTGCTGGCGACCGAGTGCGGGGGAGCGAAGGGGATGCGCCAGGAGCCCGGGATCCTCTTTGAATTCCACGGAACGGACGGTCACGGGGGCGGCGGCGCAGACCCCGAGCGTCGATTCTTTATCACCAGGGAGCAGCTCGAAAAGAGCGGGGCGGGCCCGGGCAACCTGCTGGGTGACCTGGACGCCGGGAACGCGAGCGATCACTTCGAAGCCCAGGCCGACGCGATGCGCTACTGGAGGGGGACCTGCGACCGCCTTCCCGAGCTTAGGCAGCCATCGCTCGTGNTCACCGGGACCGACGACATCGTCATCCTGCCCGAGAACGCGAAGGTGCTATCGGAGCTCATCCCGGACGCCNCTCTGGTGGAGGTCGAGGGGGCCCATCACGGGCTGGTGCTCCAGTACCCGGAGGAGCTGGCGGGCATAGTAGGCGATTTCCTCTCCGCTGCAAAATAGGGACAGGCACCATTTTGCATCTAGAGGCTGATAACCGGCTGGCAATCCAGAGATGCAAAATGGTGCCTGTCCCTATTTTGCAGTCAGACGCGGTCGAGGTTGAGTTCGAGTGACTTGAGCTTGGCTTTCGAAATCAGCTTGCGCTCGAGAGCGTTCTCGAATCGCGTTTGCACTGTGCATTCTGATTGCTTTGACGGCCGTATCCTGCCAGAACAAATCGGTTGAAAAGCTGCCTTTCAGGTTTGTCATGGGAACGAACAGCTACGTTACGCCGGCCCCACCAATGCCTGGCAAAGCCGCTCTCATGCAGGAGCCGACCTTCCTCACTACGCTCCAGCGGATCACCGAAAGGGAGGACGGTTACCCGGGCCCCGGGATTGAGAACGAGTACTCAAAGATGGACCCTGCGAACTGCGACGGCACCCTCGTGGTCCTGCGTGGAAACACCGCCGCGTTCTATCTGTATGATGCCGTGAGCTGCAAGCTGTTGCGGCAGATCAAGGCGTTTGACGACTGTGACTACGCTGAGCCCGAGCCGAGATGGGACCCCTCGAACGCCAAGGTCTTTTACTATCCATGCAACATGAAGCTCATGAGCTACGACTGCGGAACCAACACCTCGAAGACCGTCCGCGACTTCCGTAGCGATTTTCCCGACGGTGCGTACATAACGACGAAGGCGGAGGGCGACGCCTCTCTCGACAGGCGGTACTGGTGCTTCATGGTCGAGGATTCGAAAAACGAACTGGTGTCGGTGATGTGCTACGACAGAATCCAGGACCGCGTCCTGGGACGCAAGGACACCGGATTCCCCGACGCGATCAACTGGGTCGGCATGAGCATGTCAGGTGACTACTGCATAGTCGGCTACGAAGACAAGGCGATCTACACGCAGGTGTTCTCGAGGGACTTTGCCCACACGGTCACACTTCCCGATGGGTCCGCGGGGCACGGCGACGCGGCTTTGACATGGGATGGCCGGGACGTCTACGTATATCAGAACGTCCGCACCGACTTCATCTCGATGGCCGACATGGGCACTGGCAGAGAAACGAGGCTGCTGCGAATTCCTTTTGACGTGAACCCCGACATCGGGCTCCACGTTTCAGGTAACTGCAACGGCACCCGGGGCTGGGCGCTTGTCTCGACTTACGGCGCCATGGAACCTCCGCCTGGTAAGAAGCACGCCTGGATGGACGAGCAGTTGCTTATGTTGGAGCTAACCGCGAAGCCCAGGGTATGGAGAATAGCGCACACTCAATCCTACACATCAGATGATTACTCTGGTGAGAAGAACTACTACGCCGAGGCGTTCGCCTCGATAAACACGGGCGGAACGCGGATATACTGGGGCTCGAACTGGCGGCGCTACTCGCCCGATTATTCCGATGCCTACCGGGTCATCCTGCCGGACAAGTGGCCCGCCGCNATGCCGGGCGGGGCTGCGCCCGAAGTGCGATAGCACGGTCACGGCACTTATGCCGTCGGCTTCCANGCGGGCGACACCGCGTCNCTCAATATCGATGGCANCGCGATGATCACGATGGAAAGCACGAGGCAGACCACCGCGCCGGTCAGCACTGCGAAAGGCGTGGAAGTCCTGTCCGAGAGTAAGCCGAGAACCAGGCCCCCTATAGGCGCGGTGCCCTGGAAGACCAGGATATAGAAGCTCATGATCCGCCCGCGCATGTCCCTGTCGACCCGGGACTGCAGGACCGTGTTGATGGAGGCGCTCGCCATCAGGAAAGTGACGCCGATGCCGAACGTCATCGCGAGCGAGAGGTAGTAGTTGTGGGACAGCCCCAGCCCGATGAGGATGAATGAGAACGCGAGCAGCGAGCCCTTGATGATCTCCCGCTCCCTGACGCGCCCGCTCAACCGGGTCACCAGCGGTGCGCCTACGACCGCTCCCAGCCCGATCGCCCCGAGCAGCCATCCGTACCCCCACGACCCTTTGTGCAGCACGTCTTTGGATTCGGCGGGCAGGAGGACGATCAGCGCGATCCCGGAGACGGCCGCGATTCCCAGCACCACCAGGAGGTTGACGGCCCAGCGGTTGTGGCGCAGGTAGCCCAGGCCCTCTTTGATATGGTCCCACGCGCTTCCGACGTGAGCCTCCTGCACGGCGGGCAGAGGGCTTATGAGCATCAGGGCCCCGATGACCACCAGGAAGCTGGCGGCGTTGATGTAGAAAGCCCCCGCGATGCTCCAGACGCCGAGGATTATAGAACCCAGGGCCGGCCCGATGAACCTCGCCATGTTGAACTGTGCCGCGTCGAGAGCTATCCCGTTGAGCATGTCCTCCGGCGGGACCAGGTCCGGCACCATCGACCTCCACGCGGGGAAGTTGAAGACAAACGCGATGCCCATCAAGGTGGTCAGGACCATGATCAGAGCGAGCGACGAGACGCCAAGACTCGTGGCTATGGCCAGGCCGAGCGCGGCGAGCATCATGATCACCTGCGTGACGATGATGAGCTTGCGTCTGTCCACCCGGTCCGCGAGCGAGCCCGCATACAGGACGAAGAACAGGATGGGCAGGAAAGTCGCCAGGTTCACGGCGCCCACCCACCCGTTCGAGCCGGTCAGCTCTTTCACGTACCAGAGCAGGACGGCGGTGTGTATCCAGGTCCCGACGTTCGAGAGAAAGGCGCCGGACCACAGCAGCCGGAAGTCGCGATATCCGAAAGCCGAAAGCACTCCGCCCCGGAACAGGGTCTGGCGGACGAGGTCCGTCGTCGGCGCGGTGACGTCGGCCTCGAGCTCGCCGAGCCTGTCTTCACGCCGGGGAGGGCCGCCCGTGGCGGGTGGTTCATCCACCTTATTTGAGGAGCATCAGTTCGAAGAGCGCTTTGCCCTTCTCGCGAGCACGCGTTCCGGGAATATCGACCGACATCTCCAGGTCCGCGTTGAAGTCCAGGTAGTAGGGCTTCGCGAAAAGGCGGACCAGCGGCCTCGCCCACCCGGGGGCGAGCTCGAGGAGGTCGAGCGCGTCGATGAGCACGGCGTCGCGAAGGGCTAAGTGGATGTCACCCTCAGCCGTATGCCAGTGGAAGTCCAGGTTCTTCGGGTACTTCCTGCCGCCGGGGGCTTTCTCGAAGTCGCGCGTGACCAGCGTCAGCGGCGTAGCGTCATCGACCAGGATCTCGTCTCCGCGGGCGAGGTAGAATATCGGGATCTTGACGCCTCCGAACCCGAAGAGCTTCGTCGAGGTCACCTGTACGAAGATCGCTGTGAAATCGCCGACGTGCGTGCGTCCCCAGTACCAGTGGTCGATGTACTGGCTCGTCGAGATATTGCCCCAGTTGTGGTCGTGGTAGCCAGTGCCCGTGGTAGTGGTAGTCTTCCCGTCTTTCGTCAGGGTCAGTTCCACCGTGCCGTATGGAATGGGTACGACCCAGCCGATGTACTTCGTCCTGGCGCCGTCGTAGTAGGTGATGCCGGCGCCGGGACGCCACGAGGGTGCGCCGCGGTGGAAATCCAGGTCGACCGAGAAACCGTCGCCCTCGGTGTGCAGCTTGTAGTTGTCGAGGTCGCCCTCGAGCGTTTCGGGCCCCATCCGGACGTCGCACCTGTCGGCCGCCGCCGAGAACTCCTCAAGTTTGTAGTCATTGGCTATCTTGTGCTTGGTGCCGTCCGCGAACTTGATGATGGTGGTCACGTTGGGCGTTACCGGAGGCGTGTTGGGTGACTTCGCCTTTGTCGTGAAATCGACTACGACGGTGGTTCCATCCTCGAACTGAGAATCGAAGTACCACCATTCGAACGCCTCGGGATGGTCCCTGGTCCGGTAGCCGTCCTCCCACACTTCGACTTCCGGCTTGAGGCCTTCTCTTTCGAGCTCGGCCGCTTTTTCGTCAGCAGGGCTGCTGTCCTCGGCCATCGCATGTCCTTTCGATCAACGAGCGTGAACGCATGGTCAGTCCGAAAGGATTCTACAGGAACGCACCGCCGGGGTCAGGCGCAAGCGGTGCAGGAAATCACGCAACGTGCTCCAGGGTGACCTTGACCCGGCCGGGCACTTCCTCGACCCAGCCGGTTCGCACGATGCTCCCGGTCCATGCCTCGTAGAGGCCGGTCACCTTGCCGGCGACGATTCCCGGGTGGAACGGGTTCTCGACGACGAAGAACACCTTGCGCCCCTCGACCCATGCGGCCACCGGGTTGCCGATTCCCATCCACGGAAAGTCGGCCATGATGTTGACCACGGGGCTTCCCTGCGGGATCGAATATCGCACCGCCGAGGTCTCGCGCATGTACTTCTGCTCGAGGCCCTCCATGAGCGAGGGCAGCTCGGCGCCGAACTCTCGCTCGAGCCCGGTCAGCACAGCATCGAAGCTCTGGGCGGGAAGCGCCACAAAACGCATACCCGTCTGCGAGTGCCGCAACACGCCTTTCTCGAGGTCGAGGTAGATGCTCTTGGTAACCGACCAGGGCACGCTGCATTTCTGGCACTTGTCCAGCTCGACGTTGCCGGGCAGGTACTGGATTTCAGCAAGGACCAACTGCTCCTCGACGGGTGGCTCGTCGCTCACTTTCTGGATGGTGATCACGAACTCGTCTGACTTGACCCGTTCCCATCCGGCCGAAACTCCCACGCGCTCCATGAACTCGAACACGCCGGTGCCATCGCCCGCGATAAGGGGCACGGAGTGGGGGTTCATCACGAGCACCCGCGCATGGCTGTTGCTCACGTACTCGACCATCTCGGCCCGCCCCATGCCGAGCCCCGCCATGTAATTGAAGATGAACCTGCTGGTCGCTTTGATGGCCGGCTCCGGGCGCGCCACCTTGCCCCGCGGCATCCTGGCGAGGAATCCGGGCATCAGAGTCTTGATGAAGCGCTTGCCGACCTCTCTCTCCGCGCGGCAGATTATGGGGTCTATCGAGAAGTTCATCCACCTGGAAACGCCGTCAAAGAGCGCGCGCAGCTCGTCGACCTCGAGGTAGACCAGGCGGGTGTGCGCCGAGTCCCGCCCTATGATCGTGCCGTTCGGGGTCCACGCCAGGAACTTCCCGTACGGGACCGGGAAGCCGCAACTCTTGCAGTACCTCATCGGATCACCTTCCGTTACCAGCCGGCCAGTCGAAGCGCCTTTGGCGATACCTCAAGAGCAGCGCGAAAAAGGAGAAGCCGGTGATACATATATAGGTCTCACTTCGGATTACGTCAAGTTTCCCGAGGCGCAGGAGCCTTTGTTCCCGCGTCGAAGTCGAAATGGGATATACGACTGCTGGTGCTACAATGGTAAGACAGCGGCATGGCAACGAACGAAGAGGGGGCATCATGGCTGACAGTGTCTACAAGGTTATCGAGCTCGTTGGATCGAGCCCAACGTCCTGGGAGGACGCCGCCAAGAACGCGGTCGAGATGGCGAGCAAGTCCCTGAAGGAACTCCGCATCGCTGAGATCGCGGACCTGGACATGAAGGTGGAGGACGGCAAGATCACGGCGTACCGCGCCAGGGTCAAGGTTTCCTTCAAGTACATGGGCAAAGAGTAAGCTCGCTTAAGCTGGAAGAATCGCCGGGAGGGCGTTCACGTCTTCCCGGTTTTTTCTTTTGTGCTACCTGGGTCTGACCCCGGTGGCGCAAGTGGCTCGATCAAGCAGTCCAACCTGAAATCACCCATCCGTGGGCTTGCGGCCGTCCCGTTACAGGTTGAACCAAATGGTAGAGGCTTAATAAACTGAGGGCAACTCAATGCTTACCATGACAACGACCTGGATAGCGGTTGCAACTGCGTTCGTTGCGACTGCCTTCATTTCGAAAGAACTCGCCCCGCAGGCGCGGCAGGGACGCAAACTTCTATTTCTTCGTGGGCCTGTTTCTGGGGCCGTTCGCCCCGCTGATGATCTTGACTCCGCTGCCTGATCATCACGGCGATGAGGCGACGGGCAACCAGGAGAAGCATATTCGCTTCATCAAGGGGACGAAATGCCCGCGCTGCCACCGGCAGGTCCCGGTCAGAGCGGAGCAGTGCAATCGCTGTGGAGAGCCCATCACCACATACTGGTGGGAGAGGACGGACAGGCCGATCTCTACGCAGCCTTGAGGTCGATCGCAGATATTGATAAGCACACATTCCTTGACGCTTTGGATACCGCAATTGGCGTTCTATCGGACGAGACTGTTGTTTTAGGGTCTGAGCACCGGTCAAGCACAATACACGATATGGAATAAGGGAGGGTCTTCATAGCCATGCCAATGGATCCCGATGATCACAGTCTTCCGGACGTTCATAATGCAATAATGGCATATTCTTCCTATGATCCCATGTAAAAAATTCCTGTTCGCCTTTGCTTCGAAGCGGAATGCCAGCGTCCTGAATGCAACGTCTTACAAAGGCATTACCTCTTGTTCGCAGGTAAACTCCGATTCCGGCAGCTGGCGGTAGCCGTCAACCGCATAGTCGTTGACCGTGAACTCGAAGCAGGCTCCGGCGTCGTTGTAGGCCCTTACCGTTCCACCGTAGAAGTTCACTATTCTCTCGACGGTGGCGAGCCCGATGCCGGTACCGGTACCGGTCTTCCCCTTGAAGAACGGGGCGAACACGAGGTCGATATCCTCGGGCGGGATCCCCGAGCCGTTGTCCCGCGTCAGGTAGCGGTGAGCCCCGTACGTGTCTTGTCCGAGATACGAAACCTTTATTACCAACTGTCCGCCGCGCGCGTGTTCCAGAGCATTATTGATCAGATTAGCGAAGACCTGGCGTATTTGCGTGGGGTTGGCCATGATGCGGCCCATGTCGTCCCCGACTTCGATGGCCGCTCCCTCTTCCTCCAGTAGTGGTGTGACTTCCTCCATGACGGAGCCGATCACGGCTTTGACGTCCACTGATTCTATACTCTCTGGTGTGAGGCCGACCTGCGCGAGGGTCAGCAGGTCTGTGATGAGGCTGCTCGCCCTCTCGACGCTCCTCTTTATCGAGTCGATCAGCTCGGCTGCCTCCTCATCGACTTCCCCGCCGGAAAGGTCTTTCAGCCTGTCCTCAAGGTTTCCGGTCGTCAGGCCAATAGTTGCAACGGGGGACCTCAGGTCGTGCGAGACCGTGTGCGCGTACCCTTCCAGCTCCTCGTTGGCGCGCAATAGCGCCTCCTCGGCGACCTTGCGCTCGGTGATGTCCTCTATTGCCAGAAGTATCATATGTGTGGCACCCGTTCCACTTTGAATGCGCCTGGCGTTTAATAACATGGTCTTCTGCCCTATAGCCGGGAAGTCGTGCTCGACCTCGAAGTCCTCGATACTCGTTTTCTCCGGAA
>JGI24133J20442_1000129_pt1 | contig 22263 bp, 22 predicted proteins | sample BarGraNGADG00311_2_FD_20442 | JGI IMG/M metagenome (IMG submission 20442)
ATGCCGCTTTACAATAGCTTATATCCGATTAATAATTGTATCATTATAGAATAATGCATTTATTTCAACTTTAAGAAAAATTATTGATAACTAACAAATAGAATAATTATATGTGTTTTTCAGCAGGTGCAAGTTTTGTTGGAGGGGTCATCATTTCTGGTATCGGAGTTGCTACAATCAGAGAAGTTCATAAGCCTTCACAGCTGGTTTTTGCCTGCATCCCTCTGTTTTTTGGTATTCAGCAGATTGTGGAAGGATGTCTATTTTTACTCAATATCTTATTTCAGTATGGTGTTTCTTTGCCGCATTAATAAGCGGTGTAATTTTCTGGATACTCAGGGATGCAAAAAAGGAATTCAGTTTTGAGAGGCTGGCTTTAGCAAAAATCAGTTCAGTCATAATACCTCATAAATGAGAAGGAACGCTTAGATGCATATTGCTAATAAAATATTGATCCCGGTTTTCGTTTTCTCTCTGATAAGTCTGGGTAATAGTTCTACAACAGAAGACATTGATATTCATCAGCTATGGCTTGATTGCAGGTTAAAAGAAGAAGTCCCGTTTCAAGTTTTTAATACTGCAGTTAAGGGGTACCGGCATATGGAGAAGATTACTAAGAAGAACATTATCACTATAATTGATTTTTCAAAGCCATCAACTGAAAAGCGGTTTTTTGTTATTGACATTAATAGCAAACAGCTTGTATATAAGTGTTTAGTCGCACATGGTAAAAACTCAGGTGATATTTATGCGAAAAGCTTTTCAAACCTGCTGGGATCTCTTAAAAGCTCCCTCGGATTTTATATAACCGCAGAGACCTATTCAGGTGTTCATGGATTTTCTCTGTTGCTTGAAGGTCTCGAAAAAGGTATTAACGACAATGCCAGAGACAGGGAGATAGTCATTCATGGTGCAGAATATGTAAGTGAAGAATTTATTAAAAAATATGGCAGACTGGGCAGGAGCTGGGGATGCCCGGCTTTGCCGCTTGAAATTTCAAAAGAAATAATTGACAAAATTTCAGGAGGCAGTTGCCTGTTCATCTATTGTGATGATGCTTATTATAAAGAAAATTCCCGGTTTCTAACAAATTAACACTTAATACCTCACGCCTCACACCTTTCAGCCTCCGAAGCTTCAGCGAAGGAGGCTCACGCCTCACGCCTCACGCCTTATTTGTTATCAGCTTCCTTTGCTTCTTTTACTATCTCCAGATTATATTTGGCCTTTGCAGCAATTAGCAGATCCTGATTTTTCACCAGTTGTTCGAGTATTTCTATTGCTTTATTCCAGTCACGCGCAAAAACATAACGATTTGATTCACTGAAAGGTTTACCTGAATAGAGTTGTTTTGTTTCCTGAACAATTTGAGGAAAGAATTTATTAACATAATTCTCTCCGGCCTGAAATGAAAGGTTTCCAACATCATATCGTGCTCTGTAAAACGATGGTTCAATTGTAATTAAGCCTGATAAGGTGGGTCTCGACCGGTACAACGTTGAATTGTCAACCCCGCTGCGGTTTATCAGATCGCCACCTGCTGAATAAAGAGATAAATAAACATTTATATTGAGGTAAAAATTCTTTGTTTTACTTGTTCCTTCATTATCACTGTCAACTAACGTCTCCCAGTTAAAAAAGATACTTAAAGAATCCAGAGATAAGAGAAGGTTTGTTTTATACCGGTTACAGATAGCGGTAATGGTGTCTGCGGGTAACAATGTTGTGAGAAGTCCCGATCCGATACCCTTTTTCAGAGTATCACCTACTACAAAACTGAATGAACTATCGCTTGAAAATGAGGATAATCCTTCTACTAAACCTGATACTCCGGCCTGATAAGAAACCTTTTCTTTCTGCTTTACATTTACCGGTAATGTATAGTCGAACAAATTGACAAAAACGATATCATTATGACCTTTTTCCAGAATAATCTCAGGATCAACTCTCCTTCCTATATAAATTATCTTAGTGCACGAAGAGAGCAGCACTATTAAAGATACCTGCACTAAAAAAGTGATAAAATGTTTCATTGTTCGTCAGGTTCAGTTCGACAATACAAAAGTAAAGAAAGTTATAACGGAAGTTTTCGATAAACATTGTTTTGTCAGTGCGATGCCATAAAGAACCAGGTCTTATGTACCAGTCTGAAAACAATTAGAAATTGCTAATGTTCGTACAATTCTTCGAACTTATGCAAGATTTATTTTCTATAATGCAGGCAGAAGGTTCAAGTATAGCGGAATCAGAATTTATATTTAATTTAGACTTATTAAATTTTTAATTTTGTACAGTTTAATCATTAAATCAACGCTGCCATGAAGGAACTAGTTCGTTGCCGTCCATGTGGATTTGTAATTGAAGCAGATAAACTCGGAGATGTTTGTCCGGCTTGCGGAATGCCCAGAAAAGTTTTTGAACCTTACAGGGAAAGGGTTTCCCGAAACAGGTTGATTCTGTTGAATTTTGATTTTCATCCCATATCTATTCACCTTTCTCAGGCTCTTGTTATTGCTATCCCGATTCTTGTAATTGTGACAAATCTTTTTAAACATTTTCAAGTTGAAATACTGAAAGATGTATTAATATTTTCAGTAATCATTTTCCCGTTCACCCTGGTTCTTGCAATTATCACCGGAATTATTGACGGACTTACACGATTTAAAACACTTGCAACTCCGATATTACGGGTTAAAATTATATTCAGTCTGATTATACTTTCATTATCAGTTGCTTTATTTTTCATAGCTCCGCAAGGCAATTTAAATGTGCTGACACTGATATTAAGTGTACTCTCTCTCGGTGCCGGGTTCCAGCTGGGTTTGTGGGGGAAAAAGCTTATTAATGTAATCTTACCTGGTTCATATCCCCTGAAGAAAGGAAGCAAAGTATCTAAACCCGATGAGGAGAAAGTGTAACTTTGTATTCAAATTATGTGCATGAAGGCTGTCACTATAAAAGAACTCAAGGAAGAACTGACTGATTATAGCCCTAAAGAATTGAGGGAGATATGTTTGCGTTTGGCACGATTTAAAAAGGAGAATAAGGAATTATTAACCTACTTACTCTTTGAATCATCAGATGAAGCATTATATATAGAAAGCGTAAAAAAGGATGTTGATGAGCAATTTGAGCAGATAAATAGAAAAAGTCATTACCTGATTAAGAAAAGTTTTCGTAAGATTTTGCGTACTATCAGGAAGTTTGCCAGGTATTCACAAAAAAAAGAAACAGAAGTAGAATTGCTGTTCTATTTTTGTACAAAACTAAAAAAATTCACACCGTCAATCCTGAGAAATGCCGGACTTCATAATTTTTATCTCAGGCAGATAGATGTAATCAGGAAAAAATTAATCCTCTTACATGAAGATCTTCAGTTTGACTATGAAAGGGAGTTGAATGAACTAAACAAAGGTTTATAAATAGAATAAAATGAACTACAGAACATTAGGAAAAACCGGTTTTAACGTATCCGAAATCTCTCTTGGAACGTGGCAATCAGGAGGGAAATGGGGAACACACTTTAGTGACAGGAACTCTGATCAGATAATTAACAGTGCTATAGATAAAGGTGTTAATTTTATCGATACAGCTGATGTTTATAATGGCGGTTTAAGTGAAGTTTCAGTTGGAAGAGTCATTCGCTCCCGGTCTGAACGGATTTATATCGCTACAAAATGCGGACGACAGATAAGTCCCCATATAAATTCAGGGTATCAACCGAAAGTTCTGAAAAAATTTATAGAGGATAGCTTAAAACGAACAGGATTGGATACACTTGATCTTGTCCAGCTGCATTGTCCGCCACCTGAAGTATATTATCGCCCTGAAATTTTTGAAACCTTCGACCATTTGAAAGAAGAGGGTAAGATTCTGAACCTGGGAGTAAGTGTGGAAAAAGTTGATGAGGCCCTGAAAGCAATTGAATACCCTAATGTAACTACTGTTCAGATAATCTTCAACCTTTTCCGTCAGAAACCGGCTGAACTGTTTTTCGGTGAAGCTAAAAGACAAAATATAGGAATCATTGTAAGGGTGCCTCTGGCCAGTGGTCTACTTACCGGTTTATATAATTCAGGTACTGTTTTTGAAACCGGCGATCATCGGTATTTCAACCGGCAGGGTGAAGCTTTTGACAAGGGCGAGACATTTTCAGGGATTAATTATGAACTGGGACTAAAAGCTGTTGACGCGTTAAAATCATTATTCCCCGATGCGAAGAATCTTGCTCCGCATGCATTACAGTGGATACTGAACTTTAAGGAGGTGAGTACTATAATTCCAGGTGCGTCGAAAGTGGATCAGGTGCATTCCAACCTGTCAGTCTTTGATCTTCCAGCCCTATCTCCCGGACAGATCTTAGCCATGAACAATATTTATAATCAATACATAAAGAAAGAAGTACAAAATTTGTGGTAATAGAAAGATGGAGCAGTACAGAAGTATATTTTGCGTTGGAGTGAAATTGAAGTAACCAAATTGATCAAAGGCTGCAAATGATGCGGCCTCTGTTTTTTTAAATTCAGGATGTTTTTACCAGTCCTCCACATTCCTGAACAATTCGGGTCAATTATGGTTATTATGTTATTATATTGAATGAGAATAAAATGAGAACGAAATCTATTAAACAAACCGCCACCTTTAATGCTTCGCCGGAAAAGATCTACGATCTGATAATGGATGAGAAGAAACATGCTGAATTTACGGGTTCTAAGGCAACCATAAGTACAAAGCTAAATGGTAAATTCAGTGTATTTGATGGATACATTCATGGGCACAATATTGAATTGGTGAAAGGTAAAAAAATAGTTCAGGCATGGCATTTTGCTGAAGAGGGATGGCCTGATGACCATTTAAGTATTTGTACTTTCGAGTTGGAACAGGCAGGTAATAAAACAAAACTCAGATTTCTGCAGACTAATGTTCCGGAACATACTGTTGCGTCGATCAGTGACGGATGGAAACAATATTACTGGAACGGTATGAAAGCTTATTTAAAAGCCAATTGACCCGATAAGTTGTGTGCCAAAAAGTGCGAAACGTATTCCATTAGTTTCCAAATACTTTTTTAAGTAATTCCGATGTCCTTGCCATTGGATCCTTACGGATTTTCAATTCCTCTTTGGCTATCATAATGAAGAGACCGTCAATAGCTTTTTGGGTTACATATTGAGTAAGATTTGGATTAATTTTCCTGACCATGGGGATCTTATTATAGATTGTAATCAGATCGCTCCAGTATCGGGTAGCGTTAACATTATCGAGTGACGTCTTAATTATTGGTTGGAATTTTTCAATAAGCTCAGGAGATGTTGTGTTCTTNAGATACATAGTAGCTGCGTTATCTGCTCCTTTAACAATATTGATTGCATCTCGTACGGTCATACCTTTTATTGCCGCAATAAAAATAGTTTTTGCTTCGCCAGCTGCTTTTTCAGCAGCACGGTTCATAGATTCATTAAATTCATCAACCTTATTACCCATGCCAATGGTCCTGAGTTTTGATTCCACTTCCTTTGCTTCGGAAGGAAAGGGAATTTTTATTTCAGGATTGCCCCAATATCCATTCAAAACCGATACCAGTTTTACACTTTCACCTGTTCCGTTTATAAGGGCTTCCTTAATGCCATCAGCTGCATCCTTTTCAGTCAGACCTTTACTTTTGGAGTTGAATATTTTTTTCGCATCCTTAAAAAACTGGGCATCTGTCTGCTGGATACAAAGAATTACAATTAGGGCAACGGAATAAATTTTTTTCATATTACCGGTTGTTTGAAGTATTTGCTTCTTTATACAAATTCCCTGCCATATTTGTTTTGTCCTTCAACATGACTTATACCTCACACCTCACGCTTCATTTGCTGATAAAAGTTTTATTTGTTAATTTAGCTAGATAAAGATTTAATCATGAGGAAAATACTATTAACTCTGTTTGTACTTCTTCTTATCTCAGGGGGTACGCTTTTTGGACAATCATTCGACTGGAATGTCAGGGGAGGAGTTAACCTGATGAAATCCTATACACCGGGCAAAGACGTTGCGGTACTTTACCATCTCGGCTTGCAGGCAGGTATCATAATTACCAGTTTTGGCTTTTATGGTGAGGCATTATACTCTTTGCACGAGGACCAGTATGGTGGTGATCCAATCACCTATTTTATCCCTTCTCTTATCGTAAAAGGTTACTGGCAAAAACGCCTGTTTATTGAGCTTGGTGGTTCTTATTTGTCCAAAACAGGTGAATCGGGCGTGTCTGATGATATCCGAAATCCTGATGATAAGGTTTGTCCCCTCGTGGGCATGGGTGTTAAAGTTTCCAAGTTAGAAGTTTCACTGCGTACAATATTTAAGCAATCAATCTCTTATGGAGTTTTTCAGATTACAGCGGCTCTGAAATTCTGATATTATTATTCAGGTTCATTATTGATTTTTGAATCGACCGACCATTTGCCGGCGCCATAAATTAAAAGATATATCAGCAGAAGGGTCATGGCAAAGTCAGTACGGTATTCATGTGCCCATGGCCACAATCCTTTATGTATCAGAATTGGTATTTTAGTTGATATAAACGCAGTAATCATGATGATTATCAGAGGTACCGATGCCAATCTTGTAATTAATCCGACAATAATAAGAGTACCACAAATAATCTCAAAAGTCCCGGTAAAATATCCCCAGAATGCTGGATGGCTGAATCCAATAGTTAAAAACCTCCCTGTACCTAAAAGTTCAGGGAACAGGTATTTCTGGATCCCCTCTGTCAGGAATATCAGACCGACAGTTAACCTGATCAGGATTGATCTGTTATCTTTTACTGTAGCGAAAATAAGAGAACTTAATCCTTTTTTTGTTTTCATGGCTGATGCAAATTTTATTTTTTTGTTTTGTTCATTTTAAACTTAAAAGGAATATAACAATAAACAGTAACTTTTGTTCCGTTCACTGCGGAACAAAAAACCTTCAGTTTCAAAAAGACAATCAGGTTCAAAAGGCTATTTATTCCAATAAATATTATTGTAATTTTGTAGTTATAAAAAACAGTTTTGAATAATAGAAATGAAAGCAGAACTTGCAGCAGTTGATAGTACGATTAAAATGCCTGTGTTGTTTGTAGGGCATGGAAGCCCGATGAATGCCATTGAGGAAAATGAGTTTGTGGAAGCCTGGCGGGACCTTGGAAAATCCATTCCAAAACCCGGAACCATTTTGTGCATTTCTGCACATTGGGAAACTAGAGGTACCTTTGTAACCGCCATGCCCAAACCTCCTACGATTCATGACTTTGGAGGCTTTCCACAGGAGTTGTATGATGTTCACTATCCGGCTCCGGGAAGCCCTGAGCTCGCCTCGAGCGTCAAACAGGCTATTACTTCAACCAGGGTTGGGCTCGATGAGAAATGGGGACTTGACCATGGTGCATGGAGCGTGATCAGGAATATTTATCCCGGGGCAGAAGTCCCTGTCATTGAAATGAGCCTTGATTATAATCAGACTCCGCAGAAGCATTATGAACTGGCAAAGGAACTTGCATCTTTCAGGAATAAGGGAGTCTTGATAATTGGGAGCGGGAATATGGTTCATAACCTGAGGATGATAGCATGGGATCATGCCAACAAACCGGAATATGGTTTTGACTGGGCACTGCGGGCAAATGAAATTTTAAAAAATCTGATACTTGAAGATAATCACAGAGATCTCATCAATTATTCGGGACTCGGCAGGGATGTGCAACTCGCTGTCCCCACACCTGAGCATTACCTGCCTTTGCTTTACTCATTGGCACTGAAAGAAGAAAATGAATCTGTTTCATTCTTCAATGATAAAATTGTGATGGGTTCATTGTCAATGATCTCCCTGAGAATAGGATGAATTGTACTGTCGTCTGTGAGGGCGATTAGTATAAGCCGGAAGAAGACTTCCCGCAGATAGAACTTAATAGTAATACCGGAAATAAACCTTATCTTTGAACAATTACAGCCGGACCGGATAATTATTAACCAACCAAATATGATTTTATGGGTAGATCGCAGGAAACATCAAACAAAAAAGAGGTAAAGAACAAGAAGGATAAAAAGAGAAAAGATAAGGAAAAGAAGAGGTTGATCAGGAAAGAGAGTGGAAAAAGCAGCTATGCGGATATGATCGCCTATGTTGATGAATATGGTAAGATAACTTCGACTCCTCCTGATCCGAATAAAAAGATTGAAATCGAAGCAGATAACATCGAGACAGGAGTCAGGAAAAATGTCCCATCTCCAAAAGCCAGTTATATAAGAAAAGGAGTCGTAACCTTTTTCAACGATTCAAAGGGCTTTGGATTTATACGTGATATGGAAAATAATCAAAGTGTTTTTGTTCACGCCAATAACCTCCAGGAACCTATAAAGGAGAACAATATTGTCTCATTCGAAATAGGGAAAGGGCCCAAAGGATCGACAGCATTAAATGTAAGGTTGTTTAAAGAGGAATAATTTCGTACCATTTGGCTTCGCCGGTCTCCTCTTCGCTACCAGGAAGATTATCTAAAAATCGTTTGTGAATAACTTCTAGATTTTATTTTAAACAATTTCGTCATTTCATTGTTCTTATTACAATGATTGACTTGTTATTATATATGAATCTAACCTGTGATTTCTCCTTTAAAAGAGAAATAGCAATCTCAAAAGTTGCGTTTCATGCAACACCTACCCATATCATTTTTAATTCACATTTATTTTTATTTTGACATGAAGAATATTCTAAGAAAGATAGTCTCGATTACATTTATGATGACATTAGCTCTAAAGGTATTTGCTCCGGAGAGCGAATCCCTGAGCGTAATCAGACCTACCCCTGTAGAACCGTTTAAAAATCTCATTCACGCAATAGGAATGGTTGAAACTCAGTATGACACTCTGGCTTTTAATCCGCTTGAAAATGCCGTGGGTTATTTCCAGATCCGTCCGATAAGGTTGGTTGACTATAATATAAGAACCGGTAGTACTTATTCCATGGCAGATCTGTTTAATTATAAAACCTCCGAGAAGATATTTTTATATTATGCTTCAGAGATCGGACCATACAATTTTGAACGGATAGCCAAGACCTGGAACGGTTCTGGTAAGAATACCCTTCTTTACTGGGACCAGGTTAAAAAATTTCTTTTTGAACCCGCAACGCTCAGTAATTCACTATTATAAAGCATAAGGAGCCGGACCTGCCGGCATTAATTATAAGGTAGCCGGTCGTGCCTTTAGAAAGATGTATTCACGAAACGGTCTGTAATTTAACATAAAAAGAAAGTTTAAGAAGCCGTCTCATATTATGTTTTGAGACGGCTTCTTCTCATTTTACCAATTGAGGTAACCTGTAGTAAAACATGAATCCACCTTCCTGCTTAATGAAGCTGCAATCAGGATGTTTATCGAAAAAATCTTTTGCAGTCGATTTGGCAACTATATAAACAGGTTTGTCTATCTCACCATTCAGCAACCACTCTTTGTTACTGCTTTCACTATTTCCTCCTGGCATTTTCTGGAAATAAAAATAGGGTGCATAACTGTAAAATCCTATAGTTGTAACGTATACATCCTGACCTGAAATGCTTTTATAAAAGTTGATTGCCGGAGCCTGTGAATATCCCTCAATCTTAGGAACAACTGCCTTAAGATAGAAAAAAATGCAGAAGGCTGTCGCATAGAACAAAATAATAACTCCCTTGAAAAATTGTTTTTGTCTGATGATTATCAAAGAAATACAAATGAATATAAGATAAGCAGCGCCAATAAGGAATTCATAACCACTCCACTTTACGGGTGCATTAAGACAGGCAATGGCAAAATCATCTTTAATATACGGTATTATCAAATCTTTGTACCTGACAACTAGTGGAAGTCCCATAAGTATAATTGAAAATACAGTTCCTGTTATCAATAGTATCCATACAAGGTATTTCTTAATTTCTTCCTTTCTGTTAACCAGTCCATATATGTAATATGCTGCCAGGTATGAGAGCGGAAAATAAGCAAGAGATGAGTAGTGTACAATTTTAGTTTTAACAATTGAGAATAATATCATTACAACCCAGAAAAGTATTAACATCCATTTAAGGAAGTAATTTCCTTTATCCCGGGAATCAGAATTTTTCCTGAATATAACCGGCAGAGCCAGAACAGAGATAGGAAAACATCCGAGTAATACTATCAGGAAATGATAATAAATTGGTCCGGAATGTCCGGCAACTGGATTAATGAACAGGTCAACCTGATATTTAATGAATTCCCTGATGAACCAGAAACTGTTATTGATCATCTCAGGTCCAAACCATAAGCAGGTAATTACTAAGCAGGATACTGTGAAAACCAGTAGATTTTTCCAGTTTGAAATTTTTTTGAACTTCATCGTTATCCAGTAAACCAGCACTGAAATTCCTGCAATAAGCAATCCGACAGGACCTTTTGTAAGTGTCGCCAGTCCAATCGAAATTCCCGCGAAAAAAGCATATTTAAATCCTTTGCTTTCTCCTGTATTTCTGATGCTCTTTGACAGAAAAAGAACCGACAGGAAAATAAAAAAATTAAAAAAAGGATCAATAATACCCGATTTAAAATAGATGTGTGGCAGAAACGATCCAAGATATGCTAATGCCCATATAAAACCGAATTTTTCATCGAATAGTCTTTTCCCGAGGAAATAAAATATGATAAGTGTAAAGATTCCTATTACGGCATTTGGGAGACGTGCAGCAAACTCAGTAATCCCGAATACCTTCATGCTCAGTGCCTGCATCCAGAAAAACAGTGGTGGTTTTTCCCAAAAAGGATGAAAGTCAATTTGTACGCGGCTGAAATTGCCTGTTACTATCATCTCTCGTGCCGATTCAGCAAAGTTTATTTCATCCCAATCGAACAGATGAACAGAACCCAGAAAAGGGATAAAAAATAAAATTGCTGAAATAACAATTATATATGGATAAATTTTTTTATTCATAATTGTCTAGTTTGTCAGAAGCCTCCACCTGTGAATGCCGGATGTGGTGAGAAAATATAGAATTGAGACTCGTAGCACACCAAAACCATACTTCAGGCTCCTTTTGAAATTAATGCTCGAAGCTTCAGCAAAATATTTGGTTGGACATGTTATTTCTGCTATACTGAAACCATTGTAAAAGATTTGAGCAATTATCTCGTTATCGAAAATGAAATCGTCAGAGTTCAGATCAAAATTTATTTTTCTAAGTACATCAGCTGAGAAAGCGCGGTAACCGGTGTGGTACTCTGTCAGCTTCTGATTCATCAGAATGTTTTGAACTAATGTAAGGAATCTGTTTGAGATATATTTGTATTTAGGCATACCTCCTGTCAGAGCGCTTTTTCCTAATATCCTAGACCCAAACACAACAGGGTATAAACCACTTCCTATAATACTTACCATTGACGGAATTAATTGTGGAGTATATTGATAATCAGGATGTAACATCACTACAATGTCAGCACCCAGTTCAAGAGCTTTTTTATAACAGGTTTTTTGATTCCCGCCGTATCCCTTATTTTCTTCGTGGTGAATAATGTGCTCTATCCCCAACTCTTTTGCCAGGTCAAGTGTATTGTCCTTGCTGTCATCATCGACAAGGATTATCTCATCAACAATATCGAAAGGGATTTCCTTATAGGTCTTTTCAAGTGTTAAGGCTGCATTGTAAGCAGGCAGCACAACAACTATCTTTTTGAAGTTATACATCTATTTTTACGGTACCAGATAATTAAGGTTAATAGTAAAATGCAAATAACTGTCGAGCGCCATGCCCAGGTCTTCAGAACATTGTATGAAGGAGCATATTCTGTTAATTTTATCCCATCATACCTGAAGAGAGGGTTAAGAAAAAAGATGGTGCCATCATTGCATTCAATTTCGGTTCTGATGTAAGTATCCTCTTTATTAAAGAAATACGATCCGGTTGAACAATTTATCACTCTCTTTTTTTCAATCCCATTCTGACCAATGAATTTAATTGAATTCACAGACATATTTAAACTAACAGCAAGAGTATCACTTTTAAAAGTAATTGACTTAATTTCAGGCAATTTCAGCAAGCCAGCTTTCTTTTCTTCGTTGGTCTTAAAAGAACTTAAATTGAATTTTACTCCGATTGACCGACCTGTTCTCAGAGAATTTAAAATAGAATCACTGACCATGTCAGTATTTATCAGGTTAAAGCTGCTGCAAACATCTTCTATATTATTCATATCGTGCGAATCATCATCAGCCATTATAAAAACCGGGTGTCCAAATGAAAGAGCTGTATCGTAATAAGTAGTAAAGAGACGTTTAGAATTTGCAATTTCCAGACAGTTATAGTTGGTTAAGTATTTAAAATCATTTAAAGAATAAGCTTTTCTATAAAAAGGATGCACCACCGTAATAAGAGTTGATGCATCTTTTTTCAATTTGTTTATTATGAATTGTTTATTATTCAAAGTCTGTCGGAAGGGAAAATCCAACCAGCTTACTTTTTTGGCATTTAATACCAGCTGATGATTTTTATAATACTGATAACCATGCTCATATACAGGAATGAACCATTTGTTTTTACCTTCATAAAGATTTATGTACTGATAATCTGAAATGTTGGTAATATCATAATCAAAAAACTTATATATACTATCGAGTAAAATATTTGATTTTGAAGCACTGTTTGATTGATCAAAAATCTTTCGTGTATGGGCATGAAAATTAGCCATTCTCCATTTTGCCGGGTCAAAATTCCGGTATGGATTATAGATATAATCACCAGCAAATACAGTTGGTTCGGGGTAAGTAAATTTTGGAGTAACTAAATATTGCAGAGTGAGTATTATCAAAATGAGAATACAAATTGCAAGTAAGAATTTAGTTAAGATTCTAATTAATTTCACAATCAAAAATTATATTGCCAACAATAAATGAATTATTTACCTATTTAATAAATGAAAAATCATTTAAACCAAAATTAACCAGATATTCTGAAATAGAAAGAATTTTAGATTAATACTATAGATTTTCAGAACTGGTTAGGTTATTTTATTCTTAACTTCACGTTAAAAAGGAAAACACTATGCAAGAAAAAACTGCTTATGGATGGCAAAAACTTCTGACCGGTTATCCCTGGTTCAGATGCGACGGATGTTTTCCGATAACTGCCTATTCGGAGTTCATGCCACCACCCTTGCTTGTATATAAACCCTATGGTAAACCGGATCATGGAATTTTAAGTGAAGATGATCTGTTCGGGTGGAAGATCTCAGAAATGGAAGAGGAATATGAGCTTAAGCCGGGGCTTGAACACATCGGCCACCAGATAATGAACAATATTCTGAAACTTGGCAAGGGACTCCCTCAGCATTTTATAGGTGGCCATGGTAATGAAAACCTTATAAATAACCCATACTGGCCTCCTGAACTGGCTTCTCGCGCCGGTTCTCTGAGTCATGAGAGATATATAACATTATTACCACTGATGCTTTCCCGTACACAGGATGATAAAGGAAGAGTGATATGGACTTTTTTTGGCAACAGTATACATGAACCTGAACAGGTTTTCTGGAAAAGTTTTTTTTCATCACCCGACTCCGAATTGCCCGAAGCTGAATCTGTATCTTTCTTTACAGATCTTTTATCAGAAGCCTATGGAGAAAAATTATCCGGTGCTGACTCTCTTTTCAATGCGGGATTCAGAATAATGACCTCTGAAGGATCTGTACTTCCTGTTTGGACAAAGAAATTTATCGTTAAAAATGATGCTTCATTTCTTGATGTGAGGTATCTATTGTCATTCAGACCTTTCAGCCTTATGCCGGAAACAGTAAAGGATAAATATCTGTCAGGGAATTTATCATTACTTCCATTTCCGGGAAGTCTGGTTTTCTGGGGTATGCCTGGTTACCAGCGTCTGAAAAAGCAATTGGCTGTAGCCGCCCAGATCCCATTACTTAACCTTGTCGCACGGAACAGGGGGATAGGAGGATTCCGGGTGTCACAATCAGGNTGGCTGCATGAACCGCATCCCGATAATAAGAACCTGATAATAAACGAAAATCTTATACATGATACTTATCATCGTACCCATCGCTGGCAGCGGGTCGAGAGATATCAGGATGAACTTAATGAGGTAGCGCATAAGATAAAACTGATAAAAGCTCTGTTCAGTACAGAGCCTGATGCAATGGGTTTATATAATAAGCCATTGGCTTGTAACAGCCAGCTGTGGAATCATAAATTCGAACTTTTATTAGATGGGCCCAGAGCCAACAGGAGAAAAATACTGCATGTGGAGAAGACCTTTTCAAAGGGTGGACTTTTCGGGTACAGGATCTTCTATCCACCAATGCGCGTCGGGGAGCATGAAATATATCTGCATCGTCCCCTTGTAGCCTTTGTCCCGGCAGACTCGGATCAGGCTGTTATAAGATCTGAATCATTGTACGGTTATGTTACAGGATATCACAATAGNGACAAGGATATGACTCATCCTGTAGAGCTCTGGCCACGAATGCAGAGACGTGAATTGTATCTTTCAGCTTTGCATGATTTTAATACGCATAATGATCATTATATTCACCAGACATCTCTTAACATTATTTCATTACTTGAGAATTGGGAAAAACAGGACAGGAAAACTTTAACCAGATCCTTTGCCCAAAACATGTTGAATATGGCAAAGCATAAAACCCTGGAAAAATGGTTTGAGGAACTGGAAATTCGTGGAACTATTCCTGAAAAGTCCAATCAGGTAAGGGAAGCTCTTGGAAAAATCATTGAGCAGAATTATGATTCACAACTGCCGGACTCTCTGACATATACTGAAACGGCAACACGGCAGTTCGAAGAACAGTGGTGGAATGATATTAAATTTCTTTCACAAGGAGAATTTGTATATAAAGATAATGCGGATATAATGCTTGATGAAACCACTCTGTCGATCGTTCAGCATCATCATCGCGATCTGGAACACCTTGGCGATTATTTTATAAAAAGATATCGTAAGGTAATAACCGATGCAGGAATGGAAGGGCAGGCAATGGTAGGAGAACTGCCTTTTAAGTGGGATACACTGTTTGATTTTCTGCAATACGGAGGCTGGCTTGCCAATCAGAAAGGAAGTACCCATGAACGCAATATTCTGGTTGTCATACCAGGAAAAAACCGAAAACAGGCAGTAGTCCTGGGAGATCATTACGATACCGCCTATATGGAAGATGTTTATGCAAAGGAACGAGGCGGATCAGGAGCTCGGTTATCGGCAAAAGGTGCAGACGATAATTATTCTGCCAGCTCAACGCTTTTACAGGCAGCCCCGATCCTTTTAAAACTATCAAAAGAGGGAAAGCTTGAACGCGATATCTGGCTTTTGCATCTGACCGGTGAAGAATTCCCCTCTGATTGTATGGGGGCACGTAATTTCTGTCAGTCACTGATCGAGAATAACCTGAACCTGAAAACTGACGATAAAACAACAATTAACCTATCCGACACAGAAATCGTGGGCGTTTATGTTATGGATATGATCGGTCATAACCGCGATACTGACCAGGATATATTCCAGATTTCACCAGGTAAAAGTGCAGCATCATTATTTCTTGCTTATCAGGCACATATAGCGAATATTATTTGGAATGAGTGTACTCATAAATGGAACAGACAACCTGAAAGATTAAATAAGGATCACGGACATCGGATTAAGGAGTTTCAGGAGATACCTGATATTGCCCGGCATCTGGCTTTAAAAGGGGAGGTGCGTACTCAGTTTAATCCGCATAGCTCTATATTTAACACTGACGGTCAGATCTTTTCCGATACCGGTGTTCCAGTGGTGCTTTTTATGGAGAACTACGACATTAACAGGAGTGGTTATCACGATACAAAAGATACTCTCGAGAATATCGATCTGGATTATGGTGCAGCATTTGCGGCAATTGCAATTGAGACGGTGGCCAGGATGGCAACTTTGAAGGAACTTGGGTTTTGAGGAGCAAAATTTATGCAACTCAATTAGTATTTTTACAACCTTTATAACTTTTACATCAATTAAATCTTATAATTATGGAACTATCATTCAGAACAATACCGGAAAAAAATGATATACAAAGAGTAATGGAAATTGTTGAATCAACAAAATTCTTTTATGACCACGAAGTTGAAATAGCGGCTGAACTTGTCGCAGAGAGACTTACTCATGGCGAAACGACCGGTTATTATTTCGTTTTTGCTGAAGTTGATGGTGTTACGGCTGCTTATGCCTGTTTCGGCCCGATAAGTATGTCTACAACCTGTTTCGATCTTTATTGGATCGCTACTCATAATGATTTTCGCGGGAAAGGTATTGGCAGGAAACTTCTGGAAGAGACATGCAATCAGGCAAGGTCGATGGGATGCAAAATATTGATAGCAGAGACCTCAGGGTTGCCTCATTATGAACCCACCAGGGCATTCTATATTAACAATGATTTCATAATGGAAGCTATGCTGAAGGACTTTTATACTGACGGCGACGATAAGCTCTTTTATACAAAGAGGATCGGGTAGTTACTAGTTTTTAGTTGCTAGTTGCTAGTTACTTGTTGCTTGTTCTAATTCAACCTTGAGTCAGCAACCATAAACGAGCAACCAGCAACCAGCAACCAGCAACATTTATTAGTTAATTGTCTATATCCACTTTTACAGCTGCAGCTTTCAATCCTTTCGATTTAGCTTTAACCGTAAATGAACCAGTAGCTCCTTTTTCTGCAGCGACAATCACAAGACACAAACCATTATAGGCTTTCTTTGATTTTGCCTGGAACAGCTCATGACTGGCAGCATCACCGTTATCAGTTGCAACGATCCTTCCCGGACCTTCAACACTGAAGTTAAGCTGGTTATCGCTTCCTGGAACGAGAAGTTTGTTTTTATCTTCAATCCTCACAGTTATAAAGATGAGGTCAGTTCCATCAGAATGAACGGCAGGTCTGTCTGCAGATGCAGAGAGCTGGGATGCTTTTTCTGTTGTACGCATAACATCCTCTGCCCATTTGACACCATTTTTGTAGGCAATTACTTTAAGTTCACCGGGTTGGTAAAGAACACTATCCCATTTCAAACGGTATTCAAATTCACCCTTTTTCTTTTTGCCAAGGGATTTACCATTGAGGAAAAGTTCAGCTTCATCGCCTGAAGTATATACATGAACAGGTGTAACCAGGCCTTTTCTTTCCGGCCAGTTCCAGTGAGGAAGAATATGTGCCATAGGTAACTCGGCTCTCCATCTTGACTGATACAGATAGAAGCGGTCTTTCTTAAAGCCGGCAAGATCCATAATTCCGAAGTAGCTGCTGCGGGAAGGGACCTCTTTTACACCCTGTATCTCGAGCATTTTAAGTGTTTCTTTATAACCCCACGAAGTTGGTTTGAGGCCTGTCATATCACCACTATATGGTGTAGGTTCCCCGATATAGTCGAAACCGGTCCAGACAAACTCACCCATTGCAGCCGGGAATTTATCCAGAAGCGTCCATTGCTGATCAGGAGTGCATGCCCATGATGGATAAGCAACATCATAAGATGTAATCTGAAAGATACCCTTGCCGGGCAGGTTATTGTTGAGGTCACCCTGTACAACCGGGAAAAAATATTCACCTCTGGAACTTACAGTTGAAGCTGATTCGGTTGAGATAAATCCAAGATTAGCATTGTCTTTCAATGCAAAGAATGCATCATATTTATAAAGACGATAGTTTATCCCGAAAACATCAATTGTTTTCTGGAAACCGTTTGTGCCTGATCCATCCTGGTTGCATCCTACCGTTACCGGTCTGGTATTATCTTCCGATTTAACAATGGTTCTGAGACTTTCTGAGAGGGCAGGATTGTTCTGATCGTTCACCTCATTGCCTGTACTATACATAAATACAGAAGGGTGGTTACGGTCGCGTCGGACCATTGCCCTGAGATCCTCATCATGCCAGGCATAAAAAAGCAGATTATAATCTTTACTTTTCTTTGGGGTTTTCCACGCATCAAAAGCTTCTACCTGTATCAGAAATCCCATTTTATCACAAAGGTCAACCAGTTCCGGGGCAGGAGGATTGTGACTTGTCCTTATAGCATTGCAGCCCATCTCCTTCAGAATTTCAAGTTGCCGTGCAGCGGCACGCGTATTGAATGCGGCTCCAAGCGCTCCAAGATCATGATGATTGCAGACACCCCTTACTTCAACTCTTTTCCCGTTAAGAAGAAAACCATCGCGTGCCGTAAAATTCAAAGTTCTGAATCCAAAATTGGTTTCATATATGTCAGTAACAGTTGTTCCCTGCATCACACTCACAGCAACGCGATAAAGTTCAGGCTTATAAATATTCCACAAGACCGGTTCCTTAACCGGAATATCCAACCTGAAAGTATGATTTTTCATTCCTTCGATAGTTGCAGATGCAACGATCGATTCAGCAACCGGAGTACCTGCCGGTTCAAATTTATCATTAAGTTTATATACAACAGCTTTAACGCTCACGGGTATTGGATCAGCCATGTGACTTTCAACCTCAGCCTGTACACTCAGCATGCCTCTGTCTTTTCTGATCTCAGGAGTAGTACAGAATACTCCATTGTTTGCAATATGTAACTGTGATGTTTTGACCAGCCATACATTACGATAGATGCCTGCTCCGGGGTACCACCTGGAGTCCCAGTTTTTTGTATCGAGTCTTACAGCGATTATATTCTCCTTTCCTGAAATAATATAAGGTGTCAGGTCGAGCCGGAAAGATGTATATCCATAAGGCCATTCACCAATATATTTCCCGTTTAGCCATACTTTAGCATTAGCCATAGCACCATCGAAATCGACATAGATACGTTTCCCTTTATCATTGTCGCTGATGCTGAAATGTTTTCTGTACCATCCGATCCCTTTCCATGGTAACAGACCGGTATTGTTCTCAAGAGTGTCACTGAAGGGACCCTCAATTGCCCAGTCGTGTGGCAGATCCAGTGATCTCCATTTATTGTCATTGACTGAAGGGAGCTGAAGATTTTCGGGTTCTTTGTCAGTAGCCGCTGCCTCGCTGGAAGCATTGAAATACTTAACGAATTTCCATCCAAGGTTGAATGATTCACGGGTACGAGGTGAATCCTGTGCCAGTAAAGCATCACTGATACAGATTGTAATCACAATCGCAAGGAATGTTAAAACTGATATTTTTTTCATATAAAAGGTTTTAAGAATTTTTCTCTAAATTAGTTAATTCTCCTATTTTTTCAATACTCTTGTTACTACAACCTTGCCATTACTTAAGGCAAAAGAACATACAGACTATTACTTTTATCTTTTTACTTTTGTCTTTTATCTTTAATACGCTTGTCGATGGGGAAAAAAGCTATTCTATACTCATTCTTACTGACCGGTTTTTTACTGGTTTTTCCGTTATCATTATCGTCTCAAAAAATTGAATTTACCCATCAGGATACATTGCGGGGATCTATTACGCCTGAGAGAGCCTGGTGGGACCTCAAGTACTATCATCTTGATATTACGGTCAATCCTCTTGATAGTTCAATTTATGGAACTAACACAGTAACTTATATGGTTCTCAAGCCGGCCGTTCTGATGCAGATAGACCTGCAGGAGCCATTGATACTTACAAAGGCAGAACAGAACAATAAACCTCTTAACTTCAAAAGAGAAGGTAATGTATACTGGATCGAACTGTCTGAGAAGCAGGAGCAGGGGAAGATCTCTTCCTTAGTTCTGACCTATGGAGGGAAACCCAAGGTATCGACAAGACCACCCTGGGTCGGAGGTATTACATGGAAGAAGGACAAAAACGGTTTTCCTTTTGTTGCCTCTACCTGCCAGGGCGATGGTGCAAGTCTGTGGTGGCCGTGCAAAGATCATATGTACGATGAACCCGATAGCATGCTGATAAGTGTGAATGTACCTGGAAACCTTATGGATGTTTCAAACGGAAGACTCAGAAGTGTGGTAAAACAGAAAAATAAAACTAAGACATACAACTGGTTTGTTGCAAATCCCATTAATAACTACGGAGTAAATATCAACATTGGTGATTATGTACACTTCTCTGAAATTTATAATGGTGAAAAAGGAGCTCTTAATTGCGATTATTATGTTCTCAAGGAAGATCTTGAGAAGGCCAAACTGCAATTCAAACAGGTACCCATGATGCTGGCAGCTTTTGAGCATTGGTTCGGTCCGTATCCCTTCTACAAAGACGGATACAAACTAGTTGAGGCACCTTATCTTGGAATGGAGCATCAGAGTTCGGTGACCTATGGTAATGGATTTAAGAATGGCTACAGGGGAACCGATCTGAGCAATAGCGGATGGGGCTTAAAATTCGATTTTATCATCATTCACGAATCGGCTCATGAATGGTTTGCGAATAGTATTACCTATGAAGATATTGCAGACATGTGGGTACATGAGAGCTTTGGAAATTATGCAGAGAATCTCTATGTTGAGTACTACTATGGCAAAGAAGCCGGAAGCGAATATGTACTGGGTACGCGGGCGAATATTTCGAATGACAGACCGATAATAGGATTTTATAATGTAAATAATAAAGGTTCGCATGATATGTATTATAAGGGAGGCAATATACTTCATGCACTGCGTCAGATCGTCAACGATGATGAGAAATGGAGAGCTATCCTGCGTGGTGTGAATTCTGAATTTTACCATAAGGTCGTAAAAGGTTCCCAGATTGAGAATTTTTTGAGTGAGAAAACCGGAATTAACCTGAAACCATTTTTTGACCAGTACCTCAGAGATGCAAGAATACCTGTGTTTGAGTATTTTGTAAAAGGTAATAATCTGACCTTCAGGTGGAACAACTGTGTCGAAGGCTTTAATATGCCGCTGAAAGTTTTTGTATCGGGAAAGGAGAAATCAATCAATCCAAAGAATGGTTTCACAACAATTAAACTTGATATTGAGAATGCGGTTATTAAGGTCGACCCGGGTTACTATGTGGCAACACTAAATCTTACCGGGAAATAATGTGAACCTTTGTGTGATCCTTAGTGTACCTTAGTGGTAAAAAGAATCATTTAACCAACAAGGGACACAAAGGTAATCACAAAGCCCGCCCGGTTTCATCTGGGTTGATGCATCACCCACAACCACATAGTACATTTTATCAGGAACGATATACTTGTCTGTAATAACCTTATGTTCTTCAATGGTCATATTTTTGATCACATTTTCTTCCATTTTTATATAATCATCAGGAAGACCATATTTAGACATTGTTGACAGCATCCCGACCAATGATCCGTTTGTTTCGAACCTCAGAGCATTTGACAGGATCATACAGTTTTTAATAAACTGCAGGTCGTTTTCAGAGATGCCATTACGGTACTTTTCCATTTCATCCCTGAAAATTTTTATCGACTCGAAAGTTGCATCCGATCTTACGCTCGTTGCAGCAATAAATGGAGCCTTGGTTCTCATTTCCTGAAAATAGCTTGAAGCTCCGTAAGTAAATCCTTTCTCTTCGCGGAGGATCTGATTCAGAATACTTGTAAATGCGCCTCCGAGCCTGTAATTGACGAAATCTGCCTTCACATAGTCGGGGTCGTTCCTTGCCAGGGCAAGGTAGCCTACATATATCACAGACTGTCGTAAGCCCGGAATATCAACAAAATAGATCTGCGATTTTTCCGGGTTTTGCGGAATCTGGTAAGTATTCCATTTTACTTCTTTTGTTTTCCATTCTGTTTCAAATGGTTTAAGAGCTGTAAGCACCTGCTCTTTTGAAACATTACCGGCTACCACAATTTTTGAGACAGAAGGGGAAAAATTCTTATCATAAAAGTTCTTTAAATCATTAATGGTTATTTTACCAATTCATTCTCAATTCCGACCACCTGTACCCCGTTCGATAATGTGGCTTTCCATACAGTCGGGACCTTTACTTCCGGAACTTTACCGTTTGCCGGTTCCACTGTCCTGTTGATCAGAGAGGAAGTCTTTATGATCTTTTCATCACCTGTTTTAGCGATTTCGACCTGGCTCGCCTCTTTAATGTTCTCTTCTTTCACTCCTGCAGGAACCGAGTTTTCGGCAACCATCTCGGGTTTCCCTTTCGGTACAAAGCTTGTGACAATATGAGGCTTACCTTTAATGTATTTGTCATAAACCAATTTTACATCATTCAGAGTTACTGCTTTGATGTTTTCAATGTCTTTTTCAATGTATCCCGGATCGTTAAGATAAGTGTTATAGAAAGCAAGCTGCAGAGATTTTCCGAA
>JGI24133J20442_1000131_pt1 | contig 22205 bp, 23 predicted proteins | sample BarGraNGADG00311_2_FD_20442 | JGI IMG/M metagenome (IMG submission 20442)
GTTGAAGATCTCGACCTCGATGTCACCCGTGTACCCCGCGGCGGTCACCCAGCGGCTGATCGTGCCGAAGTCGACATATCCGTCACCCATGTACCCGCGGGAGAGCAAGGCGTCAGCGGCTAGGGGCAGGACCCAGTCGCACACCTGGTAGGCGGCCAGGCGCCCCTCGGCGCCAGCCCTGAGGACCTGCCGCTCGAGGTCCGGGTCCCACCAGACGTGGTAGGTGTCGACGACGACGCCCACCGCCTCGGCCGGGAACGGCGCAGCCAGGTCGAGGGCCTGACCGAGGGTGGAGATGACGGCGCGATCGGCGGCGAACATCGGGTGCATCGGCTCCAGGACCAGGCGGACACCGTGGTCCTGTGCGAACGGGACCAAGTCACCGATCCGCTCCGCCACCCGCCTGCGGGTGGCGGCCAGGTCACGGTCGCCGTCGGGCCGGGCGCGGCCGCCAGGACCGCTCGCGGCAGGCAACCCGCCGACGACCATGATCAGGGTCGTGGTGCCCAGGGCGGCCGCCTCGAGCACGGCCGCACGGTTGTCGTCGAGGGCAGCCCGGACCCCGGCGTCGTCGGGTGCGGTGAGGAAGCCCCCGCGGCACAGCGAGGAGACGCGCAGCCCGGCGTCGGCCACCCGGGCAGCTGCCTCGGCGAGCCCGACCTCGGCCACGCGGTCTCGCCACAGCCCGATGGCACCGAGACCCGCCCGGACGGCCCCTTCGACGGCCTCGGGGAGTGTCCAGAGCTTGGTCGTCGCGGTGTTGAGCGACAGACGGGACAGATCGCCGGTCACAGCGTGATCGCGGGGATCTCGATCCGGCGGCCCTCGGCCGAGGAGCGCAGGCCGAGCTCGGCGAGCTGCACCGCGCGGGCAGCGGACAGCAGGCCGAACCGGTGCTCGCGCCCGGCGACCACGTCGCGCAGGAACTCCTCCCACTGCACCTTGAAGCCGTTGTCCAGGTCGGCGTTGGCGGGCACCTCGAGCCACTGGTCACGGAACGACTCGGTGACCGGCAGGTCCGGGTTCCACTCCGGCTTGGGTGTGTGCGAGCGGTGCTGCGCGACGCACTTCGTCAGGCCCGCCACAGCGGACCCGTGGGTCCCGTCCACCTGGAACTCCACCAGCTCATCGCGGTAGACCCGGGTCGCCCAGGAGGAGTTGATCTGTGCGATGACCGGGTCCCCGGCGGGCGTCTCGACCTCGAAGATGCCGTACGAGGCGTCATCGGCCGTCACGACGTACTCGCGTCCTTGCTCGTCCCAGCGGGTCGGGATGTGTGTGGCCGCCTTCGCGGTGACGGCCTTGACGTCACCGAGGATGCCCTCCAGCACGTAGTTCCAGTGACAGAACATGTCGACCGTTATGCCACCGCCCTGCTCGCTGCGGTAGTTCCAGCTGGGCCGCTGGGCGGCCTGCACGTCACCCTCGAAGACCCAGTAGCCGAACTCGCCACGCAGGGAAAGGATGCGACCGAAGAAGCCCTCGTCGACCAGCCGGCGGAGCTTGATCAGGCCGGGCAGGTAGAGCTTGTCGTGCACGACGCCGGCGGTGATCCCGGCGTCGCGGGCGATCCGGGCGAGCTCGACAGCCTCGTCGAGCGTCTCGGCGGTGGGCTTCTCGGTGTAGATGTGCTTGCCGGCCTTGATCGCGGCGGTCAGAGCCGCGGCGCGACGGGACGTGACCTGTGCGTCGAAGTAGATGTCGACGCTCGGGTCGGTGATGACGGCGTCGACATCGGTCGTCCAGTGCTCGAGACCGTGCCGCGCGGCGATCTCGCGCACCTTGTCCGCGTTCCGGCCGACCAGGATCGGTTCGACCTGGACGCGGGTGCCGTCGGGCAGCTCGACACCGCCTGCTTCGCGGATCGACAGGATCGACCGCACCAGGTGCTGGCGATAGCCCATGCGACCAGTGATGCCGTTCATCGCGATGCGCAGGGCCGACGACGCCATAGTGTCTCCGAGGTAGTGGAACCCAGTTGCGCGCCCAATGTGTCGGCGGCAGTGCCGACCGGGCGGGAATACGCTTTCCACAGCGTACGTAAGGGCACCGATCGCGTCAAGAGACGGTTCTGGGACCTGCCTCGGCGTGGACGGCGGGATCGGTCGGGCGCAGGATCGGTCGGGCGCGGGGTGGCCGGGCACGGGGTGGTCGGGGGTGACCGATCAGGCCATGGTGGCCAGGTCGGAGAGCCGGACCGGTGAGCGGAAGGGTTGCCCTGCGGCCCACCGGGCGATCTCTTCGGTCGCCCACGCGCCGAGCCGGGCCACCTCGTTGCCTGCCGCACCCGCGAGGTGGGGTGTCAGGATCGCGTTGGGCAAGGTGTAGAGCGGGGAGTCAGGGGGGACTGGCTCCGGGTCCGTCACATCGAGGATCGCCGCGATCCGCCCGTCGGTGAGCTCATCGATCAGCGCGTCGGTGTCCACGAGGGCGCCCCGTGCCGTGTTGAGGAGGGTGGCACCATCCTTCATCAGGCCGAGCCCCCGCGCGTCGATCATGCGATAGGTCGACGGGATCGACGGTGCGTGCAGCGACACGATGTCGCTGCGTCGTAAGAGGTCGTCGAGCCCGACGAGCTCCGCGCCGAGAGCGGTCGCGGCTGCGGTGGTCAGGTATGGGTCGCTGATCAGGACGTGGAGGTCGAACGGTCGAAGCAGCTCGGCAACCTTGCGTCCGATGCGCGAGGCGCCGACGATGCCGACCGTGCGACCGTAATTGCCGATGTCCGGGAACTCGGTGATCAGGTCGGGGAGCGATCGGCGTTCTTGGTAGACCCGGATGGCCCCGTGCGTCCTCTTCCCGCTGAGCAGGATCATGGCCAGGGTGAACTCCGCGACCGGGAATGCATTGGCCTCCGCTGCGGTCGACACGTCGAGTCCCCGCTGCCAGCACGCCTCGTCGAGGTGCCCCTTCACCGTCCCTGCGGCATGGACCACCGCCCTCAGCCGGGGAGCAAGGTCGAGGACCCGTTCCGTGACCCGCGGGCAGCCCCACCCTGTGAGCAGGACCTCGGCATCGGTCAGCTGGGTACGCGCGTCGGGCGACTCGAACTCGGTGAGGCAGTGGGAGAAATCCACCCGCGCGACCTCGGCCAGCCGGGCGCGGGTGCGGTTGTCGAAGAGCCGGTCCGGCAGGTCCGGGCGCATCGCGAGCACGGTCAGAGGTCTGCTGGTCTGCTGCACGGGTGTCGTCCACCGTCCTGGTCGCCGCAGCCGTCCGTGCTGTGTGCTCGATCGGGCATGTGGTGCCCGACGTGCGTCCCCGGTTCAGGTCGCGTGCAGGAAGGGTGCCGCGACACCGCGGAACCGGGAGTCGGCGGTCAGGACGGCTTCGGAGGACCGCTTTGCTTGGCGAGACTACGCCGGGACGGGTCGCCGTTCCACCATGATCGACCCATTGCGGTAAACGCTTGCTAAGCACACTCCGGGCGACGTAGCCTTTCCGACAGCACGGACGTCGGGATTCGGTGTTCGACGCCAGATCGGTAGCTCAAGGTAGAGCGAGGGGTCATGGGGATGCAGACGCTCCCGTCCGGTTCGTTGGCACTGTTGATTGACGGTGAGTGGCTCGGCTCCGACGGTCGCGGCACCCAGGAGGTCATCAACCCCGCGACGGGTCGGCCCATCGGGTTGGTTCCACTGGCGCGGGTCGTGGACGTGCAGCGCGCGGCCGAGTCCGCGGCGCGAGCCTTCCCCGGTTGGCGGACGACACCCCCCGAGCGGCGCGCGGAGATCATCCACCGCGCCGCGGCACTGCTGCGTGAGCGGCGTGACATGATCGCCCAGCTCCTCACGCTCGAGGAGGGTAAGCCGCTGGCCGAGTCGCTCGGCGAGGTCGACTTCTCTGCCGACATCATCGACTTCTCCGCGGGGGAGGCCGAGCGCTTGTACGGCACGGTGGTGCCCACGGGTCCGCTGAACCAGCGCACCCTGGTGCTCGTCGAGCCGATCGGACCCGTGGCGGCGTTCTCGCCGTGGAACTACCCGGTCTGCGTCCCGGCCCGCAAGATCGCCGCTGCGCTCGCGGCCGGTTGCACCATGGTGATCAAGTGCGCGGAGGAGACGCCGACGAGCGGCGTCGAGACCGTGCGGGCGTTCGTGGACGCCGGCGTCCCCGCCGGCGTGGTGAACCTGCTGTTCGGGGTGCCGGCCGATATCTCGGGCACGCTCATCCACTCGCCGCTCATCCGCAAGGTCTCCTTCACCGGCTCGATCCCGGTCGGCAGGCAGCTCGCTGCCCTCGCCGGCCAGGAGGTCAAGCCGTGCATGCTCGAGCTGGGTGGGCATGCTCCCGTGCTGATCTTCGACGACGCCGACCTCGACAAGGTCCTGCCGGGCGCGGTGGGCGGCAAGTTCCACAACAGCGGCCAGTCCTGCGGCTCGCCGAGCAGGTTCTACGTCCAGCGCGGCATCTACGACACCTTCGTCGAGCGGTTCGCCGACCTCGTCGCCAAGCTCCGGGTCGGCGACGGGCTCGATCCCGAGACCTCGATGGGGCCGCTGGCCAGTGAACGTCGGCGGACGGCGATCGCGGAGTTGACTGACGACGCGGTCGAGTCCGGGGCGGATCTCCTGCTCGGTGGCTCGGCGGTGGGGTCCGAGGGCTTCTTCTGGGCCCCGACGGTCCTGGCGAACGTGCCGGACACTGCACGCATCATGAACGAGGAGCCGTTCGGCCCGATTGCCGCCGCCGCCCCGTTCTCCACCAGGGACGAGGTCATCGCCAAGGCGAACCGGCTTCCCTACGGTCTTGGCGCCTATGTGTTCACCTCCTCGGTCGAAACCGCTACCGTGGTGCCCCGAGCGCTCGAGGTGGGGATGGTGGGTGTCAACAAGTTCACTCTCGGAGGAGCGAGTACCTACTTCGGCGGAGTGAAGGAAAGTGGATACGGGTCCGAGGGTGGGCCGGAGGCTGTACGGGGCTATCTCACCCCCAAGCTCATCATCCAGGACTGAACGATCTCCAAGGACAAAGTCGTCTTTCGAAAGGTGAATCGCATGCGTAACACATCGTCTCGTATGGCCATCGCTACCACTCTTGTGGCCACTGCATCGCTCGTCGGCCTGACGGCCTGCTCCGGCGGTAGCAGCAGTAGCCCCAGCGGCAGCAAAGCCCCGATCACTCTCACCCTGAACAACTGGGGCGAGTTCGGATTCGCACCGCTCGTCAAGCAGTACGAGAAGGACCACCCGAACATCACCATCAAGATCAACAACGGTGACTACAACACGCAGCACCAGAACCTGCAGAAGTTCCTGGTCGCAGGCTCGGGCGCGCCCGACATCGCGATGAGCGACGAGGGCTACATCGTCCAGTTCCGCGGCCAGGCCGACAAGTTCGTCGACCTGAACACGCTCGGCGCCAAGGACTACAACACCAAGTTCCTGGACTGGGACTGGAAGTCGGGTACGGCGACCAGCGGCCAGCAGTTCGCCATCGGTGACGACGTCGGCGGCCTCGCGATGTGCTACCGCCGTGACCTGTTCGCTAAAGCTGGTCTGCCCACCGACCGCGCCGCGGTCTCCGCGCTGTGGCCCACCTGGAACGACTTCATCGCGACCGGCGAGAAGTACCTGGCCGGCTCGGGCGGCAAGAAGTTCGTCGACTCTGGCGTGAACATCTACAACCCCGCGATGCGTCAGCAGCAGGTCGGCTACTTCGACACGAACGAAACCCTGACGATAGACCAGGGGCCGAAGGTCGCCTGGGGCATCGCGACCGACATCATCGCCAAGAACCTGTCGGCGAACATCCCGACCGAGACGCCGGAGTGGAGCGCCGGGATGCAGAACGGTGACTACGCCGTTCTCGCCTGCCCGTCGTGGATGCTGGCCCGGATCAAGAGCCTGGCACCGGCCACGACCGGTCAGTGGGACATCGCGGACATGCCCGGTGGCGGTGGCAACTGGGGTGGCTCGTTCTTCATGATCCCCAAGCAGGGCAAGCACATCCAGGAGTCGTGGGACGTCATCAAGTACCTCCTCTCTCCCGACTCGCAGATCTCCATCTTCAAGAATGCCGGACTGCTTCCTGCGCAGCCCGCGCTGTACGCCAACCCGGATCTGCTCAACTTCAAGAACCCGTTCTTCAACAACGCTCCGGTCGGTGTGATCTTCACGACCTCCGCGAAGAACTTCACCTACCAGTACCAGGGCCTGAAGAGTGGGGTGGTACGCACCGCCGTTGAGAACGCCCTGACGCAGGTCATGCAGGGCAAGCTCAATGCTCAAAGCGGCTGGACCCTGGCAGTTGCCGACGCCAAGAAGGCAGCTACGAGCTGAGCCACCTGGTTGACCGACCCGACTGGCCCTGGTGCCGAGAGCATTCGGCGCCAGGGCCAGTCGGTGGGGTCAAGCTCATGTCCACCCACGGCAAGGAGTTTCCATGACGACGACGACTGGCCGGGCCGGTGCGGGGCCCCGCGAGGCACCGCCGACGCCCTCGCCCAGCGTCCGCGACGAGCACGTGTGGCGCAACAGGTTCAGCAAGTGGGACGTGAAGTACATGCCCTACGTGCTGATCTCCCCGTTCTTCGTCCTGTTCGGTGTCTTCGGACTGTTCCCGCTCATCTACAACGGCGTCGTCTCCCTGCGGACCTGGCGCCTCGACAACCCGGCCGCTGATGGCTGGGCCGGCCTGGAGAACTATCGCAAGCTCTTCGGTGACAGTGACTTCTGGAACGCGCTGTACAACACCTTCGGCATCTTCGTCGTCGCGACGATCCCCCAGCTCGTCATCGCGCTGATCCTCGCTGGGCTGCTCAACCGTAAGCTGCGCGCGACGACGACCTTCCGGATGGGCGTGCTGGTGCCCTACATCACGCCGATCGCGGCCTCGACCCTGATCTTCGCCTCGGTGTTCGCGAACAGGTACGGTATCGCCAACCAGTTCCTGAAGGCCATCGGCCTCGACCCGGTCGACTGGCGCGCCGAGCGATGGTCGTCGTGGACCGCCATCTCGATCATGGTGGACTGGCGGTGGATCGGGTACATGACCCTCATCTACCTGGCAGCCATGCAGTCGGTCTCCCGCGATATCTACGAGGCCGCCGCGATCGACGGCGCCGGTCCACAACGCCAGTTCTGGAGCCTCACCGTGCCGCTCATCCGCCCGACCATCGTCTTCACCGCGGTGATCGCGACGATCGGCATGATGCAGCTGTTCACCGAGCCACTGCTGTTCGACAGCAACACGGCAGCCGCGAGCGGTGGGTCCGCGCACCAGTTCCAGACGGTGGCCCTGCTCATCTACCAGACCGGCTGGAAGAACCTCAACCTCGGGTACGCCGCTGCCATGTCATGGGTGATGTTCGTCATCATCGTGGCGCTGGCCGCCGTGAACGCCTTCCTCACGAACCGACTTGGGAGGGGGAAATGAGCGCCGTCGCCCAGAAGACCCACGCCCCGGAAACTGCGCCGAGGCGTCGACGCCGGATCTTCCGCGCGCCGAACGACACCCCGGCCGGTCCCCTGACGTACGTCGCCCTGATCTCGACGATCGTGATCGGGGTCTTCCCGCTGTACTGGATGCTCGTCATCGGGTCGAGCAGCGACAAGGAGCTCGCGCAGATCCCGCCGAACGTGGTGCCGGGCAACCAGCTCATGACCAACCTCGACTACGTGTTCGGCACCGACGGCGTGTTCTTCGTCCGCTCGCTGGTCAACTCGCTCATCGTCTCGAGCATCGTGATGGTCTCGGTCGTCTTCTTCTGCTCGCTGGCCGGCTTCGCGTTCGCCAAGCTGCGCTTCAAGGGCCGCAACGCGCTGATGGTCGTCGTGATCCTCACGCTGACGGTTCCGAACCAGCTGGGTGCGGTCGCGCTGTACATCCTGGTGACCAAGTTCGGTTGGCAGGGCGAGCTGCCTTCCGTGATCGTGCCCGGCCTGGTCACCGCCTTCGGCGTGTTCTACATGAGGCAGTTCATCGTGGACGCGGTGCCGGACGAGCTGATCGAGGCGGCCCGCATCGACGGAGCCTCGACCCTGCGCACCTACGGCTCGGTGATCTTCCCCATCATCCGGCCGGCCATCGGGGTACTGGGGCTGCTGAGCTTCACCGCGACCTGGAACGACTTCCAGTGGCCGTTGATCGTGCTCGGTGGCAGCGAGCACCCGACGGTCCAGGTTGCGCTCAGCACACTGGCCGCGGGTCAGTTCGTCGTGTACTCGCGCGTCCTGGCCGGGGCGCTTGTGGCCACGCTGCCCCTGCTGATCGTGTTCTTCGCCGCCGGCAAGCAGATCGTCGGCGGGATCATGGAAGGTGCGGTGAAGCAGTGACGAACGCGCAGGCGGCTCGGCCGGGCCCGCAGGCGGACCGAGCGGTGGCGCTCGACGCCGACCAGAGCCGGGTCCTGACGGCCCTGCTGGCCATGCAGCGGCAGTCGTGGGAGCAGGGCGTGGCGAGCCACGCCCTGCTCGACCTGGGCGAGCAGGACCTCGTTGAGGCGATGGCGCGGGATGCGGTCACCCGACAGACGGCGGCGGGCAAGCTCGCCGAGATCGACGACCACGGCATCGTCAACTGCGGCGCGGCCGGCGAGGCGGTGCTCTGGGCGGCTCAGCGGAGCGGCGACGCCCGCCTGGCGGACGCGTACGAGCGGCAGCTGCAATGGATCCGGCACGACGCACCACGCGCCGAGGACGGCACCGTCTTCCACATCGAGGGCACGCACGAGTGCTGGGTCGACACGGTCTACATGGTCGTGCCGCTGCTCGTCCTGGCTGGTCACGTGGAGGAGGCCGCCGGGCAGCTCGCCGGGCACCGCTCCCGGCTGTTCGACGAGTCGGCCGGCATGTACGGCTGGCGCTGGGACGAGGACTCCGCACGGGTCACGCACCCCCTGCACTGGGGCACCGGGAACGGCTGGGTCGCGGCGGGCATCGCCCGGTCCCTCCGGATCCTCGCCGCGCGGGGCACCGCGGACGCCGCTAGCCGGGACTTCGCCGAGCAGGCGGCGGCACACGCGCGCACCGTGATCGACGCCTGCCTCGCCCACCGGGCCGCTGACGGCTTGTTCCACAACGTCGTCGACGACCCGTCGACCTTCAGCGAGGCGAACCTCGCCCAGATGCTCGCCTACGCGACGCTCACCGGCGTCGCGGACGCGTGGCTGCCGGCGTCCTACGAGGAGGTGGGCCGCTCGCTCCTGGCGGCCGCGCGTCGCAACGTCGACGTGCACGGGTTCGTCACGGGTGTGTGCGGTGCGCCGCGCTTCGACCACCGGGGCACGTCCGTGGAGGCGCAGTCCTTCTTCCTGCTGGCGACTGCGGCAGCTCGGCGGCTCGCAGCGGGCTGAACGGAGACACTCGGCCCCCACCTGTCCTACGCGATGACGCCGAGGCTCGACGGCGTGACCTCGTGCATCAGTGGCAGCCCACCGAGGTACCTCTCCAGCTCCGCGATCACCAGGTCCAGCTGGCGACCTGCCTCGGCCGGGTTGAACGCGCCGGAGACGTGAGGTGTAAGCAACACGTTCGGCAGCGTGTACAGCGGCGAGTCCGCAGGGAGCGGTTCGGGGTCGGTCACGTCGAGGACGGCGTCGAGCCGTCCGGTGACCAGCTCGTCGACCAGGGCGTCCTGATCGACGAGAGCGCCGCGAGCGGTGTTGATGAGAGTCGCACCGTCCTTGATCAGCCGAAGCTCCTCCCGGCCGATCATGTGACGGGTGGCGGGCGTCGAGGGTGCGTGCAGGGAGACGACGTCGCAGCTGCGCAGGAGCTCCTCCAGGGGAACGACCTCGACGCCCATCCGGGCAGCGTCCTCCGGGTCGAAATACGGGTCCGCCATGATGACCGTGAGGTCGAACGGCTCCAGGAGGGCGGCGACTCGCCGTCCTACCCGCGAGGCCCCGATCAGCCCGACACGTCGGTCGACGTTTCCGGTGTTGCGGGGCAGGCGCGCGCGCACATCGAGCGAGTGCTCGGCGCAGTACATGCGTGACGACGCGAGCACACGTTTGTTGGCGAAGAGGATGGCGGCGAGGGTGAACTCGGCGACCGGGACGGCCCCGGCGTCGGCTGCGGACACCACGCGGATCCCGCGTTCCCACACCTCGTCGGTCAGGTGAGACTTGACGGTCCCCGCAGCATGGAACACGGCGCGCAGCGCCGGCGCCATCTGCAGCACGCGGTGGTCGATCCGCGGGCAGCCCCAGCTGGTGATCATGACCTCTGCTTGGCCCAGCAGCTCCCTCGCGCGTCGGCTGTCGAACTCGGTCAGGACCTCCTGCGGGTCCAGGTCGACGAGCTGCGCGAGTTGCGCCACGCCCTGCGCCGTGACGAGCCAGTCCTGGCTCCGTCGGTCCATCGCGAGAACGGCGCGGGGCCGCCTCATCCCGCATTCCCGGCGCGTGCAGCACCCGAGCACCATCCGGTCAGCACGGCCGCGTCGCGGAGCAGTACCTTCGGATCGTGCTCCTGGACATGCTCCAGCAGCAGGTCACGGCGCCGACCGGACGCTTCGAGGACCTGCACGACCCGTTCCCACATCCGCTGTCGGTCGGCCAGGGCCAACCACGTCCCGTCGTCGTCCCAGGAGAAGACGTGGACCGTCGTGACGAGGTCGATGATGGTGGCGAGCTGGGCGACGGCGTCGTCGTCGGACATGCCGACGGGGGGTTGCCAGTAGGTGCGCACGTTCGGGCGGTCCACGGCCTCGATCAGCCTGCGACTGGCGGTCGCGGTGTCGTTGACGGTGCCGTCGTGAAACTCGAAGGCGATCGCGAGACCGCTGTCGGCCGCTCTCGCCGCGATGCGCTGGGTCCCGTCGACCACTGCTGCGAACTCACCGGCGGTCGCTACCGCCGAGGTGGCGGTCCCGGCCCAGGTGCGGACCTGTCGCGCGCCGAGTGCCTCTGCGGTCCGTGCCAGCGGGTCGAAGGCGTCGGGGTCGTCCCGGCCGACGCGGAAGTAGCTTCCGTAGGACGGGCAGTCGATCCCGGCGTCCCTGCACCGTGCCGCCAGGTCGCGTGCCGCGGTGGTCGACCCCGGTAGCAGATGGACGTCGGCTCCCCATTCGATGGCCTCAAGGTTCGCCTCGGAAGCGAGGGCGACAACCTCCAGCGGGCTCAGCTGACGGTGGGTGATTGACGTGAGTCCGGGACGCAGCAGCATGTCGTTGACCTCCGAGGGACGAGGCGATCCGCGCGGGAGCAGCACACCTCGCTGCCGTGCGGTAAACGCTTGCCGCCATCGTGTCGCTCCCAGGCGGCCGTCGTCAACACCGGACCGGTGTGGATCTCGATGCCGGCGTCAGCCGACCCGTCAGCGCAGGCCCGGGGTGCTCTCCCGAACGACGACGCTCCCGCCGAATCGCTTGACCAGTGCCCCCGCGCCATCGACCGTCGCGGCCACCGCCAGGGCCATGGCCTGCGTGCCGAGCGCCTCCAGCGGGATGTGCACCGTCGTCAGGTGGGGTACGACGTCGCGGAGCGTAGGGATGTCGTCGAACCCCGCCACGGCCATGTCGTCGGGGAGATGGATCCCGTGCATCCGGAGCGCGGCCATCGCACCGACCGCCACCACGTCGTTGACCGCGAAGAGACATTCGGCCTGCAGGCCGCCGGCGAGGAAGGCCTCGGCTGCGCGGTACCCGCCGTCGCGGGTGAAGTCGGTCGTGACGACCCGGTTCGCGGCGAGCGGGATGCCGTGCTTCGCAAGTCCACTCCTGAAGCCCGCGAGGCGATCGGTGGACGTGCGCAGGTTCGTCGGTCCGGCAAGGACCACGTACGAGCGGTAGCCGAGCGTGCACAGGGTCTCGGCAAGGTCACGCGCCGCGGCCCGGTTCTCGACCAGGACCGTGTTGGCTCCGGGTAGCTGCTGACCGATGATCGCGACTTGTCCGCCGCCTGCCAGGAACAACGCGATCTCTTCTTGCAGCTCGCGCTGCAGACGCAGGTTGCCTCGGCGTGAGCCGGCGAGGATGACGGCGCGGGCACGTTGCCGGCGCAGCGCCGCGACGTACTGGATCTCGCGTACCGGGCTGCCCTCGGTGTCCATGATCGACATGACGATTCCGCTGTCGTCGCCGGCGCGGATGGCGCCGGCGGCGATGGTGGCGAAGTAGGGGTCGGAGATCCCGTGGACGACCAGACCGACGATGTTCGTCCGGCCGCGTGCGACAGCCTGGGCAGCCACATTCGGTGAGTAGTCCAGGCGTGCGGCGGCGGTGAGCACGCGGTCACGCATCACTCCGGTGGGCCGACGCGCGCTGCCGTTGAGCACGCGGGATGCCGTTGCCACGGACACACCAGCCAGCCGTGCAACCTCGGTCAAGGTTGCAGGGGCAGCCAGTGCCCGCTCCTGTCCTTGCGTCACTCGTCCTCCAACTGCGCGATCGCCGTGACGAACGACCGCCGGCACGGTGTGCTCGAGCACCGACGCGTAAGCACGCAGGATACCGCATACCGGGCCGAGGACCGGGGAGGCTTCCGGCGCTTCGGGGCCGGCATCCCCGCGGCGCCGACGATGGTTGTCCGCGCCCTCGGAACGACGCCGGGGTGTCGTCCTGGGGGCCGAGCCTCCTAGGCTGGGATGCATGTCCAGGTCACTCGCGCCGCGCCGCGCGCAATTCGCGAACCGTCGGTCCGACGTCCGGGTCCAGCGCGAGGGCGCGCAGTGGTGGCTCCGGCGCGGGGTGCCGTGGTGAGTACACGTGCTGACCGCGGACCCGGTCCGGCGACCTCGCCCGTCGAAGCGGTCGATCGGGCGCTTCTGGTGCTCCAGGCTCTCGCCGACGCCGGCGTCCGGGGAGTGCGTCTGGCCGAACTCGCCGCGGTGCTGCGGCTGAACAAGACGACGGTGCACCGCACCCTGGCGGCGCTGCGGTTCCGCGGCTTCGTGACCCAGGACCCGGGATCGGACAGCTACCTCCTGGGTCCGGCGGCAACGCGGCTCGCCGACGACTGGATGGGCGATGAGAATCTGCCCGTGCTGCTGCACCCGGCCCTCGTGGCCCTGTGTGGTGCAACGGTGGAGCTGGTGCACCTCGGGGTGCTCAGTGGGGTGCACGTGGTCTACCTGGACAAGGTCGAGCCGGAGCGCTCGGTGCGGGTGTGGTCCGCAGTGGGCCGGCGCAGCGCGGCGGTGACGACTGCGCTGGGCCGTGCCCTGCTGGCCTACCGGGGGACGGATCGTGCGATGCTCGCCGGCTACGTCCGGGACGCGGGCGGCCCCGCCATCGACGTCGACCACGTCTGGTCGACGATCGTCGAGGCGCGCGCGCGCGGGTTTGCCACCGAGGAGCAGGAGAACGAGCCCGGTATCAGCTGTCTTGCGGTGCCGCTGTTGCGCTCCGGGTCGGCGGTCGCTGCGGTGAGCATCACGGCACCGGTCGAGCGGATGACCACAGACCGCGTGACCTGGCTGCACCAGCAGATGACGGCGGTCCTGCCGTCGCTGCTCCCGGCCGGGCTGTCGCTTCCGGAAGTGGGCCGCACAGCTTGAGTCGGCGATGCGATCGTGCCATGCTGAATTCCGTAGTCCGAATCAAGAATTCCGCCTAGCGAAATAGAGGTAGGGACGATGGACGTTCTGTCGGCGCTCGGTGCCACCCGCCTGGTCCCCGTCGTCGTTCTGGACTCGGCAGCCGACGCGGGGCCGCTCGGGGCGGCTCTGGTCGCCGGCGGCCTTCCCGTCGCGGAGGTCACCTTCCGCACGGCTGCCGCCGAGGACGCCATCCGAGCGATGAGCGATCGTGGAGACATGATCGTCGGTGCCGGCACCGTCCTGACTGTCGAGCAGGTGGACCGGGCCGTCGCCGCCGGAGCTCGCTACATCGTCTCTCCGGGTCTGAGCAGGGCTGTGGTGGAGCGGTGCGGCGAGCACGGGGTGGTGGCACTGCCGGGCGCCGTTACTGCGACCGAGATCCAAGCGGCACTCGAGCTCGGCATCACGACCGTGAAGTTCTTCCCCGCCGCGATCTCCGGTGGCGCCGCGGCGATCGCTGCGCTCTCGGCGCCCTTCGGCGCTGTCCGCTTCGTGCCGACGGGCGGCATCGGGCCCGGTAACGTCCAGGATTATCTCCGGCTCGCCGCGGTGCTGGCGATCGGTGGCTCCTGGATGGTGCCGCGCGACCTCATCGCGTCCCGCGACTTCGCGGGCATCACCCGGCTCACCGCAGCCGCGGTCGAGCTGACCACCGCCGAGCCGCGATCTGCGCGGCCCTGAGGCACCCCGAGGAGCCGACATGACCGACGCAGCCGCAGTCAGCATCCGGCCTGTCGCCGAGTGCCGCTACGACGCGGTGGCGCTCGGCGAGGTGATGTTGCGTCTCGACCCCGGCGAGGGTCGCATCCGCACCGCTCGGTCCTTCCGCGCCTGGGAGGGCGGCGGTGAGTACAACGTCGCCCGGGGCCTGAGCCGCGTCTTCGGGCTGCGCACGGCGGTCGTCACGGCCCTGGTGGACGACGAGGTCGGTCACCTGGTCGAGGACCTGATCCTGACCGGCGGCGTGGACACTCAGCTGATCCGGTGGGTCCCCTCTGACGGCATCGGTCGTGGGGTGCGCAACGGCCTCAACTTCACCGAGCGTGGCTTCGGTGTGCGCGGGGCCGTCGGGGTCTCGGACCGGGGCCGCACTGCGGCGTCCCAGCTCGAGCCCGGGGATGTCGACTGGGACCACCTGTTCGGTGACCTCGGCGTCCGCTGGCTGCACACCGGAGGCATCATGGCGGCGCTGAGCGAGTGCGCCGCCGAGACGGTCCTCGCGGCGGTCACCGCGGCCAAGCGGCACGGCACCGTCGTTTCGTACGACCTCAATTACCGGCCCAGTCTCTGGAAGGGCATCGGCGGGCAGGCCAGGGCCCAGGAAGTCAACAAGGAGCTCGCGCGGCACGTGGACGTGATGATCGGCAACGAGGAAGACTTCACCGCCTCACTGGGCTTCCGGGTCGATGGGGTCGACGAGCGGCTGTCGGACCTCGAGGTGGACTCGTTCAGCGCGATGATCGAGGCGGCGGCCGCTACCTACCCGAACCTCGCCGTCATCGGCACGACCCTGCGCACCGTGCACAGCGCGACGGTCAACGACTGGAGCGCACTCGCCTGGTCGCGGCAGACCGGCGTCGTGCAGGCCACCCACCGCAGCGGGCTGGAGATCCTCGACCGGGTCGGTGGGGGGGACTCGTTCGCGTCAGGTCTGGTCTACGGCCTGCTCGACGGTCAGCCGCTGCACATCGCTGTCGAGTACGGAGCCGCACACGGGGCCCTGGCGATGACCACCCCCGGTGACACGAGCATGGCCACGAAGGCCGAGGTCCTCAAGCTCGCTGCCGGCGGCAGCGCTCGGGTGGACCGCTGAGGTACCCCGCGCCTGGGGTGCCCGGGCGCGTGCCGCGGCCGGGCCTCAGTGCCCCGGATCCTCGACGTGGTCGCGCCAGGAGTGCGCGGGGGAGTACCCGATGAGCTCGCGGGCAGCGTCGATGGACAGCAGGGTCTCGAACTCGCCGATCTCACGGGTGAGAGAGACGCTGGGGAAGACCTCGGCGAGCAGCTCGGCAGACGGCCGGTTCATGATGGTGTCGGCCGCGGCGATGATGAGATTCTGCGAGCCCTCCGTGTCGGCCTCCAGCCCCAGCCGGAACGCGCTCGCCACATCGCGCGCATCCACGTAGCCCCAGAGGTTCCAGCAACGCGACCGCGCATCGGCCCAGTAGCCGGGAACGGCCGCGTAGTCCTCGAGCCGGTGGATGTTCGACAGCCGTAGCCCGAGGAACGGGATCCCGGACCACGCCGACACGTGGCGTGCCGTCTCCTCGCCCAGGACCTTCGAGAGCGCATAGGTGCTCGTCGGGACGGGGAAGTGGGCTTCGTCCACCGGTGCGTAACGGGGCGGCGTCTCGAACGGAAGGCCGAGTGTTGTCTCGCTCGACGCCCAGACCACCTTGCGCAACCCCAACCGCGCGGCGGTGAGGAAGACGTTGGCGTTGATCGTGGTGTTCCGGTTCAGCGTCTCGGGGGCGGTCGTGCGGCCGGGCGCCGGGATGTTCGCCAGGTGCACGACGGCGTCAGCGCCCGCGAGCACTTCGACGACCTGCCCGTACTCCGTGAGGTCGGCAAGGACGAGATCCACGCCAAGGCCGGCGTCGGATCCCGGGGGGCCGGTCACGTCGGTTGCCGCCACGTCGTATCCGTGCTCGAGGAGGTCGGTCACCACCGCGCGCCCTGCCTTACCGAAGGCACCTGTGACAGCAATCATCGTCATGGTCCGATTCTCGCAGATGATTCCGGCACCTCCGCACGACCGCGGACCTGAAGGAGCTGCCACGTTGCGGCCGCGTGTCGGCGCATCGGCCCCGGCCCGTGGGAGCTGGATCAATCGTGGGGCCCACCCGCCGCCGGCGCCTGGGTGCCAGAGCGTGAGCGGTCGCCTGCCGCCCGATGACGGGTGCCCAGGATGAGGCCAGTGGGCAGAGCAGCCCGGCCGGTGTCTCGCCGAACTCCGGCACGACGCACACGAGCATGAACGCGCCGAATGCCTCGGTCACCACGGTCCCGGCGTACGAGCGCACCGTTGGCGAGGTCGAGATTGCGCCGAAGATAGCGCCGGGCTCATCCTCGGCGTCGAACTGCTTGTGGTACGCGAGGAAGGTGAGGACGGCACCCAGGAGGGCGCCGAGCAGCTGGGCGGCGGTGCCCACGAGCTCGGAGACGAGACCCTGACCAAGGGACTGATCCACGCGCTTGTCCCTTCCGCGCGGGCGCGGGCCTGTCACATCACACGTCCCCGTATCCGGTGCTGTCGCGGGGTGGGAATCGGTCTTGGCGCGGGCGCGCCGTTACCGTGAGCCTTTGACGAGCGCACCCTTTGCGATCCGAACCGCTCGCCCGACCGATGTTCGGGCGAGCCACACGCTCGTCGACCCCTTCGTTCGTCGGCGCCTGCTCGTTGCCACGGAGCTGATCGGCTACTACGAGGCGGTCCAAGAGTTCCTCGTCGCCGTCGACGCCGAGGGCGGCGTGATCGGGTGCGGCGCACTGCACGTGCTGTGGGAGGACCTCGGCGAGGTCCGCACTCTCGCCGTGCATCCCGACCGGCGGCGCCAGGGCGTGGGCCGGGCGCTCCTGGCGAGTCTGCTCGGGCGGCCCGGCGAGCTCGGTCTTCGGCGGTTGTTCTGTCTCACCTTCGAGGTGACGTTCTTCGGTCAGAGCGGCTTCGTGCCGATCGAGGGCGCCCCGGTCGACCCTGAGGTCTTCTCGGAGATGCTCCGCTCTCACGACGAGGGCGTGGCGCAGTTCCTCGACCTCGCCCGGATGAAGCCGAACACGCTCGGCAACACCAGGATGCTGCTCGAGCTCAGCTAGCCCGGCAGGCGATAGGCGCCCAGGGCGAACTCACGGTCGCCGGCCTCGCGCTGCTCCCCGCCCGCGCCGGTGGCGAAGAGCGACCCGTCCGTGTCGGTAGCGCGTTGGACCAAGCCGTCCGCGAGGAGGGATGCGAGGCACCGATCGAGCTGATCGACGCCGACGCCGAGCAGCGTCCCGAGTCGCAGGTAGGAGACCGGCTCCGTCGTATCACGCAAGGCCGCCATGATCAGCCCTCGCACTTGGCGGTCGGACCCCGCCCAGGACTGGACGCGGCGACGTGGACCGTCGTCGGCGGGAAGCCCGGCCTGGTACCAGGCGCAGTACCGCGTGAGCGGGCAGCCGGCGCAGTCGGGTGAGGAAGCGGTGCAGATGAGCGCACCGAGCTCCATCACGCCCACGGTCCACGCCGCGGCTCGATCGGGTTGGACGGGCAGAGCCGCGGCTGCGCGGGCCCTCTCGGCCGCGGTGAGGTGCGGCGTCGGGAGGGCCTGGCCGGCCAGGACGCGGGTGAGGACGCGACGGACATTGGTGTCGAGGACGACGGCGCGCTCGCCGAAGCCGAAGGCCAGCACCGCCGAGGCCGTGTAGTCGCCGACGCCGGGCAGGGTCCTCAGCTCGTCATAGCTGCGCGGAACGTCCCCGCCGTGCCGGTTCACGACCATCCGGGCGCACTCGATCAATCGAAGCGCCCGCCGCGGGTAGCCGAGGCGTCCCCAGGCGCGAAGCGCATCCGCGGGACTCGCGGCGGCGAGCCCTGCCGGCGTCGGCCAGGACTCCAGCCAGCTCCGCCAGACCGGCTCGACCCTGCTGACCGGGGTCTGCTGGAGCATGACCTCACTGACCAGGACACCCCACGCCGAGCAGTCCGGGTCACGCCACGGCAGCGCCCGCGCCTCTTCGGCGTACCAGTGGACGATGGCGCGGTGGAGGGCCGACGCGACGCGCGGACGCACCGGCGGTGACTGGTCGACCATGCGAGGGCGGCGCGTTCCGGGCACCCGAGCATTCTGCCTGCCCGGGCTCCTCAGTGTCGCCGTGGAGACGCCTGTGATCCTGGCTCGGGCGGCGCATGATGGGCGACGACCGGGCACCAACCCCTACGCTGGACGAATGAGCCACGACCCGTACCTCGCCGCATCGAATCGATACGACGCCGTGGTCTACCGCCGCTGCGGGCACAGCGGTCTCGACCTCCCGGCGATCTCGCTCGGGCTGTGGCAGAACTTCGGCGAGCAGACGCCGCTCGACCGGCAGCGCGCGATCGTGCGCCGCGCCGTCGATCTCGGTATCACGCACATCGACCCGGCGAACAACTACGGCCCGTCGGCCGGCTCGGCTGAGTCGAACTTCGGTCAGCTGCTCTCGAGCGACCTGCGCCCGTACCGCGACGAGCTGGTGATCTCGACCAAGGCCGGCTACGGGATGTGGCCGGGTCCCTACGGCGACTGGGGTTCGCGCAAGTACCTGCGGGCCTCTCTCGACCAGTCGCTGACTCGGCTGGGCCTGGACTAAGTCGACATCTACTACCACCACCGGCCGGACCCCAAGACGCCGATCGCCGAGACGATGGGTGCGCTCGACACGGCGGTCCGCCAGGGCAAGGCGCTGTACGCCGGCATCTCCAACTACGGGCCCGAGGAGACGACGCAGGCGATCGAGATCCTGACAGGCCTCGGCACGCCACTGCTCATCCACCAGCCGCGGTACTCGATGTTCGACCGTCGACCTGAAGAGGGTCTCCTCGACGTGATCGGCGAGGCCGGCGTCGGCGCCATCGCGTTCTCGCCGCTCGCCCAGGGGCTGCTCACCGACCGGTACCTGGACGGCTCGGTGCCAGCCGACTCGCGCGCGGCGCGGGCGCAGTTCCTCAGCGCGAAGCAGGTCAACGAGACATACCTCGAGCGGGCCCGCGCGCTCAACGAGATCGCGGCCAGTCGCTCGCGCAGCTCGCCCTGCGCTGGGTGCTCCGGGACGAGCGGATCACCTCGGCGCTGATCGGCGCGAGCAGCGTCGGGCAGCTTGAGCAGAACGCCGCGGCATTGCGCGCTGCGCCGCTCACGGCCGATGAGATCGCCGCGATCGAGCCCTACGCGGTGCACGGCACCGAGTGGGTGACCGGGAAGTAGGGCGCCGCCCGGGCGTCCGCATCACTAGGGGCTGATATCATTCACGCGTGATGTTGCTTCGAATGGACCCGATCGGTTCCGATGCCGTGGTCCGGGCCCTGGCCGAACCGCTGCGCGCCCGCATCGTCGAGCTCCTGTCGAGCGAGCAGCTGTGCACCTGCCACCTCGTCGAGCTCACCGGCGCGCGGCAGACCAACATCTCCAACCACCTGCGGGTGCTGCGCGAAGCGGGCCTCGTCGCGGCCGAACCGGTCGGCCGCTACACCTACTACCGGCTGCGTGACGAGGCGTTCACCGTCCTCGCCCAGCACTTCACGGACCTTGCACGGTGTGCCGGTGACACCGCAACCATCAGGAGAGCCTGCCCATGACCGCCTCCGCCCGCCGCGGCGCCCCCACGCTGCCCGACGCCGACGCCGCGTCTGTCGTCGCGAAGCTGTCGGCCACCGACCGGCTCCTGCCGGTGTGGATCGGTGCTGCCATGATCGCCGGCCTGCTGCTCGGCCGGCTCGTCCCCGGCCTGGACGACGCGCTCGACGCGGTGAAGATCGGGCAGACCTCCCTGCCGATCGCGCTCGGCCTGCTGCTGATGATGTACCCGGTCCTCGCGAAGGTCCGCTACCGCGAGATCGGTCTGGTCACCGCGGACAAGCGGATGATCACCGCGAGCCTGCTGCTGAACTGGGTGATCGGCCCGGCGGTCATGTTCGCCCTCGCCTGGCTGCTGCTGGCCGACCAGCCCGCCTACCGCACCGGCATCATCCTGGTCGGCCTGGCCCGCTGCATCGCGATGGTCCTCATCTGGAACGACCTCGCCTGCGGCGACCGGGAGATGGCCGCCGTCCTGGTCGCGCTCAACGCGATCTTCCAGGTCCTCGCGTACGCCGCGCTCGGCTACTTCTACCTCAAGGTCCTGCCCGGCTGGCTGGGCCTGCCCACCACGGACCTGGACGTGTCGATGTGGGACATCGCCAAGACCGTCCTGGTCTTCCTAGGGATCCCGCTGGTCGCCGGCTACCTCACCCGTACCCTCGGCGAACGCGCCCGGGGGCAGGAGTGGTACGAGACGAGGCTGCTGCCGAAGATCGGTCCGATCGCGCTGTACGGACTGCTGTTCACCGTCGTCGTCCTGTTCGCCCTCCAGGGCAAGACCATCACCCACGAACCGTGGAACGTCGCGCGCATCGCCCTGCCTCTGCTGGCCTACTTCGCCATCATGTGGTTCGGCGCCCTGGCGATCGCCCGCTGGCTCAAGCTGACCTATCCGCGTGCGACCGCGCTGGCGTTCTCCGCCGCCAGCAACGACTTCGAGCTGGCCATCGCCGTCGCCATCGGCGTCTTCGGCGTCACCAGCGGGCAGGCCCTCGCCGGCGTCGTCGGCCCGCTCATCGAGGTCCCCGTCCTGGTCGCCCTCGTCTACCTCGCACTCTGGTTGCGCCGGCGTCTGGCCTGGCCCGAGACCGCCGCCGCGCAGGTCCGCTGATAGCCACGGGCCTGCCACCCGCGCGGCGTACCCGTTCCGGTCGGACCGCGCTTCGGTATGACGTTCTCGCCAGGATCGGGCCACCCGCGTTCCAGCATCCCGACTCCGGGAACACGGGCCCGTCACGGTGTGCGGAGAAGCGGGTCCGGCTCCCATCCGCCGTTACGGTGGATCCGTGACGAGCGCACCCTTCACGATCCGGACCGCACACCCGACCGATGTCCGGGCCATCCACACCCTCGTCGACCCCTTCGTCCGCCGGCGACTCCTCGTCGCCAAGGAGCTGATCGGCTACTTCGAGGCGGTGCAGGAGTTCCTCGTGGCGGTGGACGCCGAGGGCGTCGTGATCGGCTGCGGGGCGCTCCACGTGCTGTGGGAGGACCTCGGCGAGGTACGCACGCTCGCCGTGCATCCCGACTGGCGGCGGCAGGGTCTCGGGCGAGCCCTGCTGGCGAGCCTGCTCGCTCGGGCCCGCGAGCTCGGCCTGCAACGGCTGTTCTGCCTGACCTTCGAGGTCACGTTCTTCGGCAAGAGCGGCTTCGTGCCGATCCAGGGCACCCCGGTCGCCCCGGAGGTGTTCTCGGAGATGCTGCGATCGCACGACGAGGGCGTCGCTCAGTTCCTCGACCTCGCCCGGATGAAGCCGAACACGCTCGGCAACACCAGGATGCTGCTCGAGCTCGACTAGTCCGGGGAGCCGGCACGATCGGCCGGGTTCAGTAGACGACTCCGGAGATCAGGACGACGTTGGCGTAGGAGCGGAAGTCGCCGGTGCGGATGATTCCGCGGGCCTCGGTCGCCAGCCGCTTGACCTCGGAATGCGGCGTGCTCCTCGCCGCGGCGTTGGGGAGGAGAGCCCCGATCTCAGCCGCTCGGTCGGCGAATCCCTCGGCGGCCTCGTCGGCAAAGTGGAAGCGCTCGACCTCCAGCTCCTGCGCGACGATCGCCACGACCTCATCGACGGTCGGCCGGCCCGCGGCCAGGCTGAGATCCACGCACGCGACGCCGCGGGGAATGGGGAACCCGGCGTCCGAGATGATGAGTACGTCGAAATGGCCCATCTGAGCGACCAGTGCCGACACGTCCCGGTTGATGATGCCCGTCTTCTTCATGGCGATGCCCTTCAGTTCTCACAATCGCGTGTCGGCATCGTTGTCGTGCACGAGCTCGGCCGCTCTGCCAGTCGGCCCGGCCGGAGGGACCGCACACTCCTGAGCAACCTGGCGGGGTCTGCACAATCGCGCGCTATTCCGTTCCGACCTCGGCAGGGAGCGCGGCGAGGGGTGCGCCGCG